>Ga0265298_10003183_pt1 | contig 21984 bp, 13 predicted proteins | sample AusTroGonzalo_MG_3_FD_193486 | JGI IMG/M metagenome (GOLD analysis project Ga0265298, IMG submission 193486) | Bovine rumen microbial communities from tropical cattle in Woodstock, Queensland, Australia - Gonzalo_01 | ecosystem: Host-associated > Mammals > Digestive system > Stomach > Rumen ...
AACGCAGCTTATGCAGGCAAGCACCTCCGTTGCGAAGACAACGAAAAATCGGTAGCGTATCAGCGCCGCATGCACGCCATTGTCCGTTTCAACGACGTTATCGAGAGGGAGTGCTCCATCCAGGAAATTTCCGATTTCGTACAAAATTACCTGAACCACGAGGGTATTTTCGACACTACATCGCAGAAGGTATTCTACGAGAGCATCATCCGCGAACTGACGCAGGCCCTGAAAGAGAACCAGGATATCGAAGACGACGGGTATTTCAAGCGCCTGAACATCGTACAGAAGGCGTTCAACCTGAACGACACCGAAATGGAAGTCCTGATGTTCTCGTGGATTTTCTTCCACAAGGAACAGTGCAGCACCCTCCTGAATGCCATAAGTTCGCGCCGTTTCCGCGATACAGCCATGCCCGAGGTGTTCTCCAAACTCTATCCGGAACTGGATTTCGATTCCGCCGTCTCGAACAAGGGGACCCTCAAGAAGATGGCGATTATCGACGAGGAAGCCGATATCACGAAGCGCATCGGGATGTTCCTGGACGGACATTCCGGCAACGACCTGGACAGCCTCTTCTTCAGAGTGTACGAGGGCGACTGCGTCCCGTACAAGAAACTCTGCCGCAAGAACCCGAAGGTGGAACTTGCGTTCAACATGATGAAGCACGCGAAAATCGGCGAAGGCCTGAACCTGTTCTTCTACGGCGTGGAAGGCACCGGCAAGACGGAGCTCGCAAAAGCCATCGCCAAGGAACTCAGGCGCCCGCTCGTGCTTACCAACATCAGCACCGAAGGCACCCACCGCGAAAGCAAGGAAGATTCCGTCGTCAAAAGCCGCATGAGCAGTATCCTCTACGCGGCAAGCAAGTACCAGAAGAAAAAGGCAATCCTCCTGGTGGACGAGGCCGACGTCATCTTGAACTGCTGCGAAAAGGGCGCGCTGAACTTCTTCTTGGAACAGATTAAGATGCCCATCATCTGGATTTCGAACAACATTGCATGGGTCGAGAAAAGCACTCTCCGCCGTTTCGACTACTCCATACAATTCGAGCGCCCCGATGCCGAAAAGCGCCGCGAAGTCTGGGATTCCGTAATCAACGAGCACGATGCGAAATCGTTCATGCCCGAAGATGCCGTCAAGAAGCTTTCCGAAGAACTCTCGATTACCGCGGGCGGAATCACGCAGGCTGTCGTCGGCACCAAGAAACTGCTGGAATCAGGCTGCAAGGTAGACCCGATCAAGACCGTGCGCACCATCGCCGAGGCGCAGGCCGCACTGCTGAGCCTCGACATCGAATACGCAAACCGCGACAAGGAAAGCCGCGCCCCTAGCTACCTGCTCGACGTACTCAACATCGATACCAAGATGGACAAGGTGCTGAAAGTCGCGCGCTCCTTCGATGCCAAGTGGCAGACCATGCAGGAAGGCGACAAGCCCGACTCGCTGAACATGCTCCTGTACGGCGCTCCGGGAACCGGCAAGACGGAATTCGCGAAGCACCTCGCACGTATGCTGAACCGCAAGCTCATCATCAAGAAGGCAAGCGACCTGCTGAACTGCTTCGTAGGCGGAACGGAACAGCGGATCCGTGCCATGTTCAAGGATGCCGAAGAGAAGAAGACCATCCTCTTCCTCGACGAAGCCGACAGTCTGATACGCGACCGCAGCGGTGCCTCCCGTAGCTGGGAAGTGACGCAGGTGAACGAGATGCTCACGCAAATGGAGAACTTCAAGGGAATCTTCATTGCGGCTACGAACTTCGACGGCGAACTCGATACCGCATCGCGCAGGCGTTTCGCGCTGAAGGTCAAGTTCAACTACCTCACGCCCGAGGGAGTCGAAAAGATGTGGAAGACGTTCTTCCCGGCAGTCAAGTGCCCCGAAGAGGCCAAAAGCCTGCGGATGCTCGCCCCCGGCGACTTCAACGCCGCCCACGGGAGCCTGCGTTTCTACGACGAAGACGAAATTACCGCGCAAGCCATCCTCGAGGCCTTGAAATTGGAGCTCGCCTACAAGGATTCAAAGCAGGGCCGCGTGATGGGGCTGTAAACGGCACCCCGCGCAAGCGGGGGTCTGCTAAAAAATTATGCGACATTTATCGTCGCATGAAAAAATTATATATTACCTCGTAGAGGTATCCTATGGCAGACAAAACTCGTGGCGAACGAACCGTACAGCTTTTCGCGAAGGTAATTTCCAACCCGACGAAAAAATTTTCCATTGCCGATCTGATGGAATCGCTTGAGATTCCCAAAAATGAAAAAAGGAACGTGCAGCGCGACATGCGGTTCCTCGCTGAAATGGATGCGGGCCGCTATATCCAGGCCGAAAGTGTGGGGCGCACGTTCTACTACACTTCCGCCCTGCAGAACGCCGACAGGCTCCTGTTCCCGAACTTCGAGAACACCATGTTGCACTTCGTGTTCCTGCGTCGTATCGCAAACATCTACCCCGCCACAAGCGAAATCATCATGCAGCTTTTGGAGCGCATCGAAGACTGCCTCCCCGACCGCGAGAAAAAATCCATCAAGCAACTCGGCGAAGAACTGAACAGCAAGATCCTTTTCATGGGAACGCCGCCCGACTTCGACGAAGATTCCAGCGAAAAAATCCGCGTGATTCTGCAAGCCATCCATGACCATCGCAAAATCGAAGTGGAATACATTACCGATAATTCGTGGTCCAAGCGTATCCCGCTGATGATTATCGTGTACCAAAACGACATCTATGTAGGCTGCGAATCGGCCGCGCACGCCGGCGACACCTACACGCTCAAGTTCCGCAGGATCCAGAAAGTGAAACTGTCCAAGGAAACATTTGTCGAGAATCCGAAAACCATCGACAAACTCCGCAGGCAAGTCATGTCGGGGGCGGCATTCATGAGCGGCCAGGAACCGAAGGTCCAAGACATCGAAATTGAATTCGAAAGCCACGCAAAATTTTACCTGCAAGAAAAACCCTTCAACCGCAACATGAGCATCAGCACAGGCAACAACGGCAAAATCATCGTCAAGATGAAAGCCGAAAACAACCAGTTGCTGTTCCACTGGATTCTCTCTTTCTCCGACGCCGCACGCGTCGTGAAGCCCGCCGCACTAAAGAAAAAGATGAGCGAATTCGCTAATTATTTGAAGGAAGTGTACGGGTAAACTGGGGAAAAGCCCAGAGTAATTTCAAAACAGGAATAAGAAAATGAGCAAAAAAGCTTCTAAAACTATAGAAGAAAGAATAACGGATAGAGCTGTTCTAGAAAAATTCGTAGCGGGAAAAGGATGGTCTAATCTAATCAATTTCAACGATTTAATAGATGCTTTAAATGCCAACGATGAAAACACATCGAAAAATCCCGGTTGTTACAAATGGTGGGCCAATGAAGATGATGCAAAAGATTTACTAACTAAAATAGCAAGTGACAAAGCTGATTTTGAACAATTAAAAGAAACCTTTGAGCATGAAGAAGGCTCAGATCTTTATTGCATTTATGTCGGGAAAGCAGATTGTCTTCGCGACAGATTAAAGCATCACGCGAAACATTTGTTTCAATCAACGCTTCGGAGAACTATTTTTTCTTTATATTGCCCAGAGGAAAAATCGTTAGAAAGCATCAACAAGCATGTTGACTATGCTTTGGGAAAATTCAAAGTACAATATTTCTCTCTTGACAAAGAAAAATGTTCCAAAAAAGGGAAAGGGCCGTACAAATTAGAGAATACAGGGCTTTCTCTTCTTGATTTGGAATACTATTTCATCAACAAGAATTTCCATATTCTAAATGTAGATGAAAATGAATATGCAGAATACAACAGTTTAGATGCCGACAATTATCGTGCCTGCAAAACTAAAGAGATTATAAACGTGCTGAAAGAAAAAAAATGGTCTAAAAAGAGAATTCAAAAGGCACTGGCAAACAAGACATAAACAACGGGGTCCTTTTTTTGACTTTTTTATGTTTTTTGACGATATATATGTAGTCAAACAAAAGTTTTATATAGATTTTCACTATGCTACACCTAAAATTCGCCCTGAACTTGGAACATCTCGCCGATGAGATGATTAACGAGATCTCCAAAAAATGGACCGACCCGTTCAACGCGCCGGTTGTAATTTTCCCAGACCCGAAACTGGAGCAGTGGTTTAAACTCCGGTGGTTAAAGAAAAAGGGCGTTCTGGCAAACCTGAACAAGAGTACCATCGACAGGTTCCTGTTCGATATTTTAGTGGGAGATGACCGAAAGCTCAAAAAACTTTCGTCAGAGATGCTGGCGAATGTCATCATAGCTTATCTGCTGGGCAAAGATGACGGATCTACGCCGAACTACGAATCCCTCGACCCCAACGTTACCGAGTACCTTACTAAAAAAGATGGTGAAAAAAGAACCCTGGACGAAGTCCGTCTTTTCGATTTCGCGAACAAATTGGCGGGTCTCTTCCTCGAATACGAAACGAGCCGCCCAAACGATTTTTTGAGGAATGACAAAAACAAGGTCGCAGCGGGAATACTTGACCATTGGTCGGAAGATCAGCTAAAAACACCGGAAGGCCTCAAGGATTTCTTCGTAAAAAAAACAAAAGACAATAAGTTCGAGCCCGTCCACAATGAATCATGGGAACGAGCCCTGTATTCCAAGATATTCCACAACGTAAAAGGGAAATCCTTAATGTCGCGCGTTTTTGAAAAGGCCGACAAGGAACCCGATGCAGATAAAAAAGTCAATTACTTGACACTGCCCTTTATTTATAAGGCAAGTTTCGATTTCCATGGGAATCCCCAATTTAAGTACAAGTCCAAGGCGCCCATATTCATATTGGGCCTTTCTGGCATGGGACAGTTCTACAGGGTTGTCCTGCGCGAATTCGCTAAACAACACGAGGTATTCGCATTCATCCAGAACCCCTGTATGGAATTTTGGGAAGATGTCGACACCTCTACCATCGCCCCGAAAATTGTAACGACACACGAAGGCGACGACATTTCGGAAACTGCGGATACCGTCTCGGATAACGAGAATTATCTCCTTCGGTATTGGGGAAAATCCGGGCGAGACAACATCAAGCTTTGGTGCCTTGCGGACGATTACTCCTCTTGCAATTTTGACGAAGACGAGCATTTGAAATTGCTGGACGAATCCCAGGAATCGCCGAAAGACCTTTTACACGCCGTTCAAAATCTTGTTGCCCAGCGTGCAAACAAGTTTGAAGAAGGCCCCTTCAAAAAGAAGGAAGAAGACGAATCGCTTACGGTAACTGCGGCCCCGAGCAAATTGCGCGAGGTCGAAGCCCTGCATTCCTCCATTTGCAAGCTACTCTTGAACGGAGTCCACTCGAACGACATTCTGGTCGTATCCCCGAACCTGCAGGAATACAGCCCCTATATCTACCAGATTTTCGACCAGGCGAAAAACGCCGCCGAAACGGAGACAAGACCATCGTCCATGTCCCCTATACAATTGTAGATTCCATTTCTAAGGAATCCCTTGTCGGATCGGCAATAAAAACGCTTTTCCAAATCCGGAAGGACCATTCTATATCGCGCCCCGATTTCTTTGGGCTAGTCCGCAACCCTGTAGTCCAGGCGGCACGTGGAATTACCCCCGACATGGTGGCCACATGGGAAACATGGGTTACCAACATGAACATCTACCGTGACAGGCCAAAACAGAATATTGAGCCCTGGCAATGGGCGGTCAAGAGAATGCTCTTGGCTCGTTTGACCACGCGGTCGCAAGAAATCGAAGACAAGGTTTACGTGCCATACTCGGACATGAGCAGCACGAACGATTCCCTGCTGATAAAGTTCATTGACGCCATCGAAGATCTGGAAAAATGGACGAACGCTTTTGAAAACGGTATAACCGAAAGCGACTCCGAGACATTGCTCGAAATGCTCAATTGCTGGGCAAACATGAAAAATGCCTCCGACGACCTCATCAGCGAAAAATCAGCGTATTTCGAGGTCTGCAAGGCCATCAACCGTCTGAATTACATATTCTATGCGGGAACCACGGACTCCATCCCGATGGAAATCGTGAGAGAAAGCATGATCCAGGCGGCAACCGCTTCGGAGTTCAGCTTCGGCAACTTGTTCGTGAATGGAATCTCGTTCATGAAGTTTGCGCCGAACAGAATCATCCCGGTAAAGCATTTGTTCTTCCTGGGCGCAGACGCAGACCATTTCCCGAACGACGAATCTTACAACACGCTCGACTTGCGCAGGCAGGTCCGCCCGTGGCCAGGCGACGATACCAGCATAAACCGCAACCGCTATGCATTCCTTTGCCAACTGATGTGCACGTCCGAAGGGTTCCATATCAGTTACCAGAACATGAACCTTGCAAAGGATTGCGAAATTTACCCGTCACCCATAATCAACGAGTTGAAATATTTTGTGGGGAACTTTTCCACAGCCCCCCTGGCTACAACGCTCGTCCCGCTTGACGAGACCCGCAGCAAGGACAGCCTATTCACAAGGCGCGGCCGTCGATATCTGGAGTCGATAAAGAGCATCCGTGGGCCCAAAACAACTGACGACAGCGATGTTCCTAGCGAAACAAGTATGGGTACTTCTACTGCCTCGAAGTATCCGGACAAGGTTACCATTTCGCAAATGAAGCAGTACCTCAACGACCCGTTCGAGTTCTACGTTGGCCGTATGCTGCACTTAGAAAAAAACGAAAGCGACCCGACTGAAGAATACGTTGAACCGATTCGTCTGAGCAATCTCGATGAAGCGGTCTTCTTAAAACAGGCCATATATATCGAGAGGGGTATCGACCGGGATTTTGAAAATGTAGACGTTTACTTCAAGGCCCTCGAAACGCAGGGGAATATTCCTTCGGGCAAATTCGGCGAAGGCATATCCGACAAAATAAAGAGACGTGCCCAAATGATAAAAGAAGAACTGGACACGTTTTTCCCTGCAAACACGTTCAATTGCGAGTCAATAGAACTGAACGAAAGCATCCGCATTTCCGACAAATCGTCGTTCATTTTGCAGGGTAATATTCCGCTGGTCTTTACTTCAAAAGGGAAATGCATTATTGCCGATATCAGCAATTCGGACAATCTTAAGGCCTATAAGTACCTAACATCCTATGTTGGCGCACTGGGCCTGATTGCCGCCGGCAAAACATCACAAGTCATTTTGTTTATTGCGACAGGGGATTGTGTTGACGAAGATTCATACAACGCCAATATTTGCACTATAAACATGAGTCCAGACGATGCGCAAAGAATCCTTTGCTCCATATACAACAAGGCTTTTGTCAAGTACAACAAAAAAATTCTCCCCATAGGGCTTCTCAACACCGACATTCAGAGTATCGATGAACTGAAAGCCATATTGGACGATAAGCACACAAGCCCGTGGAAATATTTTGCAGGCAAGGACATGTTTATCAAGGATTTGGACAAGTATTCCGGATTCTCCACAGATAACTTTGCGCAAGAATGGAACCTGGCCTGCAACGAGCAGAAAGACCTTCTGGACGAACTGAACAACAGAATTGACGCGGTGGTAAAACAATGAGCGAAATGAAAGATTTGCCCCCCTTTGATATCAAAACGTTTTCTCCGAACGAAAACCAATACATTGAGGCTTCTGCCGGCACGGGCAAGACATACACTATTCGAAAAATTTCTGCCGCGTTGGTCAGGAACAACATTCCCCTTTCTAAAGTGCTCTTCGTGACGTATACAGAAAAGGCGGCAGGCGAAATGCGCGACCGCATCCGCGAAGAAATGAACGAATGTCTGTCAAACGCCAAGCCGGGGGAAAAGCAGCTGTTCGAACACGCCTGCCAAGATGTCGACAAGGCCGTCATCGGGACAATCCACTCGTTCTGCCGCAAGACCCTACACGATTTCGCCTACGAAGCAAACGTTCCGTTCGACATGGCGAATGCCGACGACCAGGCGGCCGAAATAGTCATTGACCGGCTGATTCGCGACGAATGGGAAAGCAGCATATGCGATTTACCGCGAACGGCATCCCTGCCAGATGATGTCGAAAACATAAAGGAACTGTTAAAGAACTCGTTAAAAGCATATTCACCCGAAAAAGCACCAGCCTTCCCCTCGACAAACATCCAAGAATGGATCGCGCACACCCCTATAGCGAACAAGCATTGGGAAACCTTACAGGCAAATTTAAACGCCACCTACACCGCTTCACAGGGGAGATCAACAAAAGAATTCCAGGTGAAGGAGCTGGTTGACAAAATCAGCGCATGGCCCGGAGCGAATACGCTGTTTACAGGAGTGGGCACAAGACTGGAAAGCCCGACCGATTCGGCGCTCGGGAAAGCCCTGGCCTATTTCTTCAGCATAAGGGACGGAAGAGCTATAAAACTGGTATCAAAAGATGAAGCAGAAAGGCTCCGTTTTTTAAACGAAAAAACAGCCGAGCTGTATTCCCTTTGGCAGCAAGAAAAGGCCCGTCAAAAGGCCCAGTCTTTCGATGACATGATTTTTGCGGTTCGGGAGGCGGTATGCCCGAATGGCAACGCGCCCCAAAAACCGACATTCCTGTGCGAAAAAATCCGAGACGCCTATAAAATCGCCATCATCGACGAATTCCAAGACACCAACGAATTGCAATGGAATATCTTTGAAACCGTATTCCTGAAAAGCGACCGCAACCACATTATCGTTGTGGGCGACCCCAAGCAATCCATCTACAGTTTCCAAGGCGCCGACTTGCAGGTATACCGCAGGGCTACACGGAGCATTAACAACGGGAGTGCGCTCAAGACCAATTTCCGCTCATCCATCGCGATGATCGAAGCGTGCAATTCGATATTCTCGATTGGCGACGATTCCAGTTACCCGTTCTTGCCCAAAGGCGATTTTACCCGTTCCGAATGCCCCAAAGAAGCCAAGAATCAGCGCAAAAATGCGTTATTCAACGGGAAAGAAACGAAGCCCGTTTGGGTGTCGCCCATACTCTCCGAAAGGGATTACGCACGCTTTGCCGTCAAGAAAATCATTGATTGCTGTAAGGTGACAGGCAAAAAAACAGCCCTGCAGGTTTTTGACCGAGGCGCAGACAAGCCGAGAAACGTGGATTTTTCGGACTTTGTCGTTCTCGGACGCTCAAGGCCCGAAATGGAAGCGATCAAAGAGTGCCTCACAAAAGTCGGCATACCCTTCATTCTCTACAAAGATACGACGCTGTTCGATTCCAGAGAATGTGCAGAATGGCTTTCTGTCTTGAGATTGCTTGCCGCACCCAATTTGTCGGGCTACAGCGCTAAACTACTGAACAGCGTGTTTGTCACGGATTTCTTTGGCGTAGACATCTGCGACCTGAGCGACGACCCTCAGAAAAACACGGACGAACGCATACTTTCGCAAATCGCCTATTGGAGATTACTGGCGTCCAAAAAACAATGGACCGAACTTCAAGAACAGATTTACGAAGACACCCAAGTAGAGCAAAAACTTAGCAGACCAGAAAAGCTGCAAGACCTGACAAAGTTGCGCCAAATAGGCAACTATATTTTCAGCTACCTTTACGAAAAGAAGGCGACACTCCCTCAGGCAATCAAGCACCTGGAAACCTTATCGCAAGACAACAAAAAAGCAAGCGACGAAGAAAAGAACCTCGTCGCCAAGGGAACCGATTTCAAAGCCGTAAAGTTAATGACCATCCACGGTTCAAAGGGGCTCGAGTTCCCCGTGGTCATATCTTGCGCAGGTTACAAAGGCATATACGAAAATGCCGACGGTCCCTTTGTATTTAGCCAAGAAAACGAGACTTCCCTGAAAAAAGTCTTTGGTTTCGACAAGGGTTCTCAAAGGAACCGGCAAAAAGAAGAGGAAGATGAATGGCACCGCCTGCTTTATGTCGATTACACAAGAGCATCCTCTCTTTTGATTTTGCCGCAATACGACAGATGGTTTAAAGAAGGCGACCCCGAAAATATCGCTCACGATTTCTTCCATCGTTGGCCGTTCCTGGCCTTCGCCCATCGCGAAATTTGCAAGAAGAATGAACTTGCCGAAATGTGCGAATGGAAAGGTTCGTGGAAACTCAGCAACCTCATAAAAGAGGTGGCCAAAGAACTCGCATTCTTCAATATCGATCAAGAAACAGATTCCTCCGAATTGCCCAGTCAGGAAATCCTCAAGGCTATCCGTAAAGCGCTCAAGGATTCCAGCCTTTTCCAACATTCATATTCATCTATCGACAAGAAATCTTCCGGCGTCGAGATTCTCTCGGCTGACGGGGAATTGCAGAACCGTTCGGGCGACGAACCCGACGAGGACTCGTCTTTAGAAATCGCGGAAGACTCCGACTATCCACGCGGCAACCTTTTCGGCGAAGCACTTCACCAGGTTTTCGAAGAACTCGATTTTGAGCGAATCGGCAACATGGACCTGGAAGACGCACAAAAAGATACCGAGCTTATCGACCTTATCACCAATAAATTCCTGTCGCAGGGCCTGCCCATCGGCAAGCACCCGAATTGGATGACGAGGACCATCGAAATCGTATGGAATACGATGAACGCATCGCTCCACGAAATACACGGCACCCAGAAAACAGGGAAAGCGTTCTGCCTTAAGGAACTAGATTCTTCGAGGCGCCTTGCCGAAATGGAATTCCGCCTCAAGGCTACAGACAATGCCAACGAAGATGTACTCAAGACGTTCACCAAGGGCTTTATGGACTTGGTCTTTGTCCGCAAGGATGGCGACAAGGAATATTACTCCGTATTGGACTGGAAATCGAACCTCTTGTTGAAATACAATACCGTATCAAGTTTTGAGGCGGTAAAGGAGCACTATTCCATCCAGATGGTATTGTACTCTTACTGCCTTATCAAATGGCTATGCTGCATTTGGAACGAACCATCGCCGGAAAAAGTGTACCAGGAAAATTTCGGTGGCATTTATTACGTTTTTGCACGCGGTTGCCAAAAAGGCAAAGACAACGGCATTTACGCCCACACCTGGTCTTCTTTTGCGGAACTTGAAACGGCGTACAAGGAAATTGAAAAACTGATGCGCATCCCTCGCAAGGCGGAGGTTTAAAATGACTAAGAACGAAATGCTCGAAAAGTTGAATGGCTCGGTAAACGACTTTTTCAGCCTATTGTGCGACATGCGCGGAGCTTCTTTGCTGAACCAGAAACTGGTCCAACTCTTGGTGGATTTTCGCCAAGACGGGAAAAAGTATTCCGCCAATGCGCAAAAAGTGCTGCACATCTTTTTTTCGCTGGCCAATGACGGCAACACCTGCGTTTCCCTAGACCCCACCACCCTACTCGCCAAGTGGAAAATCAAGTGGGATGGCCTGGTGCTGCTGGCTTCGCAAGAGCAGGGCATAGAAGAGCCCGCTAATGCGTTTCTTGCGGCCTCTGACTTCAAGCCGATTATTGAAGCCGGATGCAAGGCTCTTATAAAAGAAGCCGCACCACCGCTGGTAATAGAAAAACTTTCAAAAAACGGCAAGGAAGAACCGTTCCTGTTCACCGAAAAGTATCTGGATGCAAAAAAGGTCATCGAGAACTGCTTTGACAAGGCCAAGGAAGAATGCGTATTTAAAGGTAGTTCGGATATTTCCGAATCCATTGACAAATGCAACGCAAATGTGGCTTCCATTATCAAGCCCTCTGTCAGTTTTAAATTGCGGCAAGCGCAGACTGAAGCAATTCTCAAGGGCGAACAGCAGAACCTGATTATTACGGGCGGGCCAGGCACCGGCAAAACGACGGTCATGTTCTTTTTGCTTTGGAACCTGTTGAAGAAGCATCCGGAAATGTGCAGTTGGGACATTCATTTTGCAGCCCCCAGTGGCAAAGCCGCAGACCGACTGCGCGAAAGTATCGGCGAAAATTTTGAAATGCTCACCGATGCGGCACAAAAGACTCTTGAAGTTGTCCGCTTGAAGAACATCGACAACTATTCCACAATGCACCGGCTTTTGAGCTATAATCCCCAGACAAACAGCTTTAGGTACAACGACAAAGCGCCCTTTGCCGAAAAATCCATTTTCGTCATCGACGAAGCGAGCATGATCGACTTGTCACTGTTCGCTTCGTTCATGCAGGCCCTGCCGAAAAAGAACTTTAGGCTTTACATCCTTGGCGACAGGGACCAGCTACCGTCTGTAGAGGCGGGCGCCGTGCTTGGAGAAATCCTCGGCCTCGATAAGGATAGCGTTGTCGAACTCACAGAATCGAACCGATTTGACAACAACTCGAATATCGGCCGTCTTTCACGATTTATCCAAGAAAAAATCGTCGAAGATGAGCTCCAGTTTAAATTGGAATGGCGTTCATGGGATTCCGGGATACAGCTTTCGGACCCGACCAAACCCGACAAGATAAACCTGCTGCGATTGGGAGATGGAGAAAAGCCGCTAACGCGTGCAGAAGAAGATGCCAAACTGCAGGAATTGCTTGGCGCCTGGGTCAAAAGGTTCTATAAGGGCGACGATTCCGATTTGCTCGGGCTGGCAAAAGAAATTCGCCCGGACCAAACTCCGGAAAACCTCGCAAAATGCGAGGTGCTGTGGAAATTAGCAGACTCCGCCCGAATTCTTTCGGCAGAGCGCCGCGGGTTGCGGGGTGTCGAAAACCTGAATAAGGTGATTATCAGTGCTCTCGGGAAAAAAGACACCGAACCCTTTGATGGCCAGCTGATGATGCTGACAAAGAACCAGCCCTACTTCGACCTGTACAATGGCGATTCCGGTGTCGTTGTGAACTGCGATATTCGCCCGATGTTGATGATCAAGCGAAAAGGCAATTTCATATTCTACCCGATTTCGCTTTTACCGGCTGATTCCATTGAAACAGCCTTCGCGATTACTATCCACAAGTCGCAAGGCTCGGGCTACCCGAACATCATGATGTTCCTGCCGACGCGCAAAGGGCACCCGCTGTTGAACAGGCAAATTCTATACACGGGCGTGACCCGCACCAAAAAGCAGAGCCTCACCATCATCGCGACGCCCGAAACCTTCAAGGCGGCGTGCGAGACGGTCACCGAGCGCGATACAGGCATCGAGATATAATCAGCAAACGCAGATTAATGCCCGCGATGACTAGCGGGTAACAAAATGCGCGAGGAATAAACTGCGCAGGCTTATCGCCGGCGTCTAAAGTGTTTCTTCAGGTACGCGACAAGGAACCTGTAGAAATGTTCCGTATTGCGGTTGTCGGCCTTGTTCTTCCGCAGGGTCACAAGAAGCTCGCGACGGAACGGGGCATCCACAATCTTTAGCAGGCGAATCTTGCGCCTTTCCACGCGGCCCCAGGTGTACTCGGGCCAAAAACACACGCCTATTCCCGACGCCACCGCATCCTTGATAGCCGAAGTGTTGTCGCTTTCAAAAGACACATCCATCTGCACGCCGATATCGCGGCAGAATTCATTACAGATATTGCGCAACTGCTTTGTACCCGCAAGCCCGATAAACTTTTCGCCCTTCATCTGAGAAAGCGAAATGGAGTCCATTTTCCTGTACTGATCCACATTCGGCACGGCAAGGAAAATTTCTTCCTCGAAACTGCAGGCATCATCGTCATCGGGCAGCGCACGGTGCGCATCGGCATACGTGAACACGCCCACGTCATAAAGGCTCGAAGTTTCATTCTGGCTCAGGTCAAAACTGATTTCCGGGTGCAGGCGCTTGTAGGCAATCACCGCCGAGGTAATCAGTGAAGATGCCGCCAGCACGTTCAGGCGAATCTTTACCGCATCGTCGCTCGCCATGTCGCGCAACTCCTGCGGGAGCCTGGCAATTTCTTCGTACAGGGGCTGCACGCGCGAAAGGAAATACTTGCCGTATTCCGTAAGCTCGATGTTGCGTCCCTTCGACTTGAAAAGCGGCACCCCGATTTCTTCTTCAAGCTTGTGGATGGCCTTGGTGAGCGCCGGCTGCACAATGCACAGGTTATGCGCGCTCTGCGTCACATGCTGCGTGCGGGCGACTTCCAGAAAGTACTTGAGATGCGTCAGTTCCATGCTAGGCCCTCAATCCATAACAAAAAGTGATGATTTAAATATAAATAATGCATTAGTCAATATCAATTACCCTTTCTACATTTGCAGGCGAAAACAAGGAAGAACTATGACCTGGCTCATTGACTTATTCGCCAAACCCTCCGTCGCACAACAGGTTCTCGCCATCGCATTTACCGCAGCACTCGGGCTCATGCTCGGCAAAATCAAGGTCAAGGGAATCAGCCTCGGCGGGGCGGGCGCGCTCTTCGTGGGCATTGGCCTCGGGCACATGGGCCTGCGCGTCGACCCCAACGTTCTCCACTTTATCCAGGAATTCGGCCTCATCCTGTTCGTGTACACCATCGGTATGCAGGTGGGCCCCGGCTTCATGGATTCCATACGCCGCCACGGCCTCGTGCTCAACGTGCTTTCGACAAGCATCGTGCTGCTCGGCGTCGTGGTCACGCTCTGCCTGTATTTTTTCACCGATATGCATAACAACGTACCCGTGCTCATCGGGATGCTCTGTGGCGCCGTCACGAACACGCCCTCCCTCGGGGCCGCAAATTCCGCCTTTGTCGCAGCCGGGGTGGACAACTCCCTTACGGGTATCGGGTACGCTGTTGCATATCCGTTCGGCGTCATCGGCATTATACTCGTGATGCTCCTCGTGCGCCTCATCTTCAGGCAGAACCCGAACAAGGCCGCACAGGATTATGCCGCCGATATCGCAGCAAACACCAAGGAAATCGAATCGTGCAGCCTCACTGTCGAAAACAAGAACCTCTTCGGCACCTTGCTGAAAGATATCCCTGACTTGATTTCGAGCGGTGTCGTCGTCACCCGACTGATGCGCGGCAGCGACATCTTCACCCCGAACGGGAAAACCGTCATACAGGAAGGCGACAAGCTGCACATCGTGGGAATGCCCGAAGCCGTTGCCATCATGGAAAAGGTTATCGGCAGGCGGCTTGAAACGCCCATCACACAGTTGACCGCAGCGGACGCCAGCCGCGCCATATTGGTAAAGACCGTCCTTGTCACAAACAAGAAGGTACTCGGCAAGACCATCGGAACCCTCGCCCTTGCCGAACGTTACGGAGTGAACATCAGCCGCGTAACGCGCAGCGGCTTCAAGTTCACCGGCCGCCTCGATCTGCGCATCAAGTTCGCAGACAAGCTACGGCTCGTCGGTACGGCAGAAGGCATCGAGGCCGCCGCCAAGGAACTCGGCAACTCGCTCACCGCGCTCGACCACCCCGAAATACTCCCCGCATTCCTCGGGATTTTCCTCGGGGTCGTCGTTGGCAGCATCCCCATCGCCATTCCCGGAATGCCCACCCCGCTCAAGCTCGGGCTTGCCGGAGGGCCGCTCATCGTATCCATAATCCTGAGCCGCAAGCGCAAAATCGGGCCGCTCAACTTCTTCATGGCGAACAGCGCGAACCTCATGCTCCGCGAATTCGGGCTCACGCTTTTCCTCAGCTGCGTGGGTCTCAATGCGGGCATCAAGTTCTTCGACGTGCTCTTGAACGGCGACGGAATTTACTACATGGGCCTCGCCGCACTCATCACCTTCGTGCCGCTCGCCATTGTCGCGACCGTCGGGCACCTGGTCTTCAAGGTGAATTACCTCTCGCTCTGCGGCGTACTCGCAGGCGCTACCACCGACCCGCCCGCACTCGCCTTCGCGAACGGCCAGGCCGACAGCGAAGCCGTGAACATCGGGTATGCATCCGTCTACCCGCTTACCATGCTGCTGCGCATATTGAGCGGCCAGGTGCTCGCCATACTGCTGATATCTGCGTAGGCCACCCCAAATTAAACTGCCCGCTGCGTTTTGCGGCGGGCTTTTTTCACTTCTGGTTTTAAAAAAAAAACGACAAACGAGCGAGCGGTCACCTGTGAACGGAAAAGGCTCGTATTAACGAGCCTTTGTAGTGAGAGCGAGTGAGGTACCGGAGGTTCCACACCCTAAATGACGAACGAGCGGTCGCTAAATCAGTTTTTCAACCTTACTGCACAGCATTTCAGCTTCTTCCGCAGTCGGCGCTTCCGCAATCACGCGAATCACCGGCTCAGTGTTACTTGCACGCACATGCACCCAGGACTTTTCGCTGCCAAGCCAGAGGCCGTCGCGTTCGTCCATGGTCCAGCCGGCAAATTCCGCCTTGACCTTCGGGAGAATATCCGCCACCTTCTTGTCGCCGAGTTCAAACTTCTTCTTCGGCATCACGTAGGCAGGGTTTTCGGCCACGAACTTTTCGGGACCGCCATTGTGATGAGCCATCCAGCTCAAGACAAGCGCAGCGGCCACAAGGCTATCGCGCCCGTAGTGGAGCGCCGGCAGAATCACGCCGCCATTGCCTTCGCCACCGATAATGCAGCCGTTGTCCATCATCTGCAGGCTCACATTAATCTCGCCCACCTTGGCACGGCTGAAACCGCAACCATACTTCGCGGCGACATCTTCGTTCATGCGGCTCGTAGAAAGGTTCACGCAGACGCTTCCCTTCTTCTGGGCAAGCACTTCGTCCGTCGCGATGGCGAGCGTGTATTCCTCGCCGATACTTTGTCCTAAACCGTCCACGAGGGCGCAGCGGTCGGCATCCGGATCCACGGCAAAACCGACTGCGCAACCGTTATCCTTGACAGCCTTGCGCAGGTCGCCCAGGTTCTCCGGAATCGGTTCCGCACCGCGCGGGAACGTGCCATCGGGCGTGCAGGAGACGCGCACCACTTCGCAGCCGAGCTGTTCCAGCAGGCGCGGCACAATAAAGCTGCCCGCACCATTCACGGCATCCACCGCGACCTTAAAATGCTTCGCCTTGATCGCTTCCACATCCACAAACGGGATCTTGAGCGTACCATCGATATGGATGCCGTCGGCATCCGGCGCGACTTCGTACTTGCCCATCGTGCGGTAATCCGGATAGGTGAAGTTGTCCGCATCGGCGAGCTCGAAAAGCTTCTTCACATCATCGGGCCCAAGGAAGAGCCCCTTGTTGTTGAGGAACTTGAGCGCGTTCCATTCAAGCGGGTTGTGGCTTGCGGTAATGATGATGCCCGCATCCGCCTTGAAGTGCGTCGTGAGGAGTTCCACGGAAGGCGTCGTCGAAAGACCCACATCCACCACATCCACGCCAGAGAGGCGGCAGATGCCCGCAACGAACTGCACAATGGCCTCGCCGGTGGGGCGACTGTCGCGCCCGATAACCACGCGCTTCGCCTTCGTAATCTCGAGGAAGGCACGCACATGGCTCTTGAGAACCTGCGGGGTGAGGGTGTCGCCGACAATCCCGCGGATGCCGGAAATGGAACGCATCAGTTTAGACATAACAATTCTCCGTTTTAAATTTTCGCGACCCGATCTTGCGACCTGATATTGCCGCCTTTATCCGAGTTCCGGAACGCACGCGTAGAACTCGAGCGGTTCCTCGTTCTCGTTAATCAAACTGTGGCTGTGACCCTTCGGGCAAAAATGGCACTGGCCCGCTTCCACGTATTCCACGCAGTCGTCAAAGAGCACCTTGCCCTTGCCCGCGATGAAGAACATGATCTCGCTGTTGGTCTCGTGCTTGTGGTAACCGATAGAAGCTCCCTGTTCGAGTGTCCCACGCATAATGCGGGTCGTCCCGTCAAAATACATCTTGGCCTTGTATTCCTTCTCGCCGCCCTTGAAATTCGGCAGCACCGTCGTTTCCATGCCTTTCAAATCGATAATCATCGCAACCTCTCTATTGCGTATGAAAAGATAAAAAACTCGGCAGGCTGCGACCAAACAAGTCAGCATCTCAACAAGGCGAAAATGGCTAACAATGCACCAAAGATTTCATTATGCCCCAGATTTATAGTGTCTGGCACATTTCATAGAAGTCGTCGTTCACAACATAGGCCCGGACAAAATCATGGATACTGCGGTGGTTTATCTCCACCCGAACCATGGGATAATACCGTTTGAAACTCTCCGGGTTTTCCTTGATATCTTCGAAAATATGTTCCCATTCAAAATTCATCAACTTGAGCGCACGATTTTGCCTTTCCAGATATCGACACCTATCCTCGCAACTCCCCTGGATGAGCTCTGCAAACCTGGGTTCGTTTATACCCGTCCTATAGAATTCTGCCGATTTTTTTACAGATTCCAAAAGTTCAGGTGACATAGTTTTCCCTTTCCGAAAACAAATTAAATATTCGGTACGTGCCACATCATATTTTTTTTCCGCCTCTGCAAGTTTCTTATTGAATTCATCATGAAAATCATTCAGTTTTGCAAAAGCTTTCCTTTTTTCATCCTGTTCCTTGCTTTTGTCCTTAAGACAATTCTCAATGATTTCTTCAATATTGCATTTGTCCCCAAGCGCATCAGCGAGTTGTGCCTTCAGTTCTTCCAAAGGAATGTAGCGAGCGACACTGCGGTTTCGCGCCCCCATAAACAAGATGTTTGCAAACTGTTTTTCCACGCACATCGTCTCACCATTAGCTTCATCCACCTTCAAGCAATCACGCATATCTTTTTCCACCAAATAGATGTTTGTTTCCAAAATATGCTTGATAAATACTTCAAAGGGATTTTTTACTTCTTCAGAATTCATTTGTTTAGGAGGCATTTCCAGAAACGCCGAACAAACCCAACCGATAGGCATATTATACGATAGGATTTTCTGTATGCAATCTGCAAATCCTATCGTGCCTAAGTAACGGCCGCTCATTTCTTCCTTGATAAATAGATACTGTTCTTCATCGGAGAAATGCTCTGCGACAAATTTATAGTACTGTTCATCTTTTGCGCCCAAATAAGTCGCCGCAAAAGCCTCGAGCATCTGACTTTTTTCAATGGGCAACTGCCGAACCCTATTGTAAAGGTCTTCCATTCTGCACCGCAGCGGCATGCCAATCTTTTTCTTCAATATTTTATTCGCTTTTTCTATGGCGTATTTACATTGACCATAGGTAATATCGCTACCGCACACCACCTCGCCATTTAGCCGGTCATCCAGAAGACAACCAACAGCAAGAAGCCCCGCATGGTACGGTTCCCCCTGCGTTTTACTTTCCCAAAAATCCTGTACGCCCTCGACATACGGATTTTTAAAATCGACGATTCCATTTTGTGCCAAAATGAACATCAGCGGGTCACAATATTTTTCTTCTTGCTTAGGCTCCTTGATTTTGCGAGGCAAAAAGAAGTCCTCGGCTCTCGCCATAAAGACTGCATCACCTTCGGCAATCCAGCCCAACCCGCAGCGATGCTCGCGCTCTACGCTCAATGTCGCCGCATAATACTTTTGACCAAACTTTTCAAATTCACGAAATTCGATAAGTCCTAGTCTATTTACAAGTACAAAGGTTTCCTCGTAAGCTTTTTCCCACTGAACAGGATCAACCTTATTGGATGCACAAAGAGAAATGAATACGCCCATATTAGCTCCTATGTTAGTGTTTTCATCAATATACCTCCGTGTTTTTTGCCGCGCAAGGCCTTGCACTTTCCACCACTCGGCCACGTGGAACGCCCGTAATTATTGGGATTGCGCGGGGTTCTAAAAAATAAAGGCATCTTTTCTTTTGAAAAATATCGCCCAAAGCGTCCCGTAAAAATGTGTTTACTTGCAAAAAAAACGCATCGCTTTTCAAACACTTCAGCGTACAGCCCAAGTACTTGCTTTTCGGCAAGGCATTTTGTATATTCAAACACAAAAGCATCAATCCCGCCGACAGCGTATTCGTTCCGGGCGGGCAGTTCAACTCTCTGCTTGATGCCGCCCTCCCTTCGCAGGCGTGACAAACCCGCGATTCGAAGGCAGGAACCCTATGGGGAAAACGGCCCCAGGTGATCAACGTAGAGCACCCCACTTCGCAACCAGCGAGTGGATTCATCAATCTGTCATTCAACAGGTTTGTGAACCGGTGTTCTCGCCATGCATAGGGATATCTCAACAATAGAAGAAAAAATACAACTCGCTCGAAAACGTGGCGTTTATACCGAATACGAGTTAGATGTCCTTATCCCGGCATTCCTTTCGAACAAGGAATTTGACAAAATAAACAGAGAAAAACAGAACCGACACATCGTGGGAACATACGAATACAAACAAGCTGACGCAAGGTCAAAACGACTCGGTTTTGCAGGGACAGCATTCTTTGATTCTGATTTTGACATTTTCATGGAAATAAAAAATATTAGGGGAACAGGGTTACTTGATTTTGATACAGACGGACGTCCCATTGAAGAAATTGTCCAGTATCACAAAGAAATAGGATTTGGAGGCAAAAACAAAATCATACGCACCAATATCATATCCATCAGATACTCAAGAACGGAAACCCATGCTTTCCCGGTTGACCCCGCTGACTACGAGAAAGTGCTATATAAAAAAGAAAAAACCTGTCTCGGACTCACGACCCGGCATGCCACCGGGGTGTCCCGAACAGGTTTTATTCATAATATACAATCTTTTTTCCAAAAAGTCAAGACCCTTATAAGGCTTTAAAAGAACAACACATTCAAGAGGTTGCTTGAATCGGTAAAATTGATTAATTTTACTGAAGAGGTGTTCAACTTAGAGGTAGGAAAAATGACGGATGTAATGGCAGAACGCGAGAACGCCTTCTACGAAGGTGAAAGAAAGGGTCAAAGGAAAGGCAAGAGAATCGGCTTGGAGATTGGTCAGAAAGTCGGCATCGAAAAGAGTTTCAAGATTTTTGAATCTCTTGGAGTATCCCGCAGCATTTTGAAGAAAGCGCGGGCAGTCGCAGGTTCTTTGAAATAAGAAACTGGTCAAGGAACGCATTGCAGGATCGGTCCGAAAGGGCCGATTTTCGTTTCCCCATTGTAAAAACTCGCACGTAAACAAAATTTTCTGGCTCATTTGTCGGATATAAAAAAACTAAGCAACCTCTTGACAAAGTGCTGATATTTTCTTATATTCATATTTAAGCATCGCCTTGGTTTCTTCCAAGGACATGGCCGTCTTCGGGCGGCTTTCTTTTTAAAAAAAGGTTTGGTATGGGAGCAAAGAAAATCACCTTCTATATTGACGGATTCAATTTCTATTTCGGCATTCGAAGAAAATGCCGTATAGACCCTCAATGGGGAATGGCTTATTGGATCGATGTCGTCAAGCTATGCGAAAGCTTTCTCGCCGAAGACCAGGAACTCCAAAAGGTCATTTATTTCACATCGTCCCCTTTAAGCCCCGACAAGAATAGCCGACAGAGCGCGTTCTTGAATGCAAACAAGGCCATGAGCGGAGATCGCTTTGAAATAGTCCGAGGCAAGTTCCTTGAAAAAACGGTCGTATGCCCAAACTGCAAGTACGCTATTCCAAAGCCCGAGGAAAAACGAACGGACGTGAACATTTCTGTCAGGATGCTCGAAGACTGTTTCCGTCAACAAACCGACATTGTTGCGCTAGTCAGCGCCGATTCAGACCTTATTCCCCCAATGGCATCGATAATGAAATATTTCAATTCCATCGCGATAAAGGTCTACTTTCCTCCCGCAAACCACAGCCGTGACATCAGCGATTTTCTGCTTGGCAATAAATCCAAAAAGCCCGTCTTGTTGGAAAAGAACTTAAAGCGTTTTATCAGCGCTGCTTTACCAGACAGCGTAAACAAATACACCATTCCAACAAAATGGAAAACAAAACGCGACATCGCATTGGCCGCAATCGCCAAAGCATCTCAAGACGAAAATCGCGGATAATTTAGAGAGCAGCCCTAGATTAGGAATCGCCTAATTGGTGGTTGTGATTATAGCCATTTCGCATTTTAGCTCTTGGTTATTTTTGTTTTGCAGGATGCCAGTCCGCATTTCATATTTGACCGAGAACTTTTTTGAATCACCGGCCTAGCGGGCGGTTTTCGGTTTATACAAGGAAAGGCCCCCCGTTTTGAAGTGGGGAGCCTTTAAACTATCAAGACCTAGTAACTAGAGCAAAGCTCTTTACTATTTACCACCATTCCATCTTGCAATCTGCCGGAACATTTGAAACGCCCAAGGTAAATTCGTTACCACCCTTA
>Ga0265298_10003185_pt1 | contig 21979 bp, 18 predicted proteins | sample AusTroGonzalo_MG_3_FD_193486 | JGI IMG/M metagenome (GOLD analysis project Ga0265298, IMG submission 193486) | Bovine rumen microbial communities from tropical cattle in Woodstock, Queensland, Australia - Gonzalo_01 | ecosystem: Host-associated > Mammals > Digestive system > Stomach > Rumen ...
AGTTGCGGGAAATGGAATATCCGCGGCACGACGAGGATGAGGAAGGTGCCCATGACGGCATAGACCATGAGATAGCAGAGGGCCTTGCCGCTGATGATGCGCATGACCGACGAGTAGCAACGGTGGATGGGCACGAGGTCGCTGTAACGGCTGCGCTCGCGGGCAGTGCCTGCCGCAAGGCCAATGCCGAGCACGAGGGTCTGCTGGATAATGAGGATGAGCACTGCCGGCAGGACGGAGGAGCCATAGCCGCCCTGAGGATTGAAGATGGACACATCTTCCACCTCCAACGGACTGGTGGTAATGAGGTCTTCAAGGACGGTATAGTTGCCCGCCAGTTTCTTTTGTATCTCCGCCCCCATCTCCTGCGAGACGGCCATCGCCGTCTGGTAGATGGCCTTGTATGTGAGCATGAGCGCCATGTCGCAGTAGACACTGATGGTGCCCTGCTCGAGACGGTTCAGGTGGGTAGCGAAGTCCTCAGGGATGAAATAGATGCCCTTCACCACCTGCCGGCTGACGAGCGACTGGGCATCGTCAAGGTCGACGGCGTAATAGGCAACATGGACATCGGGCGAGGCATCGCACATGCGGATGAACTGGCGCGACTGATGGGAGTGCGACAGGTCGACCACGGCGACGGGCACCTCGTGAACCACCTCATTGTTGTAAATCCACGAATAGAGCATCGGATAGAGCAACGGAACGACAAGACAGAACAGCAACACGCCCTCGTCTCGGATCACCTGCGAGATCTCATACCGCCACACGTAGGCAGCATCCTGTAACCAATTATATATCTTACGGAATATAGACATAGGTGAGCATTGCGTTTTTGATCTTATAGATGACAAACCATGGCGATAGCATGAATGCCACGAGCGCCACGAAGTGGAACCACGCGTCGAGCAGCGGGAAGCCGTTGAAGACGGTGATCTGATAGAGCATATAATAATGGCGCAGGGGGAAGAGCCATGTGAGCGACTGCAACGGACCGTCCATGCCCATCATGGGGAAGGCGGAGCCCGCCATGGAGAAACCAAGCATGGCCCACAGCGAACAGATACTCATCGACATGCGCAGCGACGGCATCAGGCCGAAGATAAAGATGCCGAAACCGATGGAGCTGAACACCTCGAGCAAAGCCAGACGGGTGATCTTCCATAACCCGCCCTGATGGGGGAAGTCGAGGACGCAGTAGATGTAATATTCGTAGAAGAAGATGAGCGCGAGGAAGATAAGCGCCTGGGGCAGGAACTTACCAAGGATGGCGACGACGATGTTGTTGTCGGCTTTGCCGAGCCACTCCTTACCACGGCCGAATTTCAGCTCCATACCTAACGAATAAGCTGAGATGAGGAACATGAAGAGCATCATCACGCCAGGTACAAAAACGGTGGAGAGATAGACATTGTAGCTGCCCCAGGGATTGGCCACCTGATGGAGGTCGATCCTGACGGGCTGGAGAAACGTCTGAATCTGCTGCGGCGTCATGCCCTTGGCACTGAGCGTGGCCTGGCCGACGCCCGCACTACCGAGGGTGGCGACGGTCTTCAGGTCCTTCATGACCATAGAACCGCCTGAGATCGACACCTGGCTGTAGTAATACGACACCTTGGGACGACGGGAGGAGAGCAGCTGGTCTGTCGTGCCTTTCGGGATATAGAGAAAGCCGTAGATCTCGTTCTGCTGGATGGCGTGACGGGCCGCTGCCACCGACGGGTAATGGGCCACGACCTGCGAGCCCTGGAAGCCGTCGAGCTTCTGCACCAACGTACGGGTGGTGGAGGTATTGTCGAGATCGACAACGCCCACAGGCATGTCCTGCGGCAGGCCGTCTTTCATCAACGTGGTAAAGAACACCATCGTCAACAGGGGAAAGATGACCATGCTGAAGAAGTAAATGCGATTCACGTACAGAATCTTGCATTCACGCCGAGCGACTGTCCAGATTAAACTAAAATACTTCATTTAATAATCAGTGACATGCCGGGACGGAGGCCGTCGAGCTTCTCAACGGGACGAGCCTTGACCTCGAAGGTCTTCAAGTCGTACTGGCCGTTGGCCTTCGTGGCCTTCCACACGGCATACGAGCCCTGGTCCTTCAGGTAATAGACCTTCATCTTGACCTCCTTGTTGAAGGCGGGTACGAACGCGGTGAACTCCGAGCCCACCTGCATGCCGTTGAGCTGGTCCTCACGCACGTTGAACGTGCCCCACATGTCGTCCATCACAGCAATCGACATGATGGGAGAGCCTGTGCCGACGAGCTCGCCCACCTTCGGATAGATATTGGCGACCTCACCCTCCTTCTGGGCGATCTGCACCGTCTCGTGGATATAGCTGTTCACCTCCTGCACGGCACCCTTGGCACGTCCTACCTGGGCAGCAGCGGCCATCTTGTCCTCCATGCGGGCACCGTTGACAGCCATGTCGTACTGGCTCTGGGCTGCCATCATCTGAGCCTCCATGGCTTTGTAGTTGGCATAGACCTCATCGCGTTTCTGGGCACTCATCACACCCTCGTCGTAGAGGCGCTGGATGCGCTGATAGGACTTCTCGGCGATCTCAAAGCCGGCCTTCGCCTGCTGGTAGACATTATAGGCACCCTGGATCTGTTCCTTACGGGCACCGTTCTGGGCTTTCAGCTCGAGGGCGGCGGCAGCACTCTCGGCACTGCGGGCCTGCTCCATCTTCGCACGCACGTCGGGGGCGTCGAGGATGGCGAGGGTATCTCCGGCCTTCACGTAATCGCCCTCACTCACACGGAGTTCGAGGATACGGCCAGGCACCTTACTTGACACACGGTATTCGGTAACTTCCACCTGCCCCTGGATGACGTCGGGAGTACGGTCGAGGGCGAGGAATCCGATGAGGGCCACGATGATCACAACTGCGATAAAGCCTGCAACGGCAAGCAGAATGTTGTTATGTTGGGTTTTTGCTGACATAATATTTTATTTTAAATTTTATTCTAAGATACCAAGGGATTTCTGGAGGTCGACCTGTGAGAGACGGACATCGATCTCGGCGTCGATCTTCTGCGACTGTGCCTGCAGCCAGGCCGTCTGAGCCTCCATCACGGTGGTGGGACTGATGACACCCTCCTGGAAACCGAGGTTTGCGGTACGGAGGTTCTCGTCGGCACGGGCGATGTTCGACTGTGCCATCGTGAGCTTCTTGTTTGCCTCGTTCACACGGAAAGTGTTCTGGTTCACCTGTAACTCAATCTTCTCGCGGGCTTCCTGCAACTCAAGGTTGGCGATGCTGGTAGCACCCCTCGAGGCACGCACCTTATACATCACGTCGCCCCAGTTCCAGATGGGGACACGCACGACGACGCCGACATTCCAGAATCCCCTGAACTTCCGTTCAAAGCCGTTGAACAAGCTGGGGTTCGTCACGCTATAGCCGCCCGTCAGAGCGACCATCGGCAGATGAGCTGCCCGGAGGACGTTGGTCACCTGCTTGGAGAGCCTCACGCCACCCTCGAGCAGCTTCAGCTCGGGACGGTTCTCCACAGCCGTCGCCACGTCAAGCTCGGGTGTCAACTCCACCACGGCGATGTTCTCACTGTCCTCGTCGGCCAGCGTGACAGCCTCATCGAGGGGCAGGCCGAGGGTCTGACAGAGGAGCATCTTCGAGAGCACGAGACCGTCGTTCACCTTCTGGAGCGTCATCTCCGCCTCGTTCACCTTCACCTCGACGGAGAGTCCGTCGCTACGGGTGGCAACACCTTCGGCAATCATCTTGTTCACGTCGGAAGAGAGTTTCTGCACGAGGTCGAGATAGCCCTGGGCCAGACGCTGCTTGTGCTTCAGCGACACCACCTGCCAATAGACCTTGTCCGTATTGTAGAGCGTGGTCTGGCGACGGGCCTCGGCGGAGTTTTCCTGCATCTCCTCGTTGATGTCGGCCATTTTGTTCAGGGCAATGATGCTTCCACCGAGGAAGACAGGCTGTACCACCATCACCGTTCCAGCGAAGAGGTGGCGCGTATCGGTGTCGAGGGCATCGACCAGACTCTGTCCGATACCGTTCAGCTGACCGCTGAACTTCTCCATCTCCTCATGACTGAATTTCTGCAGGTCTTCCAGTTTCAGACCCATCGAACCCAGCATGAAGTTGATGTTCTCCATTGGCAGAGCGCTTGTGAACTTGGCAAGGTCAGCCTGCAGCCCACCTGCCATCGCATCGCCCAGATGGGGCAGTGTGGCCTTCTGCACGTCGTTGAGCAGGGAGATCTCCCGGCTGGTGTACTGATACGTGCCGAGGGCACTGATGTGCGGCATGTATTTGGTGCGCGCCGACTTGCGGAGATTCTCCGCGATGTCCTGCTTCACCTTCGCCACACCCATCTGCTTGTTATTGCGCAGGGCCATCGCCCGACAGCTGTCGAGCGTCAGCAACCGCTGGGCGCTGACAGGCAACGCCACCCCAAAAAGCAGAACAATACATAATCTTTTTACCATATATATTTTTCTATTTTAACCACTTAAACCACGAATTTCACTAATTTTGGCTGCGCACAGTGTTAATTCGTTTAATTAGTGGTCGTTATTCAAAATTAAATGTCCGTGAGCCGATCATGTGGCCATCGGCGAAGATTGAGACACGATACTGTCCTTTCTCGAGCACCTGGGTGACAGGCCAGAAGACAGACACGCTTGTTTCCTCTCCAGTGTACTCCACCACCTTACGGGCCGAGCACTCGATGTCACGGTTCTCGAAGGGGAACGTGCCACCGCCGCCGAGAACGTTGCCACCTGGGTTCTGGATACGCACATAGACGGTACGGTTGCCGTTGGAGGCCGTCACATTGCGGGAGATGGTGAAGCTGACCTGCATCTTCCGGCAGTCCTTCAGCTTCGGTTTCTTCATCACCTTGTCTTTCTTGTCGAGCAGCGACAGGCTGATGTTCGTCGCGTCAAGTTGGGCGGCGATGGCCACCTTCTCAGAGAGCGACGCCTTCTCACTACTCAGACCCACCACCTGCTGCGTACGCTGTTCGAGTTCGGCCGTCACACGGGTGTTTTCCCGCTTCAGGTTCTCATTCAGGCGGTTCAGCGAGTCTATCTGCATCACATAGTCGCGCAGCACGGCCCGCACGGTGGCGAGCTCGCGCTTCAGACGGGCTATCTCACGGGCATCGTCAGCCTTCACCTTCTTCAGTTCCTCCAACAGCTGTTGCGTGCGCAGCTGCTCCTGGGTGAGCTGGGCGATAATGGAGTCGTTGTTGATCTGCGTCTTCATCTCACTGTATTGCAGGGCGAAGCGCTCATACTCGTTCTCCATCTCCTGCTTGTCGAGGGCGGCCAGTTCCTGCATGTCATGGTTAACCTGCTTCTGTTCCTGGAGGTTCAGGAAGAGCCACACCGCCCCGGCTATCAGGGCGAGGATCACCAGCGACATCAACGGCAGCAAATATTTTTTCATTCTTGACACCTTATTATATATAAAATCGGGTGCAAAGATACTCATTTCCCATGAAACGGCAAAGAATTTTAATAAATGTTTGGTCATTTCAAAGAAAATATCTATATTTGCGGTGTCAAAGATGATGATGCCTATGCGAAAGGACAGTTTTCTCTACCGAGTCTACGACCTCTACGCCGACGGGTTCCGCTCCATGCGGCTCGGACGGACGCTATGGGCGATTATCCTCATCAAGCTGTTTCTCATCTTCGTGGTGCTGAAGCTGTTCTTCTTCCCCAACTTCCTCAAGACCCACGCCGCCGGCGACGAAGCGGGCTATGTAGCCACCGAACTCACCGACCGCGCCGCACCTGACTAAAAAATGTCTTTAAATAATTTATGTATGATTAACAACCTATTTCTAAACATTGATGCCGGGACCATCGACTGGTCAAGAGCGCAGTTCGCCCTCACGGCAATCTACCACTGGCTCTTCGTGCCCCTGACCCTCGGACTGGCGGTCATCATGGGCCTCGCAGAGACCTATTATTATCGTACGAAGGATGAGTTCTGGAAGACGGCGGCGAAGTTCTGGCAGAAACTGTTCGGCGTGAACTTCGCGATGGGTGTCGCCACAGGTATCATCCTCGAGTTTGAGTTCGGCACCAACTGGTCGAACTACTCCTGGTTCGTGGGTGACATCTTCGGCGCTCCGCTGGCTGTCGAGGGTATCGTGGCCTTCTTCATGGAGTCTACCTTCGTGGCCGTCATGTTCTTCGGCTGGAAGAAGGTGTCACCGGGTTTCCACCTCGCCTCCACTTGGCTCACAGGCTTAGGTGCGACCATCTCCGCCTGGTGGATCCTCGTGGCCAACGCCTGGATGCAGTATCCCGTGGGCTGTGAGTTCAATCCCGACACGATGCGCAACGAGATGGTGTCGTTTGCCGATGTTGCCCTCTCGCCCTTCGCCGTGGGCAAGTTCTGCCATACCGTCACCTCTGCCTGGATCATCGGCGCCGTGTTCTGTGTGGGCGTCTGCTGCTGGTACCTGATGAAGAAGCGCGACACAAAGCTCGCCATCGAGAGCATGAAGATCGGTGCTTGGGTGGGACTCGTCGGAGCCTTGCTCGCAGGCATGACTGGTCATAAGTCGGCACAGGATGTGGCCGCCGTGCAGCCCATGAAACTCGCGGCCATGGAGGCCCTCTACAACGGCGGTACGGACGTAGGTCTCACGGCTGTGGCCTGGGTGAATCCCTTTGCTCAGCCTGACTATGCCAACGAAGAGTCTGCCCCGCTGAAGATCGAGGTGCCCTACGCCCTCTCGTTCATGGCTACGAACGACATCCACGGCTTCGTGCCTGGCATCAACGATATCCTCAACGGCTACACCACGCCCGACGGCAAGGTGGAACTGCCCATCGACGAGAAGATCGAGCGCGGCAAGAAAGCCATCGAAGCCCTCGCTGCCTACCGCGAGGCGAAGTTCAACTCCAGCGATGACGGTTCGACAGCCGCCGCCCATCTGAAGGTGCTGCAGGAGAACATGCCCTACTTCGGGTACGGCTATATCAAGGACAAGAACGACATCGTGCCCTTCATCCCCGTGAACTTCTGGTCATTCCGCATCATGGTAGGGTTGGGCTGTCTGTTCATTCTTTTCTTCGCCGTCATCCTCGCCGGCGTGTACAAGTTCCCGAAGGCACTCTGGAAGAAACGCTCTATCGAGAGTCTCCCCGCCTGGCACTATTGGGTGGCCATCGCCCTCATCCCACTGGGCTATATCGCCTCTGAGAGCGGCTGGCTCGTGGCAGAGTTCGGACGTCAGCCCTGGACCATCCAGGACATGCTGCCCACATGGGCTGCGGTTTCCGACCTCAATGCCGGCAGCGTCGCCCTGACCTTCTTCCTCTTCCTTTTCCTCTTCACCCTGATGCTCGCCGTCGAGATCAACATCCTGCTGAAACAGATCAAGAAAGGCCCGGAAATTGAATCATAAAAACAAGGATTAAAGGAACCTACCATAATGGGAACATCCATTTAATCCATAAATCCTTGTTCAAAACAAAAAATATAAAGAACTATGTCATACGAATTCTTACAGCACTATTGGTGCTTCATTGTATCGCTTTTAGGAGCACTATTGGTATTTCTGTTGTTTGTGCAGGGAGCCAACTCCGTAGCCCGCAGTCTGGGTCAGACGGAAGAAGGCCGGCGTCTCGTCTACAACTCCACAGGCCGAAAGTGGGAGTTCACGTTCACCACGCTGGTCACGTTCGGAGGTGCCTTCTTCGCCTCATTCCCCCTCTTCTACTCCACCAGCTTCGGCGGGGCCTACTGGCTCTGGATGATCATCCTCTTCACGTTCGTCCTGCAGGCCGTCAGCTATGAGTTCCAGAACAAGATCGGCAACATTCTCGGACCGAAGACGTTCCAGTTCTTCCTTACCCTCAACGGTATTGTCGGACCATTGTTGCTGGGCGGTGCCGTAGCCACCTTCTTCGAGGGTTCGAACTTCATCGTCGAGAAGAACAACCTCATCGATGCCGGTGCCATCACGCCGATCATCTCCCGCTGGGCGAATGCCTCTCACGGCCTCGACGCCCTGCTCAATCCCTGGGTGCTCGTGCTTGGCTTTGCCGTGGTGTTCCTCGCACGGGTACTGGGTATCCTCTATGTGATGAATAATGTGAACGACGAGGATATCCGTAGTCGTGGCAGCGTCCGTCTCATCGGTGCCGCCGTACCTTTCGTCATCCTCTTCGTCGCCTACCTCGTCCATCTTCTGCTGAAAGATGGCTATGCCGTCAACGAGTTCGGTTTCATCTACATGGAGCCCTACAAGTATCTGACGAATTTCCTTGACATGTGGTATCTGACGGTCATCCTCCTGATTGGTGTCGTACTCGTGCTCTTCGGCATCGGTAAGACAATCGTCTCAAAGAACTACAATGGCGGAATCTGGCCTGCTGGCATCGGTACGGTGCTGACGGTGCTCGCACTCCTACTCTGCTGTGCCTGGAACAACACCGCCTACTATCCTTCCACCGCCGATCTCCAGTCGTCGTTGACGCTCTCGAACTCCTGCAGCAGTGAGTTCACGCTCACCACGATGTTCTACGTCTCGCTGCTCGTTCCGTTCGTGCTCGCCTACATTGTCTACTGTTGGCGCGCCATCGACAGCAAGAAACTCGACAAAGACGAGATCAAGACCGATCACGCCTATTAAAACTAATACCCCCGCCGAACCGGCGGGGGTATCTTTTTATGCTCTCAGGGCTCGCATGGCGTTGAGGACGGCAAGGACGGTGACACCCACGTCGGCGAAAACGGCGAGCCACATCGTGGCGATTCCGACGGCGGCGAGGATGAGCACGGCCACCTTCACACCAATGGCGAAGGCCACGTTCTGACGGGCGATGCCTAAGGTGCGGCGGGCGATGCGGATGGCGAGGGCGACCTTCGAGGGTTTGTCGTCCATCAGCACCACGTCGGCAGCCTCGATGGCCGCGTCACTTCCAAGACCGCCCATCGCAATGCCGACATCGGCACGGGCAAGCACAGGGGCATCGTTGATGCCGTCTCCGACGAAGGCGATAGTTGCTTTTCGAGAAAGTTGTTCTATGGAGGCCACCTTATCAGCCGGCAATAGCTCAGCGTGATATTCTGACAAGCCAAGTTCCTTTGCCACATGGTCGGCCACCTCTTTGCGGTCGCCTGTCAGCATAACGGTACGGGCGACACCAAGAGACTTCAGGTCAGCAACGGCCTCGGCACTGTCGGACTTGATCTGGTCGTTGATGACGATATGTCCGGCATATTCACCATCGATAGCCACATGGATAATGGTTCCTATATGGTGGCAGTCGCGCCACTTCGCACCGACGGCATCCATCATCTTCGTGTTACCCACACAGATGATCTTGTCCCCTACCTTTGCTCGAATGCCATGACCGGCAATCTCTTCGACATTGCTTACCACACAACCGTCCGTAGCCTCATCAGGAAAAGCATCACGCAAGGCAGCACCAATAGGATGGGTGGAGAAGTGCTCGACATGAGCGGCAAGGTGGAGGAGTTCATGCTCGTCGCAGGCGTCGGGGTGCAGTGCTTCAACGGCGAACTGACCGTAGGTGAGGGTGCCAGTTTTGTCGAAAACGACGGTATCAACCTTCGCTAAAACATCCATGTAGTTCGCACCCTTGACCAAAATACCCTTGCGGGAAGCACCGCCGATGCCGCCGAAGAAGGTGAGGGGCACGCTGATGACAAGTGCACAGGGACAGGAGACGACGAGGAACATCAGAGCCCGATAGAGCCAAGGTGCGAAGGCTGAGAGCGCTTCGCTAAATGACAAATGATAAATGATAAATGATATACACGGCGGGATGACGGCGAGGGCGAGGGCGGCAAAGACCACGATGGGCGTATAGATGCGGGCAAAGCGGGTGATAAAGGTCTCGCTTTGGGATTTCCGTTCGCCGGCATGCTCCACAAGGGAGATGATCTTCGAGACGGTGCTCTCGCCAAAGGCCTTCGTGGTACGGACGCGGAGGACGCCGGAGAGGTTCACACAACCGGAGATCACCTCGTCGCCGACATTCACGACACGGGGCAGCGACTCACCCGTCAGGGCTACGGTATTCAGGGCCGACGTGCCCTCGACCACCACACCGTCCAAAGGCACCTTCTCACCAGGCTTAACCACGATGACCGAGCCCACGACGACGTCCTCCGGACTGAGATCTTTTCCGTCAACGTGGGCAATGTCAGGACGGATGTCCATCAGGTGGGCGATGCTGTCGCGGGACTTACCCTCGGCGTAGCCCTCGAAGAGTTCACCGACCTGAAAGAAGAGCATCACAAAGACGGCCTCTGGGTACTGTGTCTCGGCGCCGGGGAGGAAGCCGATGAGCAGGGCGCCGATAGTGGCGACGGACATGAGGAAATGCTCGTTGAAGGCGTCGCCGTGGGTAATGCCTTCCCAAGCCTCGTGGAGCGTCTCATGACCGATGAGGAGGTAAGGGACGAGGTAGACAAGTAGCAGTTGCCACTTATTTAATGGATAATGGATAATGGATAATGGATAATGCTCGATGAGGACCGCGAGGATCAAAAGGATGACAGTAGTGATAATGAGCCAGAGCTGTTTCTTCAAGGAGTGCTCATGATGATGGTGCTCATGACCTTCATGTTCGTGATGATGGCCGTGAGACTCATGGGCCTCGTGGTCGTAATGATGGTCGTGATGGTGCTCATGGGAGCAGCATTCGTCGTGATGATGTTCATGTAAATGTGCCATATCTTTGCAGTTTCTTTGATTTCACGCTGCAAAGGTACGGACATTTCAGTGCAACTGAGTTGCAAAGTGGTATTAAAAAGTCCCGCAGCGCTCGGCTGCGGGACTAAAAATTACTTATAGCACTCGAAGATCTTTTCGACTGTGGTCATCGGGAGTTTCTTCGTGAAGAGGCTGACGAGCCAGACGACAGGGAATCCGCCGACCATCGCAATGGCACCGCAGTTGATGGGATTGATGGGGTTACCGGCAAGCATGTTGACCACCGTAAGACCCACGCCCCAGATGAAGCAGGCCCAGACGGAAGTCGTCGTCACCCCACGCCAGTAGAGGCCCAGCATAAACGGAGCAAGGAAGGCACCGGCCAATGCGCCCCACGAGATGCCCATGAGCTGGGCGATGAACGTCGGGGGATTCAGGGCGATGAGCAGCGAAATGACGATGAAGAACATGATGAGCACACGCATCACCACCACCTTACGACGCTCAATCTTCTCAGCCACGATATCGTCGATGGTACCGTCCTCCACCTCACCAGGCAGTGATTTCTTGTCGCGATAGATAAGGTCGAGGGTCATCGTTGAACTGGAGGTCAGCACCAGCGAGGCCAGAGTGGACATCGAAGCGGAGAGCACCAGCAGCACCACGAGTGCAATCAGCACATCGGGCAGTGTGACGAGCATGGCAGGCACGATCGAGTCGAAGGCGATCTTGCCGTTGGCACCAATCACGGGCTCGTACAGACGACCGAAGCCGCCAAGGAAATAGCAGCCACCAGCCACGATGAAGGCGAAGATGGTGGAAATGACAGTACCACGCTTGATGGCACTCTCGTCGGTAATCGAATAGAACTTACCCACCATCTGCGGCAATCCCATCGTACCAAGGGAAGTGAGGATGACCACACCCAAAAGTCCCCAGGGATCGGGACCGAACCACGATGCAAAGCCACCGTTCACCGTCGGATCGGCATCAGAAGGAATCTGAGCCAGTTTCTCGACAGCCGTTGTCAGTCCACCCTGCGCATTCAATACAGCGAGGATGACGGCAACGATGCCGAAGAGCATGATGATGCCTTGGATGAAGTCGTTCATGGCCGTCGCCTTATAGCCGCCGATGATCACATAGACAGCGGTGAGGATCGACATGATAACCACACAATACTCATAGGGGATGTCGAAGCCCATCTCGAAAAGGCGGGAGATGCCGCTGTAGACACCTGCGGTATAGGGAATCAGGAACACGAAGGCGATGATCGAAGCAGCTACGCGCAGCCCCTGGTCAGAGAAACGTGTGCCGAAGAAGTCGGGCATCGTACGCGACTCGATATGCTGTGTCATCAGCTTCGTGCGACGGCCCAGGATGATCCATGCCAGAAGGGAGCCGATGATGGCATTGCCGATACCGATCCAGGCACTCGACATACCATAGCGCCATCCAAACTGTCCGGCGTAGCCCACAAAGACCACGGCGGAGAAATAAGAGGTTCCGAAGGCAAAGGCAGTGAGCCACGGACCGACTGCACGACCTCCCAACACGAAACCGTCAACACTGCTGGCCTGCTTGCGCGAGTACACTCCCACGCCTACCATCACGACCAGGAAAATTACCGTTAATAAAACCTTAATAATCATATTATTATTATTTTAGAAACGAATGCGAATAATAAGCATAATTTATCCCACTAATATGAATAATATTATTTAAATTCGTGAACAAAATTATTCACATTATTCAAATTCGTTTCCTTTTTATACATTATTTATTTCTTTTACGACTATTTCTTTAGAAAGCGACCTGCATCTGGGCCTGGACCCAGTTGTAATCCTTCGTGCTGATATTCTCGCCACAGAGACAACGGGTATACTGCAGCTGCATGCGGCACTTCTTGTAGAACCAGTATTGGATGCCGATGGTGAGGTTCGTCTGATCCCAGCCGTCCACCTTCGTGTTACGGTCGAAGGTCTCACCTGAAGCCACGATGTCGAGGGCATCGACGACGGGGATAGTAGTGGTGACGTAGCCACCCATGCTGCCCACTTCACCATCCTTACCTCCCAGCCACTCTGCACGGATGCTGGCAGGACGAGCCTCTTTGTATTTAGCCGGTGAGTAAGGAGCCGTCTTGTATTCGGCACCCACCGAGTAACGGTCGCGCTTGTAGTTGTCGCCCACCTGAATGTCGGGATTCCAGGCTGCAGTATTCACGGCACAGCCCGTGCCGAGATAACCTGAAGCCACGATACGAAGGCCGTCTATCGGACGCACCTCGAGTTTGGCGATAAAGTCTTTTTGGTTGTTCAGATCCTTGCGGTTGATACCCTGTCCGCTCATCAGTGCGAGGTTATAGCGGATAGCTCCCTTGGCGAGTTCACCATAGAGTTCAAGTCCCATGTCACGGCCGTAGTTCACGCCGTTGAGGGGATCGGGTCCTTCACCGGCCAGATAGAGCACGGCCTGGGAATAGACGTCGATAAGTTCGAGTTGTGTGGGAGACAGCGGGTTCTCCATCGAATAGGAGTGCTTGAACTGTCCGAAGCGGACAGTCAGCGAATTGTCTTTAGTGATGCGATAGTCGGTGTAGTATTCCTGAACACAGCTGGAGAAATCGTGCATGAACATAAACGACCAGCGGTCAGTGATGCGGGCCTTCGCCCAGAGAAGTGTACGTTTAAGGTTGTAGAAGTTTGTACCTTTGCCGTTGATGTCCTGATAGGACCAGCCGCCTTGGGCATAACCGTTGAGGGTGATACGGCTCGTGAAATCTTTCAGCCAGTCAGGTTCAGACTTCTTTTGTTCCTGCTCCGTCTGATCCTGTTGGACCACCTGCTCCACCTGTTGGCTTTGGCCCATGGCGGCAACACTGCTGAACACTGCCAGCATCACCGCCAGTGTTCTCATTTTAATGGTTTTCTTTCTCATGTCAATAATTTGGTTTATGTTAATTAATGAAGTATCTGTTAATGGAGTACCAGCTTTCCGTTATGGATATAGATACCTTTACGCGAAGGCTTTGCAACACGCTGGCCTTGAAGGGTGTACCACCCCTCCTGACTCCTGTCTCCTGTCTCCTGTCTCCCGACTTCTGACTCCTGACTCCTGTCTCCTGCCTTCACACCCTTGATGGCTGTCCAGCCGTCACCGCGGATAGGAATGGTGGTATTCAGGTCTTCAGCAGAACTCTCCCGTTCAGGATCACCATAGTTAGTCATGTCCTCCAGCAAACCATAGACCATCGCATTCATTTCGTCGAAGGTCACACCGTATGTATGGAGGTAATAATTGACCTGATAGTCAGCCATCAACTCCGGCAAATGCTCCTCATAAGCATCCACGAGTTCCTGAGTACGCGGATTCTCAGGTTCGTCACCACACACATGCAACACAAACAGCTCCGATAAAATATCAGCCGCCTCATCATCGTGAATATACATGAAGGCAAGATTCTTCAGACTTGTGAACATACGCTCCTTGGCAAGAGCCTGGAAATCCTCGACGCCTGGCAACTCCGTAATGTAACGTGTCCGGATGCTCATTGTCTCGTCATCGTTGATTGTCAGCAGGCGATAGGGATTGGGATAGGCCGCACAGGTCGCCGTACTGATATCGTGAATGGTGCGCGTCAGGTCTTTGTTCCCATCCTTAGCGATATCAGTGGCATGCACATGACCAGTGAGCACGACACCCACACCTGCATCAGCCAGATGGTTGCGCAGGGTGCTATAACTATAATAGGTGTAGCCGCCGTTACCATTGGGCAAGCCCAACTTCACGGCATAGGTAGAACTGACCTTTTCGGCATGGGTCACATGTGGGAACAAGGAGTGGTGCATCATCACCACCACCTGCTTGCCTGCCGCAGTGGCAGTCTTTGTCCGCTGTTGCACCCAATTGTAGGTGGCATGGGAGATCACGCCATTCAGGGGAGAGCCTTCGTGACCGGTATCGATGCCGATGAGCACCAGACCGTCAAACGGTTCACAGCACCACGTCAGCGTGGTGGGTTCCTGTTCTATATCTGCACCATAGCCGAAGTCCTTGTACATCTCCGCAAACTGGCTCGTGTTAATCGTCTCGGCCGTATGAATCAGGGAGCCGTCATAATAGTAGGCATTCGCTGTGCCCATATCGTGGTTTCCTGGGACGACAAAGACCTTGATGCCAGCCTCCTTCAGCTCATACAGCTTCTTAACAACATACTGGTGACTCAACAACTCACCGTCCTTTGTCAGATCACCGGAGATCAGGAAGAGATCCGGTTTCTCCTTCAGGGCAATGGCAATGACCTCGTCGAAGATAGCACTACTGTATTCATTGAGTTTACGGTCGAGACGGTTGGTGTTATCCAAGGCTTCACCTTTGTTGATAATCAGTTCAGGACTCATCACATGAGGGTCGGAAATAAGCATGACACGCACCTTCGCACTGACCGGAACCAGTGTCAGAAGGAGCGCCCATATCAGCAGCCCTCGTCTCATTGTACATACATTCATATTCATATATAATCAGTTTCATCTATACTTTCGGGGGGCAAAAGTACGAATTTTTTGTGAAATAATCATGAGGTATGGAGTTTTTTTTGTAATTTTGCACGCAATTATCGCAATAACGAGATATAAACAGAACAAAAACGTATGATTGTCTGCATCGCAGAGAAACCCAGTGTGGCACGTGACATCGCCCGGATTATCGGTGCGAACAGCTCGCACGATGGGTATATGGAAGGTAACGGATATCAGGTGACATGGACCTTCGGTCACCTGTGCGAGCTAAAGATGCCCGAAGACTACACAGTCGTATGGAAAGAATGGCGTTTGGACTTTCTTCCGATGATTCCTCAGCGTTTCGGCATCAGGGTGAAGGAGGATCAGGGAGTGAAGAAGCAGTTCGCCACCATCGAGAAACTGATGCAGAGTGCAGACAGCATCATCAATTGTGGTGACGCCGGACAGGAGGGTGAACTCATCCAGCGTTGGGTGATGCAAAAGGCCCAGGCAACCTGTCCAGTGAAGCGTCTGTGGATCTCGTCGATGACCGACGAGGCCATCCGTGAAGGCTTTGCACAGCTGAAAGACCAGCAGGAATACCAGTCGCTGTATATGGCAGGTCTGAGCCGTGCTGTTGGAGACTGGCTGCTCGGTATCAACGCCACACGTCTCTATACCATTAAATACGGGCAGAACCGGCAGGTGCTCTCCATCGGCCGTGTGCAGACCCCCACCCTCGCCCTCATCGTGAACCGCCAGTACGAGATCGACCATTTTAAGCCAGAGCCATACTGGGTACTGGCGACGGTGTATCGCGACACCACCTTCACCGCCACTAAGGGGAAATTCACCACAAAGGAAGAAGGTGAGCTTGCCTTCTCTACCATCGAAGGCAAGCCTTTCACCGTGACAAAAGTGGAGAAGAAGAACGGTAAAGAACAACCGCCGTCGCTCTACGATCTCACATCGCTGCAGGTAGAATGCAACAAGAAATTCTCTTATTCGGCCGAAATGACACTGAATCTCATCCAAAGCCTCTATGAGAAAAAGTTCACCACTTATCCGCGTGTCGACACAACCTTTCTATCTGACGACATCTATCCGAAGTGTCCTCAGACGCTGAATGGCCTGTTCCAGACAAAGTTCAGCGGCGTCGCCCCCTACGCCGAGCTCATCAAGCCCCTCGGAGGCAAGCCCTTGCCTAAGACGAAGAAGGTGTTCGACTCTTCGAAAGTGACCGACCACCATGCCATCATTCCTACTGGTGTACCTCCACAGGGACTGTCTGACGCAGAGAGGAATGTGTTCGACCTGGTGGCGAAACGCTTTATCGCCGTATTCTATCCAGATTGCAAGTTTGCCCAAACCATCGTGACAGGACAAGTAGAGGAGGTGGAGTTCAAGGTAACCGGAAAGACCATCTTAGATCCAGGCTGGAGGTCTGTCTATGCCAAGGACCAACAGAGCAACGATGAGGAAGAGCAGAAGAAGAAAGAAGAGGAGCGCACACTGCCCGTCTTCACGAAAGGAGAGAGTGGCGACCACAAGCCCACCCTCACAGAGAAGTGGACCACCGCCCCCAAGCCCTATACGGAGGCAACGCTGCTGAGAGCGATGGAAACTGCCGGAAAGCTTGTAGACAATGAGGAGTTGAGAGCTGCGATGAAGGAGAACGGCATCGGCCGTCCCTCCACGCGTGCCGCCATCATCGAGACCCTCTTCAAGCGCCACTACATCAAACGTATTCGCACGAGCATAGCCCCCACCCCGACAGGCACTGAACTGATCGGACTGATTCACGAGGAACTGTTGAAGAGTGCAGAACTGACGGGTATCTGGGAGAAGAAGCTACGCGACATTGAGCGCGACAAGTTGAACTATAACCAGATTGCCATGGACTTCATCGACGGTCTGAAACATCAGGTGACGGAGATTGTGAACCAAGTAAAAGGCGACACCAGCAACCGTCGCGTCAGCGTCGTGGTCGAAGAACCAAAGAGTACCGCGAAGTCCAAAAGCGCCGCAAAGCCCAAGACTCCACGAAAGAATACCACAACGAATGCTGGTGAACCCCATGAGGGCGATATCTGTCCACTCTGTGGAGAAGGTCGCATCATCAAGGGTAAGACCGCCTACGGCTGCTCACGGTGGAAAGAAGGATGTACTTATCGCGTACCATTCAAACAATAAATCGCAAAGCATATCGTTATTAATAAGGTATGCAAAAGATTAGTATCATCATATATAGCATCATCTGCACCGTGCTGCTCGTCAGCTGCGGGGCAGACCAGGCCATGAAGAAGGGCGATAAGTTCTATGCCCTCGGTGAATACTTCGATGCCGCCGCCCAATACCGCAAGGCCTACACCCACACCTCCAACAAGCAACGGGAACAGAAAGGACAGCGGGCGATGAAGATGGCGGAGTGCTACCGTCGCATCCACTTCACCAGCAAAGCCATCTCCGCCTATCAGAATGCCATCCGCTACAAGCAGGATGACTCGCTCACACACTTCTACCTGGGACAGCTGCTGATGCGCAACGGCAACTACCGCGAGGCAGAGAAACACTTCCAGACGGCCATTGACTCCCTGCCGCACAGTGATGACCATTGGTCACTCGCCAAGACGGGACTGAAGGCTGCCAGACAGGCGGCACAGTGGAAGAAAGACGGCTCGGCCTATACCATCAAGCGCATGGACCTCTTCAACTCCCGCCGTGCCGAATACTCCCCCATGCTCGGTGGCGACGAGGACGACCAGCTCTACTTCACCTCCACCCGCAACCAGGCCCAGGGCGACGAGTACAGCGGCATCACTGGTGCCAAGAATGCCGACATCTTCCTCTCGCAGAAAGACGACAAGGGGAAATGGAGCAAGCCCCAGACCATCGACTCGGAGCTGAACTCCGAGATGGACGAGGGTGCCTGCTGCTTCTCTCCTGACGGGAAGAGCATGTACCTGACCATCTGCAAGACCGACCCCAACTATCCGCGCTATGCCACCATCGCCGTGTCAAGCCGCAGCGATGCCTCCTGGAGCAAGCCCAAGGAACTGACTATCTCGAGAGATACCCTCTCCAGCTATGCCCATCCCGCCGTCTCTCCTGACGGGGAGTGGCTGTACTTCACCAGCGACATGCCGGGCGGTCTGGGAGGATTCGACATCTGGCGCTGCAAGCTCACCGGCAATGAGATGGGGACCCCGGAAAACCTCGGCGAACCCGTCAACACCCCCGGTGATGAGATGTTCCCCACCTTCCGGCCCAACGGTGACCTTTACTTCTCTTCCGACGGCCATCCCGGCATGGGAGGACTTGATATTTATATTTTAAAAGAGAGGAAAGAGGAAAGTGGAAAGAGGAAAGAGTCTAAACTAGAGCATCCTGGTTTTCCGCTGAATTCCCAGGGTGACGACTTCGGCATGACCTTCGAGGGGAAGCGTAACCAAGGCTACTTCTGTTCGAACCGCGGCGACACCCGAGGCTACGACCATATCTACAGTTTCTTCAATCCCGAAATCGTACAGACGGTGAAGGGCTGGGTGTACGAGCAGGACGGCTACGAACTGACGTCAGCCCAGGTGTATATGGTTGGCAACGACGGCACGAACCTGAAACTGAGCGTCAAGGGCGACGGCAGCTTCACCCAGGAGATCAAGCCCAACGTCGACTATGTGTTGCTCGCCACCTGCAAGGGATTCCTGAACCATCAGGAACAGTTGCGCGTGGAACCCGTGACCAAGTCGGAGGAGTATGTGCTGCAGTTCCCGCTGGCGAATATCTCCGCCCCTGTGCTCATCGAGAACATCTTCTACGACTTCGACAAGGCGACGCTCCGTCCGGAGTCAGCCACTGCCCTCGACGAGCTGGTACAGCTGCTGAACGAAAACCCGAACATCACCATCGAGCTCTCCGCCCACACCGACTACAAAGGCTCCGATGAATACAACAAAAGCCTCTCCCAGCGTCGTGCCGAGAGTGTGGTGAACTACCTGATCGACCACGGCATCGCCTCAGACCGTCTCACGCCGAAAGGCTATGGCGAGGGAAAGCCCAAGACCATCAAGCGGAAGGTGGCAGAAAGATATCCGTTCCTCAAGGCGGGTGATGTGCTGACAGAGGCTTACATCACCACTCTCCCTGAGGAACAGCAGGAACAGTGCAACCAGTTAAACCGTCGCACGGAGTTTATAGTGTTGCGGACAACTTACGGGCTGTTTGATAAGGCAGGTAGATTGATACAAACCCCAAAGCCAGAAGAATCATCCAAGGAGTCAGATCAAGCTCCGTCGTCGGAGCCGTGGTGACAAACACCTCGAGACTCGTACGGACGGCGGCATAGAGCACCATCAGACTGGCCTTCAGCATCTCCCATCCGTTGAACACAAAGAACAGCACGAGGCTCACGGCAATGCAGAACCATGTCCACAACACAGACAACAATTGTCCATTATCCATTTTCAATTGTCCATTGCCAATAGCCTCCATCACCCGCTCCGTGAAGCCGTTGTCTTCAATCTGCTGCTGGGCAGCCTGCTTGAAGAAATCCTCTATCAGTTTGTTTTCTTTTTCAGTCATATCCGTTTTGTTTTAAGTAGTTCGCCATTTTCTCTTTTCCGCGGTGCAGATGCGACTTCACCGTATTCCCTGGGATACCCGTCGCCTTGGCGATCTGGTCGACGGGATAGCCGTCGATGAGCTGCAGCGTGACGCACGTCCGTTCGTCGGGTTTCAGCAGGGCCAGTGCAGCGTAGATGTCCATTTTTAACGAGGAGGGTCCTTCCTCTTTCCTCCTTCCTCCTTCCTCGAAAGAGACCGTTTCCACTTTTCTCTTTCGCATCTCGTCGTAGAACACATTATAGGCGATACGCATCAGCCAGGTGGAGAAGCTCGCCATGCCCCGGAACTTCGTGATGTTCACATAGGCCTTGATGAAGGTCTCCTGGGCCAGGTCGTCACTCAGTTGCTCATCGCCCAACGTCTGGTTGAGGAAGAACCGACGCACAGGCGACTGGTATTTCCTGACAAGCTGGTCAAAGGCCTTCTTGTTCCGGAATACCGCCACCTGCGTCACGAGGGCAATGTCACTGAGCTCCGCCATACTATATTAACCTTTTCTCCGGCATGACAATCCACAGCACGATGTAGAAGATCAGTCCACAGAAGGCTGTAAAGAGTGTGAGGAAAGCGTAGGCAATACGCACCAGTACGGGATCGAATTCAAAATACTCTGCGAGTCCGCCGCATACACCGGCAATGACCCGGTCGTTTGAACGCATTAATCTCTTATTCATTGTTGACATTATTTGAAGGGTTGTTGTACTTAGAAATAACCACCTTGCCGAGGCCGATACAGAACACGAGCGCACCGATACCGAAGCCGATCTTTCCTGCCACGATGCCGAGGAAGATGGCGAGACCGATGCCGAGGAATATCTGGCGCAGGCCGGCAGTGTAGTCGTTGGAGTTCAGCGCCTCGTTCGGGGTATGCCCCTTCAGCACCTCATCGGGGATGGGCTGTCCGTTCTGGATGGCCATCTGTGCCAGCTTATAACGCTCCTTCCGGTTCTTGTTCACGAAATAGAAGACCACGAGAATGATCAGCAGCGGAGCTAACAGGAAGATGACGATGATGGAAACGATGCTCACGGCCACCCAGGGTTCAAAGAAGCCACCCATGGTTTCCATCACCTCCTTGAGTTCCTGTGCATCCTTGCTGGAGTAGGTAACACTGCGGGTGACATAGCTGTCGTCCTCTGCATCATCGGCAATAGCTGTTGTGTCAGAAAAGGCTTCTACGGCATCCTTCGTCTTAGTAGAGTCCACCTGCTCCGTCCGGGGCGTGTGGCGATGCTTCTGTGCTGCAGCTTCAACATTCATGCCGAGCGCGAGCACCATGGCGATTGTAATTAATAACTGTTTCATATCATTTCTCCTTTTTACTTTTTTACTTTTTTACCTTTCTTTGTCCGTTTGACGTAACAAATCATTAATAAGTTGCAAAGATAGCAAATAATTTATGAAATTCTGTGTTATCTGTGGCTTTTTTCTTAATTTTGCGCCTAAATTCAGCGCGAATGATGACTTTACCGGAAGATTTTATCCGAGAGACGCGGCAGTTAATGGGCGAAGACCGATTCGACCGCTTCATAGGAGCCTTCGACGAAGAGGCCCCGGTAAGCATCCGTGTCAATCCGAAATTTTTGAGGAAAGAGGAAGGTGGAAAGTGGAAAGAGTTTCCACAAAAAAAAGTCCCCTGGTGTCCCGAAGGCTACTACCTCTCCGGTCGTCCCCAGTTCACCTTCGATCCCCTCTTCCATGCCGGCTGCTACTATGTCCAGGAAGCCGCCTCCATGTTCATCACCCACATCCTCCGCACACTCTTCACTCTTCCCTCTCTTGATTCTTCACTCTTCACTCTTCACTCCTCACTCCTCACTCTTCACTCTTCACTCTTCACTCTTCACTCTTCACCCTTCACTATCCTCGACCTCTGTGCTGCCCCCGGCGGCAAGTCCACCGCCATGCGCACGGTTCTCCCCGAGGGCAGTCTGTTAGTCAGCAACGAGCCGATACCGACAAGGGCCCAGATCCTTTTGGAGAACATCACCAAGTGGGGCTGGCCCGACTGCATCGTCACCAACAACTACCCCCGTGACTTCCGCAAGGCCAAAGCGAAGTTCGACCTCATCCTCTGCGACGTGCCCTGCTCCGGTGAAGGCATGTTCCGCAAGGATCCCGCCACCATCAGCGAGTGGAGCCTCCAGAACGTGGAGAA
>Ga0265298_10003186_pt1 | contig 21978 bp, 43 predicted proteins | sample AusTroGonzalo_MG_3_FD_193486 | JGI IMG/M metagenome (GOLD analysis project Ga0265298, IMG submission 193486) | Bovine rumen microbial communities from tropical cattle in Woodstock, Queensland, Australia - Gonzalo_01 | ecosystem: Host-associated > Mammals > Digestive system > Stomach > Rumen ...
CAGAAAAGTCACGCTGTACGGCAGGGCAAATCCTCCCGGTGCCTTCGGGCATGAGATGTGGTACGACGGCAGCAGTCTGTCATCCAAAACGGAGGACGGCAGCACGATGACGCCGGAGCAATACCAGGCACTGCTCATCGACACCGCAAAGACGGCGCTCGCCGAGGCTACCAGCATCTACGACATGCAGACGGAGGCGATCCCGGTCGCTGGGTACATGTACGGTGTTGACTACTTCCTTGGCGACAAGATCACCTGCATGGACGACTACGGCGATTCGTCGGACAGCATCGTTACCGAGGTGACGGAGGTCGAGGACGAGAGCGGCATCCGGGTGATACCAAAATTCTCAAACGTGGGGTGATATAATGGCTGTAAAATATGGATTCTTTAACAGCGAGAACGGAGACAGGCTGTATAATGCCGACGATATCAGCCGATTTTTTTACAAGCTGATTTCTGACGGCGTGCTGGACAGCCCGGCGACAAATCTCATGGTTTCCAGTCGTTCCGGAATGACCGTGCAGGTGCTTCAGGGATATGGAATGATCAATGCAAAATATGTGTGGCTCACATCGCCGGAGGACATCACGCTCGACGCAGCGGACATTGCGCTGCCGAGAGTTGATAGAGTGGTTCTGCGGCTGGACATCACGAACAGGCAGATCACGGTCGCATCAAAGAAAGGCACTCCGGCAGCATCTCCAACGCCTCCGGCGCTGACACGATCCGGAGCGATCTATGAGCTGTCGCTGGCAAAGATCGCAGTTGCAGCAAATGCGACGGCTATCGCACAGGCTGACATCACGGACGAACGACCGGACGAAAATGTTTGCGGGTACATCGTCGGACTGCTGCAACAGATCGACACGGCTGGACTGTTTGCGCAGTTCACGGATGCGTTTGAGACGTGGTTCGCCGGGGTGCAGGATCAGGTATTCCGCAACACGCTTGTGCGCCGGTATACAAACAGGGTACTGTCTACAGCATCGCAACAGAATTTCTCCATCGGAATTGCTGAATGGAATCAGTCAACCGACATCCTGAACGTGTATGTAAACGGCTTCATGCTGTCTCCCGGTGTAGACTACAGCGTCAGCGGCGCAGGCGGCGGCACGGTAGTTCTCGCCAATGCGCTTGACGTAGCGAACACGCCCGTCCTGTTTGAGGTGCTGAAAAGCATTGACGGCAGCGATGCGGAGAGCATCGTCACAGAGCTGCACAACCTCGAGACACGGGTAGACAATGACTACTACACAGACACAGAAACGGACACTATCTTCGTGAGCAAAACAGGGCTTGAAGGCCGTTTGAACGGCTTGAGCTTTATCAAGATGACACAGGCGCAGTACGACGACATCACGCCGGACGCTGACACCGTGTATATCATCGTGGGGTGATGCCATGATACTGAACAACGCAGACAACATCATGCTCGGCGCTCTGGAGGTTGACAAGGTGTACTGCGGGAGCGTGCTGGTGTGGGAACGCAACAGCTCGCCGCTTCCGGAGGGGTACACGCAATTGAACTATATTCAGTCATCCGGTGCGCAGTGGCTCGACCCGCAGATGGCGGCACCGGAACTGACAGACACGGTGCAGATACAGTGCGGCTTTTCGTTTGTCTCACTCGGCAGCAACTGGCAGAGCGTTGTATCTGTTGGAAATCCAGGCACGAGCGTTAACGACGGATACAGCATGTATTTTGGTGCGGATAGTTCAGGATTTCTCGTCAAAACATCGCATCCGTCGGGAAGCGACGCGACGAGTGCGTCACCGGCAATTATACCGGCAACTGCTACGGACTACGATGCGGATATCACGCTCGGCGCAAACAGTACCGGCGTAACGGTAGACGGCACGAGCTTCGTCTCAACGATCGCTCACGGCATCGACATCCCGCTGCTGCTCTTCGCGTCCAGACCTTCCGCAGACTGGGGGTATACCGAATTTTCGAGCATAAAAATGTACTACTGCCGCATCTATGCAAACGGCGTGCTGATGCACAACATGATCCCTTGCATCCGTGATGCCGATAGTGTTGTCGGGATGTATGATACAATTGCACGGGCGTTCCGCACCAATGGCGGAAGCGGCAGTTTTACAGGAGGTTGATACAGATGCAGTACATTATCATGATCGCCATCGTCATCATGATGGCGATGGCGGACGTGGCGACCGGGCTGATCAAAGCCTACGTCACCGGGAAGCCGAACTCGCAGAAAATGAGGGTCGGAGGGCTGCACAAGATCTCCGAGATCGTAGTCATGGCAACAGCCTGCGGGCTTGAGCTCGGCATCGAGATGCTCGGCAAGTACTACGATGTGTCGCAGTTCGCCGACCTGGTCGGTGCGTTTGCGGCGATCAGCGTGTTTGGCTACATCGTGCTGATGGAGATCGTCAGCGTGATCGAGAACTACACCGAGATCAACCCGGACGCAGCGTGGGCGAAGAAACTGTTGAAAAAAGTGAAACCGAAGAAGGAGGATGATGATGTATGAACTACACGATCATGGAACAGGTACCGACAGAGAACATCGACGGCGTGATGCACTACCGTGTGACACTCTGCTGCGACACAGCAAGCGACATCCCGGTGGCGCTGGACACATGGGACGCAGGCAGCCTTGCTCTGATCGTCGCCACGCATGGCTATAAGATGCTGAATACACAGGGGGAGTGGGTATAATGGCTACTGATATGATCGCACGGGCTATTGCGATGGGCAAGGCGGATCTCGTAGACGGCAAAGTTCCGGCGAGTGAGCTGCCGGAAACGTCGATCGATGATCTATCCGACACCGCAATCGACGATCCGGAAAACGGCGAAGTCCTGAAATACGACGCAGATCAGGGCAAGTGGGTAAACGGCACAGCTTCCGGCGGCGGTGGTGGTACATCCGATTACACCGACCTCACCAATAAGCCGAAGATCAACAACGTGACGCTTGCAGGAAATAAATCACTCAGCGATCTCGGCATCGTAGAGGTGACCGAGCTGACAAATGCACAGATCGACACGATCATGAACAGTTAAGGAGGAAAACATGGCACAAAATACTTTTGATTTTTCATACTTTTGGGGAAAGCTGAGCACCATCCTCGGCGGCAAAGCGAACACGTCGGATCTTGCAACGGTCGCAACATCCGGCAGCTATAACGATCTCAGCGACAAGCCGACGATCCCGCCCGGTGCTGTTGTGGATCAGACATACGACGCAACATCCGAGAATGCACAGTCCGGCACGGCTGTGGCGGAGGCAATCGCAACAGTACCAACACCGAACGATGCCACGCTGACGATCCAGAAAAACGGCTCAAGCGTCGGCACGTTCACAGCAGACGCATCCTCGAACGCTACGATCAACATCACAGTGCCGACATCTGCGGCAGATGTGAGCGCTCTTCCTGCATCGACAAAATACGGCGCAGCTCTCACGCTGGCGATCGACAGCACGACCTATGTGGTGACTGCAACGCTCAAGGATCAGGACGGCAACACGCTCGGAACGGCGCAGACGATCGATCTGCCGCTTGAAACTATGGTTGTCTCCGGATCTTATGATTCCCGGACAAAGAAAATCATCCTGACGCTCAAGAATGGGCAGACGGTAGAGTTCTCCGTCGCTGATCTTGTGGCTGGTTTGCAGTCTGAGATCACGGCACAGTCTCCGCTGAGTGCCGATCTTGTTTCCGACTCCTCCGCAACACATAAGTTTGCAACGGCTGCGCAGCTGTCAAAGCTCGATGGCATTACTGAGCTGACGAATGCGCAGATAGACACGATCATGGGGTCGTGATGGAGGTGTAAACTATGGCACAGAACACGTTTGACTTTGCGCATTTCTGGAGTAATTTAAGCACGATCCTCGCAGGCAAGCAGGCAACGCTCACAACCGCACAGCAGAACGCGGCAAACAGCGGGATCACAGCGGCGAAAGTGACGCAGTATGATAAGGATAGCGCAGTTTTGCCGGATGTTGTAGATAATGGGGCTAAAAATTATGTAAAATACACACCGCGAACATCAACTGATTCCGGAATCACATTTGATGCAAAAGCAGACGGAACAGTTGAAACGTCCGGAACGTTTCCCACAGGTACAACACAAACGACAATGTGGCTTACGGAAATAACTCTCCCGGCTGGGAACTACCATTTTTCTTGCAAAAATGGAGCGACTTTCCAGACATCGGATTCTTTCGTTCAAAAAACAGCAAACGATCAAACCATTGCACGAGATATTTCCGGATACGAAACATTTACGTTATCAGAATCAACTACCGTAAGAGTCGTTCTTCGTGTTCGTGCCGGAGACGAAACATGCGTATTCAAACCTATGATCTGCACAGCCGCCGATTGGGCAGTATCGCAGAATTTTGTGCCTTATTGTCCGAGCATGGCGGAGCTGTATGCGATGATTCAGGCGTTGCAGAGTTGAGGAGGGATGATGTGTGAAAATCTGTCTTGATGCAGGGCATTTTGCGAAGAACAACCAGAGCCCCGTGGTAAAAACCTATTATGAATCCGATTTTGCATGGAAGTTCCACCTTCTATTAAAGGAGGAACTGGAGAAGTACGGCTTTGAGATCATCACGACAAGGACAGCACAGGCGAAGGATCTCGGGCTCGAAGCCAGGGGCAGGAAGTCCGCCGGGTGCGACCTCTTTTTGAGCATCCACAGCAATGCCTGTGACAGCGAATCCGCAGACCATCCGCTGGCGTGCGTATGTGTTTCCGGTAAATGCGATGTGCTGGGGTATGACCTGGCACAGGCTGTCGCAACGGTGATGCAGACGCACAATCCCGGCAGGATCTGGAAGCGCAAGGGCAGCGGCGGAGCGGATTACTACGGTGTACTGCGTGGCGCTGCTGCCGTCGGCACACCGGGCATCCTCCTCGAACATAGCTTCCACACGAACCGGCGAGCGACGGAGTGGTTGCTGAACGACAGCAATCTCCGCAGGATGGCAGAAGCGGAGGCGAAGGTCATCGCTGACTATTTCGGAGTATCAAAAACGGTGCCGCCAACGCCTGCTCAGACGCCGACACCGCAGCCAGATCCTGACGGCAGCTTCAAGGTGCGCATCATCTGCGCCGAGCTGAATGTCAGAGCATCTGCCGGTGTGCAGTACCCGGTGCGCATGGTGATCAGGCGCAACGAGGTGTACACCATCGTGCAGACCGCCAGAACGTCTGACGGAGGGACATGGGGACGCCTGAAGTCTGGTGCAGGTTGGATCAATATCGGCGCGAAGTATGTCAGGAGGATCTGATACTTGACAAGATCCGACAAATGTGATATACTATCTATCGGATCCGGAAACGGATACTAATAATTAGCTCTACACAAACCAAAACCCGCCCGGGTATCGTTCAACCGGGCGGGTGGTTTGTTTTTTCACAATGATAGACGCAATTTTCGTGTCATATTTCGTGTCATATTTCGTGTCATTTTTAATGATTTTTCATGGTTTTGAATCGGCTTTTGTGATTCGGAGTATAAAAGAAAATCCCGTATCTACGCCGTTTATGCGTAAATACGGGATTTCTCAAAAACGCAGAAAGAGGGATTTGAACCCTACAATGCACACGCAACACAGCCACAAACCGTGTGCCGTGTCATATTTTGTGTCATTTTAGCAGTCCTGTGAAGTAGTCGTTGATCTGCCGATCGATCTCTCGGCGCTTGGTGTCAAAGGTGTGTTGATACACCGATTTTAGCACACCGTCCGTGCTCCAGCCGCCCCGCTCCATCGCATACTTGTCCGGCACGCCGAGCATGTGCATCACGCTGGCGTTGATGTGCCGCAACTCGTGGAAGGTCACAGCCTTCCCGCAGCTCCGCTCGACGTAGCGCTTGAGCTTTTTTGTGATCGTCTGTGCCGGCATGGTGACGACGTACTCCTCCGGCTCGCCGGCGCCGATCATATCCACCAGCTCAGGCGGCAGCTCATGCAGGCGGGTGCTCTTGTAGGTCTTTGTCTTCTGCCGTGTGTACTCCTCCGCACCGAACTTGATCTTGACGTTCCGGACAGTCAGCACGTTGCCGGATATATCCTTATAACGGATGCCCCGCACCTCACTCATGCGCAGGCTCAGCCAGATCGCCAGCAGGCAGGGCAGCTCGATGTCCGTCCCCTTGATTGCATCCACGACCTCTTCCGGCGTGGGCAGCTCGACAACCTTGTGCTCCTTCGCAGGCAGCGTGGTGCGCAGCGGGAAGTCCGGCAGGTACGCACCGAGCGCCGCAGACAGCAGCCCGTGAGCGTTCCGCAGCGTCTTCGGAGAGAGCCGCAGCGCCTCCTTGTTGATCTCTGCCTGGACGAGGACGTTTGTGATCTCATCCAGCGGTACATCCATCAGCCCCTGCATCTGGTTCCGGCGTATGACACGATAGCCGCCAATCGTAGACGGGCTCAGCACGTTCTCCTTGCTCTCGATGTACTTGTCGATGGCATCCCCGACCGTCATGCCGATGGCATCCTTCTGCTTCTTCTGGACGCTGTACAGGGCGGCAGCAGCTTCGGCTTCCTTCTTCGTGGCAGCGGTAAAGCTCTTGTACTGCGGCTTGCCGGCTGCGTCCTTGCCGATGTACAGGCGCACCCTCCAGCTCCCTGACGGCAGTTTCTTCGCTTTTGCCATAAGATCGCCCCCTTGACAATCCGGGCAAAAAGTGCTATACTATAGACAGCTCCTTTTTCCCCTACTTCCAATTGTTCCAAATCCTTCGCCGTCCGGTGTTACCAGCACCGGGCGGCATTTTTTGTGTCAGTATTTTCTGACATGGCTTATGACCTTCCCGAAGATCCGCACCCGGTTCATCTGCTCCCGGTCGAATCGTCTCGGCGGATAGTACGGGTTTTCAGAGATCAGCGACAGATGGGTGCTGTCGATCTCGATCCGTTTCACGAGCCCGTTCTCGCCATCGACCAGCACAACGGCATACTCACCGCTCTCGATGGTATCCTGGACACGGACGAGCACCAGATCGCCCTCATGCATCTCCGGCTCCATGCTGTCGCCCCTGACCTTCAGATATACATAATCGTAGCCCGTATGTATCATAGCTGCATCACACAGCATCGTGTCGATGATCTGCATGTCGGCAAGGCATGTCATGCCGGCTGCGACCTCCCCGATCACCGGGATCCGAACCATTGCATCCGGCGGAGGCACGACCTCCAGGTTGTTTCCGGTAATGGTGGGGGATACCTCCGGATCGTCTGTCAATCCCATGAGATATTCCGGCGTGGTGCGGAGAGCCTTCGCCAATAGATACGTTCTTTCCTGCTTCGGCTTGAATGCTCCGGAGAGATATTGACTTAGCGCAGATTTTGGGATGCCGGTGATCTCGCACAGTTCCGACTGGTTGATTCCACGTATTTGCATGATGTTTTTTAGCTGCTGGCTGAATTCTCTCATTCAGATCACCTCCTTCTATTACAACTATTATAGCACGCAGTTTAGAAAAAATCAAGAGAATTTGAAAAAATGTTTTAGAAATCTAAAAAAAGGTATTGACAATTTAACTTTAATGTGCTATACTAAGTTTAGAAACCTGAACAGAGGAGGTGAAGCGATTGGAGTTTGACTATGCAAAACTTCGCGGGAGGATCCGTGAAGTATGCGAAACGCAGGAACGGTTTTCTGATCTGATGGGGATGTCAAAGCCCACAATCTCGGCAAAACTGAACAACAAGTCGGAGTTTACACAGCCGGAAATCATCCGTGCGGTTGAGGTGCTTTCCATCAATCTCGATGAGATTTCATCTTATTTTTTTACCCCGAGCGTTCAGAAAACTGAACCCGCCACCCCCGCACCCGACAAGGCAGAGTGAGAAAGGAGGAACAATATGGAAAAGTTGAGGATCCAGAAGAGAGACCCGCAGGACAGCAGCAACAACAGCACGGCTGTCCGGGTCAGCCGCAAGGCGCTGGCGCTGGTCGCAGACATCTGCGAGAAGACAAACCGCCCGCAGATCGAGATCGCCAGCCGCCTGATCGAATGGGCATACGAGCACGTCGAGGTCGTTGACGACCTGGGGGAGTGAGGAGACTATGGCAAAGACCAAGGACCCGCCGCTGCCGCTGGTGATCTGGGCAAACATCGGCAAGTGGCAGACCATCCGTGGCATCGAGGATGCCCAGCTCGCCTCCGTCCTGCTGGTCAAGAATCTGGCGGACAGGCGGAGAAAGATGTATCTCACCATCGAGGAAATGGGGAACATCTGTAAACTCCTGGCCATTGAGCCGGAGAAATTACTGGAAAGGTAGGAAAACAACATGAACCTGAAAGACATCCCGGAATCCGAGAAATCCGAGCTGCTGAGCACGCTCCAGGCTGTCGTAGGAGCACTCGAGGAAGAAGCGGAAACCACCGAGGAGAACGCACTGCCGGAAGAGCTCGAAGCAGCGATCAAGGAACTGCACAAACTCGCTGCTAAGCACGACAAGACGTTCATCATGGCGATGGAGACGCATGATACCGATGAAGCCTCCGGCCAATGCTTATCATGCTACGGAACAATCGGCAAGCAGCTCAAGCTGATTTGTGCGATGCTGGAGCAGATCGCAAAGGCAGCTCACAAGCCAACTCCCGACATTCTCAAGGATATCACCAAGTACTTGCTGCTGCGTGAATTGCTGTCGGATGATGAGGAGGGCGACGATGCTACAGAGTGAGTTTGAAACACACACCGGCATCTATCCAGATGCGATTCTGTACGAGTGCATCGAGCAGGTGTACAACAGAGGACCGTGGGACAGCAAGGCGCAGTTCTGCCACGCCTACAAATTCAACGAGGACTATTTGGCGGAGAAGATCAAGTGGATAGCGAACCAGCGCATGATCGAGCTCGGCGATGGTACAGCACAGCAGCAGAAGACCCGGGCGAAGATGGCATCCACCATCAAAGTCCTGACCGAGGAGCTCGAAGGGCTCGAAGCCGCCTACAACAAGGCGCTGCATGATATGCTCTCCCCGTCGCTGTGTGCGTTGATTCAACAAAGAGTGAAGGAGTTGTTGAGATAATGAACGGATTTACATGGTTTTGCATTGTCATCGGGCTGCTGATGCTGTCGCTGTTTTTGTTTGCCGGCGCCGAGGAGGCGGACGAGCAGGAGCGGCAGGAACAGGCGGCACGGGCTGAGCGCTATCACCGGTTCCGGCAGTGGCAGGCGGATCACCAGCTGATGCGGGATATGCGGGATGCGACATTCGATGTGGCTGCGTGGTACGGTCGCATCGAAGATCTGAGGGAGGCGCAGTAGTGGATGAGCATATCGAAAATCTGCGGATGCGCATCCGGCTGACTGAGATGATGCTGGAAAAGAGGGAGCGTGCCTATCACGAAGCGGCGCTGCATGGCTCAGAGCTGCAACGGATGGCACGGCTAAAGAAGTACAGAGAAACGGCGAACGAGCTGGCAAGGCTGAGAGCGATCGCAGAAAGGATGGAGGCGGAATGAGGAGCTTCGGAGGCGTGGCGACCAAAAACCGCATCAAGCAGGAATGCGACAGGTATGTCGCTGAGAATCTCGAAGAAATCCGGTATCAGCTGTTCTGCGAGATCGCACAAGACAACATCCGGCAGGCTGAGGCTGTGTTCCTGTGGGCGATGAGCCTCCACGGATACGGCACGAAGCGTCTGCAACAGATGCATCGGTGGTTCGTGGATGCACTACAGATGCCGAAGATCATGGGACAGACACCGGCAGCAACGGACTGCATGGAGCTTCTGGCAGATCGGCACGGGATCGACTTCTCTGAGACGATCGTCAGACTGGACAGGGAGGTGGTGAACGATGGGACGGAAGATTGATTCAGAGCTGCGTGCTCAGATCGTCGATGCCTACATCGCAGATCCTGCGATCCGGCAGAAAGAACTCGCACAGCGGTATCACATCGGTGTAAGCACCGTGCAGCGTATCATCCACGATCAGGTGGAGGCCGGCAAGTGCGTGAAGCCCGACCGCAGAAGGCGCAGCGTAAAGCGCAACCCGGACGGCTCTGAGGGCATCACGGAAGCGGAGATGGATCAGAAGCACGCCGAGGCGATGAAGAAGCAGAACGAGGAGCGGCACCCACGCACATCCGACTGGATGGATCACATCACACCGATCCACCAGCGAAAAATGGAGCTGGAGAATGCGATCGAACATAAGCAGATGGAGCTGGAGAAGGCGAAGCAGGAGTACAGGGACTTCCTGGCGACGCTGCGGCAGCTGTTGGAGGAGAGCGTATGAAAAGAGGCATCAGCATCGAGTACGACATGCACGAGGACTGCTACATCATCCAGAAACAGCGTGGCACGCTGACGCTGGAGGAGATCCAGCAGGCGCTCAACGAGTACCACGGCGAGGATCAGTTCTTCATTTTCTTTGATACAGAGCAAAGCTTCTACGACGAGCAGGGCGTCTGGATCGACGTGGAGCCGAAGGGCGACTGCGTGAAGGCGTACACCTACGACGTAGTGAAGAGGATGTTTAAGAAGGAGGTGAAGACATGAAAGCATTGAAGTGTATAGGATTCCGTGTGGGGGAAATCGAGATCGAGAACACGCTGGAGGCATTGCAGAAGGCTGTCGGTGGATACATTGAAACGCTGACTCTGATCCCCGGCAAGGCCGTGGTGGTCATCAACGAGGAGGGCGTGCTGCTGAATCTGACGCTGAACCCTGCGGCATCTGCGCTGGCTGGAGTTCGCATTGTCGGCCCCGCTCTGATCGTCGGCGTATGTGAGGACGACTTTTGCGACCTCGATCCCGATACTGCACGGAGGATCATCACAAAAAAGAAAAGCACCTGACCGAATAGCCGGTACAGGCGCAGAAGAAAGTATACACCTATAGTTTACCACAGAAAGGACGGAAAGTCAAGTGGATATTGCAGATCTGAACCTGTCCGTGCGGGCATACAACGCCGTATGCCGGGCAGGCATCAAGACCATCCCGGAGCTGTACGAGAAGTACCAGCTCGAACCGGAGTGGCTGCACAGGGAGATCGGCCCGAAGCACATGCACGAGGTCGGCGACGCTCTGGCACTGCATCGGGAGGAGGTCTGGGAGGAGAACAGGAAGGAGGATGATACGACCATGAATGCAGACAACGGGAACACCATCTCCATCGAAAGCCTGTATCTTACATCCATGCGCACCGACCTGAATGCCATGCTGCAAAAGACGGTCGCCAGTATGCTGGAGAAGAGCAGCGACGAAGCTGCCGTCACGCTGAAAATCAACATCGGGCTGTTCCGATCCTCGGACGGCTCCGGCATCATCAAGCCGACGATCACCCACAAGGTGACGTCGGCGATCACCAGCAGGGAAACCGTTGACGGATATGTATCCGGAGACTATGCGCTGGATTTTGACGAGGAACAGGAAAGATACACCATGCGAGAGCTGCCGCCGGAGGGCGGGCAGATGACGCTGATCTGAGGAGGAAAATCATGTGGGACTACGAAGATACACTCCGCCGGCTGAATGAGGAGACGCTCCGAGCGTGCGAGCGCCGCTTCCTGGATCCGGATGCGGACTATGACGACGATGAGGAGGATGACGATGATCCGTACCTCGACTAACAACATGACGCACGAGCAGTGGATTGAGGCACGCCGCAGCTCGATCGGCGGCTCGGATGCCTCGGCGATCGTCGGGCTCAATCCGTACATGACGCAGTACGAGGTCTGGGCGTCGAAGATGGGGCTGATCCAGGAAAAGCCGGAGACCGAAGCCATGCGGCTCGGGCACGATCTGGAGGATTATGTGGCAAAGCGATTCGAGGAGGCATCCGGGAAGCGTGTGCACCGTGAGAATGCGATCCTGCGGAACGGGCATTTCCCGTTTGCACACGCCAACATCGACCGCCGGATAGTAGGAGAGAAAGCCGGCCTGGAATGCAAGACGACCAGCGCCCTGAACCTCAAGAAATTCGCAAACGGCGCCTACCCGCCGACCTACTATGTGCAGTGTCAGCACTACATGATGGTGACAGGCTGGAAGAAATGGTACCTCGCCGTGCTGGTGCTGGGCAAGGAGTTCCTGTGGTTTGAGATCGACCGGAACGAGGAGGATATCGCAGCCCTTGCGGAGGCGGAGCGCACGTTCTGGGAGTACGTAGAGCAGAAACGGGAGCCGGATGCAGACGGCAGCGCCTCCTGCTCTGAGATCCTCTCACAGCTCTACCAGCGGGCGGAGCCGGAGACCACCGCAGACCTGACGCTGCTGCGGAAGTACCTGCTGCAACGCTCAGACGCTGCCTCCCAGATCGCCACGCTGCAAGAGACCGTGAGCGAGTGCGACAACCGCATCAAGCAGTTCCTCGGCGAGACCGAGACCGGCACCTGCGACGGCTACCGGGTGACCTGGAAGAACGGCACACGGACAGGCATCGACACCAAGAAACTGAAAGCAGACCGCCCTGAGATCTATCAGGAATACATCAAAACGACCACATTCCGCACCTTCAAGGTGCAGGAGGATAAGGAGGAAACATAATGGCAACCAAAAACGACGGCATCATCCAGAAGGCAACAACAGCACAGGCAGCTCCGGCAAGACCGGAGGCGGAGCTCAACACCCTCATCAAGCAGATGCAGGGTGAGATCAAGAAGGCGCTCCCCTCCGTCATCACGCCGGAGCGATTCACACGCATGGTGCTGACGGCAGTCAGAAACACCCCGAAGCTCGCACAGTGCGATAAGATGAGCTTCCTGGCTGCCATGATGACGGCTGCACAGCTCGGCGTCGAGCCGAACACACCGCTCGGGCAGGCGTACCTGCTGCCGTTCTGGAACAGTAAGCGCCAGTGCAACGAGGTACAGTTCCAACTCGGCTACAAGGGTCTGATCGACCTCGCCTACAGATCCGGCGAAGTGGAGACCATCCAGGCGCACTGCGTGTACGAAAACGATGACTTCGAGTATGAGTACGGTCTGGAGCCGAAGCTCTCCCACAAGCCCGCCAAGGGCGAGAAGGGTGAGTTCGTCGGCGCATACGCTGTTTTCCGCACCAAGTCCGGAGGCTACGGCTTCGACTATATGAGCAGCTACGAGATCGAGCAGCACGCTGCGAAGTACTCCCAGAGCTACGGCAAGGGATACAGCCCGTGGAAGACTAACTTCGAGGAGATGGCGAAGAAGACCGTAATTAAGCGTGTGCTGAAATATGCACCGCTGAAAACCGATTTTGTCAAGGCTGTGGCGCAGGACAGCACCATCAAGCAGGAGCTGGCTGCGGATATGTTCGAGGTGTCGGATGTATCCTATGTGGAGACTGACATCACGGAGGTCGAGCCTGCGGAAGAGGCGGCTGAGAATGTATAATCGTGTGATATTGATGGGGCGGCTCACCAAGGATCCGGAGCTGCGCACCACTCAGAGCGGCATTACTATGTGCCGCTTCTCGGTGGCGGTGGAGCGAGGATACGCCAAACAGGGCGAGGATAAACAGACGGATTTCTTCGAGGTGACGTGCTGGCGCCAGACTGCCGAGTTTGTGAGCCGATATTTTTCCAAGGGTCGCATGATCCACATCGAGGGCACGATCCAAAACAACAACTACACCGACCAGAACGGCGTGAAGCACTACGCCACCGTCATCATGGCGGAGCATGTGTGCTTTACAGGCGAGAAGCAGCAGGCATCACAGCAGCCTGCTGCTCCGTCATACGCATCCGCAGCACCGGCAGATCCTGCCGCTCGGCAGGCTGCTGCACAGGCTCCTGCTCCGGTCGAGGTCGGTGATCTGGGTGAGTTCGAGGAGATTCTGAGCGACGGTGAGGTGCCGTTCTGAGGAGGCTACTATGATTGATATGGAAGGGTTCCAAAATTACCTGTACGAGGAAGAATTGTCGCCGAACACAATCGACAGTTATATGCGATCACTTCGACAATTTTCCGATCAGTATGAAGACATGACAAAAGCGAACATGATTGCCTTCAAGCAAAGTCTGATCGACAAAGGACTCAAGCCTAAAACGATTAACAACAGGATCATAGGGTGCCTCGCCTACTGCAAGTTTAAGGGGATCCCTATGAGGATCAAAAGCATCAAAGAACCGAAAAAGACGTATGTCGAAAACGTGATCTCAGCCGAACAGGTCGAGAAACTGTTGAGCTGTCTGGAGGCGGACGGGATTGAAAACTGGCGTGTGAATGTGCTGCTCCTTGCTAAAACAGGGATGCGTATATCCGAAGCGCTGCGTGTCACGAAAAAGGACTTGCTTGCCGGAAAAGTTACGATGCACACAAAAGCGCATATGCGGACGATCTACTTTCCAAAATCACTTGTTGACGACATACGTGGATATATTGACGGATTGCAGGACGACGACTGCGTGATGCGCACAAAGTGGGGCAAGCCGATGACAAGCAGAGGCGCAAGCGAGGGATTGTGGCGTTTTGCTAAGCGCTACGGCATCCCGAAAGAAGTGATGCATCCTCACTCGTTCAGGCATTTCTTTGCTATCGAGTTTTTGAAGCGGAACAATAATATTGCGCTCCTCGCCGATGTGCTTGGACACGGCGATGTGAAAATGACACAGCTGTATCTCCGACAGTCGCAGGAGCAGCAGCAGGACGCAGTTGACAAGGCGGTGGACTGGTAATGGCAAAAGTAACGAAGCAGCAGTACAGCGGGCTTGTTAAGCTGTACAACTCTCTGATCGGCTCGCACCAGCTTTGGGAGCTGTGGCAGGACAGCATGACGATGTTTGCACTCGCCATATCCAACAGTGTTGACGGGCGATTCCGTGAAAATCGTGAGGCATCCTATGCGGACATTTCACACAAGTACACCAAGGATGAGATGCAGGTGTTCCCTCAGATCTTCGGGGAGATCGTCATGCAGCTGGATGCGGAGCCTGAGCAGGACCTGCTGGGGGATCTGTACATGCAGCTTGACCTCGGCAGCCATTGGCACGGTCAGTTTTTCACACCGTACCATCTGTGCTCTGCTATGGCTCGGATGGAGCTTGGGCTCGACCGGAAGTATACGGTGGACACCGCCAAGCCGATCAGCGTGTGCGACTGCGCCTGCGGAGGTGGTGCGCTGCTGATAGCTGCCGGGCATGAATACAGGAAGGCAATTGCGCACACCGGGCTGAATGCTCAGAACTATATCAGCCTGTATGCACAGGATCTGTCACAGGTATCTGCGATGATGTGCTATGTGCAGTTGTCGCTGCTCGGCTTTGCCGCAAAGGTGAAGCTCGGCGATTCCCTGATGCACCCGCTCACGGAGGAGGACAACGGTCCGGACATCTGGTACACGCCTATGTGGTTCTCGGATATCTGGCAGTACAGGAGGCTGATGCAGAGGATGGACAAGATCATGATAGGAGGCAGCCGTGAAGAATGAGATCATCAACGCCATTATTCAGATGCTGGATAATATGGGAGTTGACACCGACGGCATCGCTGACCGGCTGTATATCCTGCTGAAAAACTACGAGATCACGCAGATTGAAACACAGCTCGCACTGTGCGATGATACCCTGAACGAACAGTTGCTGAAACGGTTCCTTGCAGCGAAAATGGTTAAGGGATGCACTAAGCGGACGATCGGTCAGTATGCGACCGAATTAAAAAAGATTCTCGCAAAGCTTGGGAAGCCGTGTACGCAGGTTACTGCTGACGATGTCCGCGTGTACGTTGCTGTTAGACTCACACAGGACGGTGTCTCCAAGACAACCGCGAACAACGAAGTCAGATACATGCGGTCATTCTATGCATGGATGGCCGCAGAGGAGATCATCCCAAAGAACCCCATGAACAAGGTCGAGAGGATCAAGCCGGACAGAGTAAAGAAGAAAGCGTTTTCCGATATGGAGTGCGAACGTATCCGTTCCGCCTGCCAGACAGCGCAGGAGCTTGCGGTCGTCGAAACGCTACTCTCGACAGGGTGCAGAGTATCTGAGCTTGTGCAGATCCGCATTGAGGATATTTCTGAGGGGAAAGTCGTAGTGCATGGCAAGGGCAACAAGGACAGGACGGTGTATTTCAACGCAAAGGCACAGCTTGCGATCCAGAAGTTTCTTGACGAGCGCAAAGACACAAATCCGTATGTGTTCCCGGCTGGGCTTAATCTTGGACAGAAACCACATTCAAAGAACCACGGCGGGTGTGCTGCACGATACTGGTACCGGGATCCGAAGCTCATCGGAGAGGGTATGCGTGATGCGGGATCCATCGAGCAGATGGTGAGGAAAATCGGAAAGCGTGCCGGCGTGGATAACGTCCATCCGCACCGGTTCCGCCGGACAAGCGCAACAATCGCACTGCGGAGAGGGATGCCCATCGAGATGGTGTCAAAAATGCTGGGGCACGAGCAGATCAGCACGACACAGATCTATCTCGACCTGAGCGACGACGATCTCGAAGCGGCGCATAGAAAGTATGTTGTGTGAGGTGATACAATGGCAAACCCGCAGAAGGAGAAAGGGTATGTGCCGATCGCCAATGAGCTCCTGGATGCGATATGCCGGGCAGACCTCAGCAAGCAGGAGCTCAAGGTGCTCTTGTGCATCATCCGCTTCACGTATGGGTATAACAAAAAACAAGGTTTAATATCACTATCTACTATACAAGATTATACAGGAATTGATAGGTCGAACATATCAAAAACGATAGCAAAATTAAAGGTAAAAAATATTATAGTAACCGATGGAATTAGTTATACTCAACCACGAACATTTGAGATACAGAAGGATTATGAAAAATGGTCGATGGGTGTGGTTGAAACAACAACAGTTGTAAAAACAACAACAGTTGTAAAAACAACAACAGAGGTGTTGTCAAAACAACCACAGGAGTGTTGTCAAAACAACCACACTACTTATAAATACAATATTAAAGACAATATAATACAAACAAAAGGGACGAGTGAGCAAAAATCGGAGTCTGATGACGGCGATTTCATCCCGGAATGGTTCGAGCAGATCTGGCAGCAGTACCCCCTCAAAAGGGGCAAGTCAGAAATCGGAAAAAAGCATTTTTTGGAGCTGAAAAAAGCAGGGCTGGAACGGGTGCAGAATGCACTCGAAAACTACCTTGCAGAGCTGCGGAAAAATACCTGGCAGCATCCCATGCATGGGAGCAGATTTTTCAAGGGCGCATGGATGGACTACGAGGCGCAGGATAAGCCGACCGGCAGTTCCAGAGGGAAGAGCGCCCAGGAGATCCTCGAAGCGATGAGGAAGGAGGACAAGAAGAATGGCAAGCCATAACACGTACACCGATGACAAGGGAGTGCTGCGGTGCAGCGTCTGCGGATCGCCGAAACAGATCAGGCTCTTCGGGCATGTGATGCCGTGCATCTGCAAATGCGAGGAGGATGCCGAGAAGGCACGATCTGACAAGCGTAAGCTGGACAGCATCATCGACCAGAACACAGGCAAGGCATTCGCAGCCGGCTCGGCGACAGTCCTGCGGGAGGCGACCTTCGCCAACGCCAACGGCACGAACAAGGGGCTGATGGACTACTGCCGGAAGTATGCGGAGGATTTCTCTGATGCATCTCCGTGGCTGCTGCTCTACGGTGATGTCGGCGTCGGCAAGAGCTATGCAGCAGCAGCAATCACCAACGAACTGCTCCGGAAGGGGCTCTCCGTTATCTTCACAACGCTGACGCAGTTCGAGCGGCGGCTGCAAGCAGACAGCAAAGAAAACGCATACGCAACGCTCAGGGTGTGTGACCTGCTCGTCCTGGATGATCTCGGCATCAGCAGAGTCACGCCATACACCAACGAGATCATGTTCACGGTCGTGGATGAGCGATTGCAGACAGGCAGACCGATGATCGTCACAACAAACATGACGGCGCAGGACATCCTGCAAAATGATGACATCAGCATCCGTCGGATCATGTCGAGGCTGTACGAGCGGTCTGTGTTGATCGAGTGCAGCGGTGCGGATCAGAGGCTCGAAGCGATCAAGCGGAGAGGAGCTCTGACGTTCGATGAGTAGCGCAATGCACCAGACGGTCAGCGAGTATCTGATCGACATCAGCGGCAAGGCACTGAGCCGGAACGAGGCAGCGCTGTTTTATCAGCGGATGATGCTGGAGATGTCCGGCATGGGAACCGGCTACGAGTGCAACATCTGTGGAAAGCCTGTGAACTATGCGTTCCAGAAGGAGTACAACGGAGACCCGTACAGGGAGTGCGTGACAGCGTACTGCGCACAGTGCCACATCAAATCCGCACCGCATTCGTTCGACGCCTACATGTTCTCGCCGGTTCTGCTGGCTATGACGGCGGTGCAGGATGCGGTGGACGATCTGACGAGGAGGGCGAGCAGATGATGACAACAGTGTTTACGGTTCACGGAGAGCCGCAGGGCAAAGCCAGACCACGCATCCTGCGGAACGGCAGGTCGTACACGCCAAAACGGACGGCAGAGTACGAGAGAGCAATCCGGGAAGCGTTTCTGGAGGCGGGAGGCAGGATGACGGAGCATCCGGTGCGGGTGTCTGTGACGGCATACTACCAGATCCCGAAGAGCGTCAGCAATCGGATGAAGGCGCAGATGCGGGTCAACGAGATCCTGCCGACGAAGAAACCGGACGCCGACAACGTCGGAAAGTGCGTGCTCGATGCGCTGAACAAGGTAGCCTACAAGGATGATGCACAGGTGTGTGTGCTGTATGTTGAAAAATATTACAGCTACGATCCGATGATCGTTGTGACGGTGAGGGAACTAATATTGTGATGGAGGCAAAACATGGATAAACTCTACATATACGGCTTCGACCTGATAACGAACACAGTCAAAGTCCGGGAATATCCCGTCATCCGGGAGACAGAACTGACGGTGACAATCAAGAACTGCATCGGGCAGGAGGTACGGTTTCGCAAGACGGCGCTCGGCAAGCTGGACGAGGTGCATGTGATGCGCCTTGACAGGCTGGACGAGAAGTTTTACATTCATGAGCTTATAGAGCATCAAAAGGGAAGCGTTATGACGCTGACCAGGATGCTCCACAACGCAGAAGAACGGCTGGAAAAGATGAGTGACCTGCTGGAGGAGGTAAAGTGATGGAAGAAATCAATGAAAAGCAGCTTTACAAAGAAGCGATGGAGCAGACACCGGAAACGATCGGCGATTTTGTGATGAAAACCATGTGTTACTATCAGCACGATTACGGGAGCGTTTGTGTTGCAGTTGCAGCTTGTGCGCTTGCTGGAGTATACGCAGCCAATAGCTTGCCACAAGGTGGAATTACTGGCTATCAAGCTGGATTTGTAATGTGGGAGTTCATCCGTCAACTGAATTATAGAGGAAATAAATGCGGTCTGCGAATGATCGATTATGATAATATGCTTTTCCCACAGTATGCGGACAAGTTCGAAAAAACCATTTCGAGTGACAACTGGAAACTATTGCAGGAAGAAGCAAAAAGAAGGCTTGAAGAAGACTCAACACATGCGCATCCTGCTGTGATAGACCACTGGAAATCAATCGTTTACGGCGTTGTCCCGTTCGGATATAAGATTGAGGAGGCGGAGTGATGGACAATGGCAAAATAAAAGCATACTGCATGAAGCGGGACAAGGCTATCATCGCAGCAGTCAGAGACGGAGACCTTGATCCGCTGCGTAAGCTGTCGCAAGATCAGACAGGGCGAATGCCTTCCGACGATGTGATCCTGTGCGCAGCGCACAAGATGTGCCTTGCCGTCACAACGATGCCAGACGAACTGAAACAGCAGTCTGCGAAGTGGCTTGATGAGCATGGGTACGACAGGAGCTGTTTCTGAGAGAGGTGGACGAAGAATGAACGCTAAACCCCAAGTCCCCTGCGGCAAAGTATGCGACAGCAGAGCACCCGCCTGCCAGACGTCCTGCGAGCGCTGGAAGGCATACGAGGCAGCACGGGCAGCATGGTACGCCGAGAACCATCTCCGGCAGCAGATCGAGTCGATCGACGCCGAGCTGCGGGTCAGGCAGCATGAGCGGTGTACACGTAAACGGCAAGAGAGGCGGAGACGGCATGGCTGAGATCGACAAGGATAGGCTCCTGCGCCACATCGCCAAGTCAGACCTGACAGCGGTCGAAAAGCGGCATCTGGAGGAGCTGGTGCGTGGTAAGCACGGGCAGTGGCTGATCAACTGCGACGGGTACTACCCGTATTGCAGCAGGTGCGGGTTCGAGCCTGTGAAGATGACAAAGTACTGCGGCGAGTGCGGTGCTGAGATGGATGGAGGTGACAAGAATGAGACTGATTGATGCAGAAAGTGCTATGGATGGTGCAACGCTGTTTGACTGGTATATCAGCAGCGTCGTGGATGGTACGCCAGTATGGACGGAGGAGCACATTGATGAGCTACTCAGAGACTTCTTGGTAATTCCGATAAATACGCCGGCAATTAAAAAGCCGATGGTTAAGCACGGACATTGGATCAAATGCAGAGACCGTGACAAAAAGCGGTGCAGCGAATGCGATGTAATCGTCATGATTGCCCAGTATCCGCACGGCGAGGCTAATTATTGCCCGAACTGCGGCGCTGATATGAGGGAGGAGGCTCACAATGTGGACTAATACCAGCGCAGCCATCAAGTGCCCTCGCGGCGACTGCCTGCACACCAAATGCGCAGCAGATGAGCCCCCGTGCAGCGGATGCACATGCAACCAATTCGCAGAGATCCCCGGCAGAACGTTCCGCTATCAGCCGAAGAACCTGCCGGCTATCAGGAAGGAGGAGAAACGTGACAGCAGAACAGATTGAACGGATCCGCTGGCTCAACCGGGCGTTCCATGCCGAGAAGGCCGCCAAGGCGTGGCTGGCGAAGCTGGAGAGGGACAGGAGCCTCGCCGAGCGGATCACACACGGAGCAGGCAGCCCGGGCGGTACGCCATCCGGCAACAGCACCGAGGACGCCCTGATCCGGCTGGCGACCACGGAGCAGGAGACACAGCAGCGTCTTCGGGAGCTGGCAGCCATCCGGGAGGAGATCACGCAGGCGATCGCAGCGGTGGAGGATTACGATATGCAGGCGATCCTCGTGCGGCATTACCTGGCGTATGAGACGTTTGAGACGATCGCAGAAAAGATGCACTACAGCGAACGCAGCATCAAGTACAAGCACAAAGCTGCCCTTGATAAAGTTTGCATTGATTTGCACCCTTGATCTGTGATATAATTAAACTGCAAGAAAAGCGGCGGGGACAACCGTCAGGGCGCTTTCCGGGGGTTCCGCCATGGGGCTCTCGGTTGCCTTCCCCGCAGCTCCTCCTTGCGAGTAGCCATATTGCAGTGAGACCCTTTCTCACATGAGCACCTGATGCACGTCAGGTGCTTTTGTGTTGCCAACGTTAGGAGGTTGACATGGCTCACGTAGTAAAAGACAACAGGTGCTTCGCCGATGCGTATGCGCCGAAATATAAGGGCAGCAGCACGGATACCGTGGAAGCGGACGACAGCCAGCTGTTCACGTTCTACGACGACAGCATCGCAGCCTCCGATGCGTGCGCTGTGTCCGTCGTGCATATCGACGGGAACACCATCGACGATATCAAGACGAACCACACCATCGGCGAAGGCGCGGTGCAGGTCAAGGTCTGGAACTCGGGGCTGCTGGATGCTGAGATCACGGTCAACGTGGTCGTGTTGTAATGCTGACAACGGAACAGATCCGCACCCTGATCCGTGAGGACAGGGTCGCAGAGTTTTACAACAGTAGGGGCTGGCGCAACCTTGCCGATGAAGTCATCGTCGCCAACCACGGAGAGTGCCAGATGTGCAAGGATAGCCACATTCTGACCCGTGCGACATTGGTGCATCACGTCAAGCCATTGCGTGAGCATCCGGAGCTTGCGTATGATCGCAGCAACCTGATGCCGCTGTGCCACGACTGCCACGAGCGCATCCACAATCGCGGGATCTACGCCAACCTCGGAAAATTCACAAATGTTGAAAAATGGTGAAAACGGGCACCCCGGTCGAAAAAATCGGGTTTTTTCCTCCGAAACGTACAC
>Ga0265298_10003187_pt1 | contig 21975 bp, 15 predicted proteins | sample AusTroGonzalo_MG_3_FD_193486 | JGI IMG/M metagenome (GOLD analysis project Ga0265298, IMG submission 193486) | Bovine rumen microbial communities from tropical cattle in Woodstock, Queensland, Australia - Gonzalo_01 | ecosystem: Host-associated > Mammals > Digestive system > Stomach > Rumen ...
AGCACTCGAAAAGACAAGCCTCAAGGAGCTACTATCTTCTTCTGAAACACTCATTCAAAACCATAATGTCAATGAACCGAATTTGTTTGATTAATAATCGCGATAATTTATCGCATCAGTAGTAATTCAAAACCATAATGTCAATGAACCGAATTTGTTTGATTAATAATCGCGATAATTTATCGCATCAGTAGTAATTATACATTATACATTATTTGCCGTAATAAGAACATTCCTTTTTTGTTTTTTAACCATACTCCATTTAAAGGAAGATGTGTTTTTTTACAAGATTATTTCTCTAGTAATAATATGTTTATTGATGATTATAGCAAAAACTTGGTGAAGCAAATTGATGATATTGAAGTTGAGGAAGATGTGCTTAATGCATTTGAAACCAACAAAAAAGACTATCGTATAGCAAGACCTGCGTATATGGTCAAGAATGAAGTAGCAGATAGAAATTGGAATACAACGTTCAAAATTCTTAAACATACCGCCAAGAGGCTTTTCGAGGTCAGACAAGATTTGTTCGGTGAATACGGACGTCTTAAAAACTGGGTGTATGGACCATATAATAAAGAAAGCGCGGATACTTCTATGGAGAAAAGCCATAACACCTTGTGTTCGTATCTTAAATTCAATATCGAGGGAAACCATTATCTCAAGGAACTGAAAAAGCAATATGAATTATTAACTGTCAAGCCGAATTATATTGATAAATATGTGATATTGTTTCTTCATTATCAGCCGGAAGCCACCACAAGTCCTATTGGTAATGTTTTTGTGGATCAGGAATTGTGTGTGGATGTTTTGTTGAAACATTTGCCAAATGATTATTATGTTTATATCAAAGAGCATCCGAGTCAGTTTTATGCGCATTCTGAAGGGCAGAAGGGAAGGATAAGCGACACTTATTATGATTTGGCAAAAAGACCACGAGTTAAATTAATATCAACAAACGAGGTGTCTTTTGATTTGATAGAGCATTGTCAAGCTTTGGCTACCGTAAGTGGAACGGTTGGTTGGGAAGGTATCGTAAGAGGAAAGCCGGTTATAGTATTCGGGATAACTTGGTATGAAAACTATGACAGAGGTGTTTTGCGCATAACTGATGACGCATCGGCATCTAAAATTGAATCTTTCCTAAAAGAATATAAGTATGATGAACATGCTATAATGGCGTATCTTTCATCGGTCAGCAAAAACACTGTAAAAGCGTATTTCTATAAAGCTAACCATAAAAATAAAGGACTGGTTACCGAACAAGAATGCGTGGATAATCTTATCAATGCAATGAAACCAATAATCACTAAATGTTTGTCTGATAAATAAACATCTTTAAATTATGGCAAATAGAATCTACCTCTGCTTAGCCCACATGAGCGAAGCAGGACTTGAACAGAAATACATTCAAGAGGCTTTTGACACCAACTGGGTGGTGCCGCTTGGTCCAAATGTGAACGGATTTGAGAAAGACCTTGAAGAATTTGTGGGTCAAAACAAAAGAGTTGTCGCTTTGTCGGCTGGCACAGCGGCGGTGCATCTCGCGCTGATTGCCTGCGGCGTGAAGCCAGGCGACGAGGTTATCGTGCAGAGTTTTACTTTCTGCGCGTCGTCGCACCCGATCACCTATTTGGGCGCAACACCCATTTTCGTGGATTCCGAGAAGGATTCTTGGAACATGGATCCAGACCTTTTGGAGGAGGCCATCAAGGACAGAATTGCCAAGACGGGCAAGAAACCCAAGGCCATAGTGCCTGTGGCGCTGTACGGTATGCCTTACGACACCGACCGCATCATGGAAATCGCCAACCGTTATGACATTCCCGTCATTGAGGATGCCGCCGAGGGTTTCGGAAGCCGTTGGAAAGGTCAGGTTCTGGGCACTTTCGGAAAATATGGCGTGTTGTCATTTAATGGCAATAAGATGATTACCACCTCGGGTGGCGGCGCATTGATTACACCTGACGAGGATTCGTGGCGGGAGATTATGATGTATGCTACGCAGTATCGTGAAAGCTATCCATATTATCAGCATGAGAAAATCGGCTACAACTATCGCATGTCGAATATCTGCGCAGGCATTGGACGCGGCCAAATGACCGTGGCCAATGACCATATTGCGCATCACAAACATGTCTTTGAACTTTACAAAGAGCTTTTGAAGGATGTCAAAGGCATCGAAGTGCACGGCAATCCCGATGAACGCTATGACAGCAACTTCTGGTTGAACACCATCACCATTGACGAAAACGTCAAGGTTAAAGGCCAAGAAAACGCCTACAAGACCGTCGTTCAAGGCGCAGTGGGCGGTGCGGCTGGTGTCATCCATGTGGCGGAATCCGCCACCACGGATTGCCAACCCCACGACAACGTGGAAGCTATGCGCGTTTTCCTTGACGAGCGTGGCATCGAGGCACGGCCGCTTTGGAAGCCAATGCACAAACAGCCGGTCTATAAAGATGCGCCGGCATACGTCAACGGTGTTTCCGAATCGCTTTTCAAGGTGGGTATGTGCCTGCCGTCGGGACCGTATGTCTCGGATGAGGATGTGCGGTATATCGTGGAGTGTATCAAGGAGGCAATTGTGTAAGCGATAGGACGAGACATTTTGCAAACACAAAAGACGAATTCAAGGTTTTCTTGGATTCGTCTTTTTGTTTTTAAATATTCTTACTATTTTTGCACCAACTTTTCAATTGAATCGATAATGGCAAAAACCGCATTAATTACCGGAATCACAGGCCAAGACGGCTCTTTTTTGGCTGAGTTTTTATTGGAAAAAGGCTATGATGTGCACGGCATCATTCGCCGCTCATCGTCGTTCAATACGGGTCGCATCGAGCATCTTTATTTGGATGAATGGGTGCGCGACATGAGGAACAAGCGCCTGCTTACGCTGCATTATGGCGACATGACCGACTCTTCGTCGTTAGTGCGCATCATCCAAAGCGTGCAACCCGACGAGATATATAACCTCGCCGCGCAAAGCCATGTGAAAGTGTCGTTCGACTGTCCCGAATACACCGCCGAAGCTGATGCTGTGGGCACTTTGCGCCTTCTTGAGGCTGTGCGCATCCTCGGCTTGGAGAAGAAATGCAAGATTTATCAGGCCTCCACGTCGGAGTTGTTTGGCCTCGTGCAAGAAGTGCCTCAAAAAGAAACGACACCTTTCTATCCGCGTTCGCCATACGGCGTGGCCAAGCAATACGGCTTCTGGATTGTGAAGAACTACCGCGAGAGCTATGGCATGTTCGCCGTCAACGGCATCCTTTTCAACCACGAAAGCGAAAGGCGAGGGGAGACCTTCGTAACAAGGAAAATCACTTTGGCTGCGGCTCGCATCAAGCAGGGCTATCAGGACAAGCTTTATCTCGGCAACCTCAACGCGCTTCGCGACTGGGGCTATGCCAAGGACTATGTGGAGTGCATGTGGCTCATTCTGCAACAGGAAAAACCTGAGGATTTTGTCATCGCTACGGGCGAATATCACACGGTGCGCGACTTCTGCACTTTGGCTTTCAAGCATTTGGGCATCGAGTTGCGCTGGGAAGGCGAAGGCGTGGACGAAAAAGGCATCGATGTGGCTACGGGCAAGAGCTTGGTTGAAGTCGACCCGCGTTTCTTCCGTCCCGCCGAGGTGGAGCAATTGCTCGGAGACCCGACCAAAGCCAAGACGCTTCTCGGTTGGAATCCCCGCAAGACTTCGTTTGAGGATTTGGTCAAAATCATGGTTGAACACGACATGAGGTTTGTGAAAAAACTGTATCTGAAAGCACACATAGAAGAATAAACCGGCACTTCGATAGGCTCAAGGACCTAAACTTTTTAAAATGGAGAATAACAGTAAAATATACGTTGCGGGCCATCGTGGCATGGTGGGTTCGGCCATTGTGCGCGAACTTGAAAGGCAAGGCTACACCAATATCATCACACGCACGCATAAGGAATTGGATTTGTGTCGGCAGGACCAAGTGGAAGTCTTCTTTGCGGCGGAAAAACCTGAATATGTGTTTCTTGCAGCTGCAAAAGTGGGCGGCATCGTCGCTAACCAGTCGGCTTTGGCTGACTTCATGTACGACAACATGATTCTCGAGATGAACGTCATCCACTCGGCATGGAAAAACGGCTGCAAAAAGTTGGAATTCCTTGGCTCGTCATGCATCTATCCCCGCATGGCTCCCCAGCCGATGAAGGAAAGTTGCCTGCTGACTGGTGAACTTGAAAAGACCAACGAGGCATACGCTTTGGCGAAAATCAGCGGTCTGAAATACTGCGAGTTCCTGAATCGTCAGTACGGCACCGATTACATTAGCGTGATGCCTACCAACCTTTACGGACCGAATGATAATTACCATCCTGAGCATAGCCATGTACTGCCCGCCTTGATACGTCGTTTCCACGAGGCCAAAATCAACGGCTTGAAGGAGGTGACCTGCTGGGGCGACGGATCGCCCTTGCGCGAGTTCCTTTATGTGGACGATTTGGCCAACCTTTGTGTTTTCTTGATGAATCATTATTCAGGCAATGAGACCGTCAATGCTGGTACTGGCAAGGAACTGACCATCAAGGAATTGACAGAATTGGTTGCCAAGGTCATCGGCTATGAAGGCGAAATCAAATGGGACACGACCAGACCCAATGGCACACCACGCAAACTACTCGATGTGAGCAAGGCCACGGCTCTCGGCTGGACCTACAAGACCGAGTTGGAAGACGGCATTCGTCTCGCTTATGACGATTTTTTGAACAACCCAATGAGAGCTGAAAGATAAATTATTACTTTTGCAGAATCTTTGTCAACAAGAATATCAATTAAATAAATCAACATGGAAGAAAAAAAGAGACTCTTTGAGGAGTTCCCACCCGTGACCACCCAAGAATGGGAAGCGGTCATCGAGAAGGACCTCAAAGGGGCAGATTACAACAAAAAGCTGGTTTGGCGCACGGCGGAAGGTTTCAACGTGAGACCTTATTATCGTGCCGAAAACCTTGCTGACATCCCGTGGACGGGCATGATGCCCGACGAGTTCCCCTACGTCCGCGGCAACAAGCCCGAGGGCAACGAATGGCTTATCCGTCAGGACATTACTGTCAAGGACGTGAAGGAAGCCAACAAGGTGGCCCTAAACGCATTGAGTCGCGGCTGCAACAGCATCGGTTTCAAGTTGGAGATGGACAAGCCTTACGACGCCATCGAAATTGCCACGCTGCTCAACGGCATCGACCAGAAAGCGGTGGAAATCAACTTGTACAACAACAAGTACCACCTGCCGCTGTTGGAAATGCTGTCGAAAATTCCGGGTGTGAAGGGTTCCTTGAACTACGACCCGCTGACGCGCTACCTGCGCCGTGGTGTATGGTACATCACTGAATCGACTGACATAGAACTGGCTTACATCATGGTGAAGGCCGACATGCCCGGTTTCCAGACCATCGGCATCAATGGCCATGTGTTCACCAATGCTGGTTCAACCATCGTTCAGGAAATGGCCTTTGCGCTTGCCGTGGGTGCTGAATACCTCGACAAACTGACCGAGAAAGGCCTGACGGTTGATGAGATTGCACCCAAGATGCGCTTCAACCTCGCCGTGGGTCAGAACTACTTCATGGAATTGGCCAAGATGCGCGCTTATCGCCTTTTGTGGGCCAACATCGTGAAGGCATACGGCGGCAAGGAAGAGAACGCCAAAATGCACATCCACGCCACCAATGCCGAAATCGGAATGAGCCTGTACGATGCGTATGTGAACATGCTGCGCACTACTTCTGGTACGATGTCAGCGGTTTTGGGCGGTGTCGATTCGTTCACCGTCATGCCGTTCGATGCGCCGTTTGAGTTGCCCACCGATTTCGCCGACCGTATCGCCCGCAACCAGCAACTCATCCTCAAGGAAGAGTCGCACTTCGACAAAGTCGCCGACCCCGCCGCAGGTTCCTACTACATTGAGAACCTCACCGAGAGCCTTGCCGCTGCCGCTTGGGACTTGTTCAACAAAATCCAAGACGAAGGCGGTTATCTCGAAGCCGTCCGCAAGGGCATGATTCAAGGCCTTATCAAGGAAAGTGCTGCTAAGAAGTTCAGCAACGTGGCCACCCGCCGCGAGACCATCCTTGGTACGAACCAGTTCCCGAACTTTACCGAAACAATGAAGTTCACGCCCGAGGCTTGGGTCTTCGAGGCCGACAACCGCCGCGACGAGAAGGCAGAAATCGAAACCATCGTCACCTTCCGCGCTGCGCAACAGTTTGAACAACTGCGTTATGCTACCGACGTCTATGCTCAGGACCACAAGCGTCCCGTCGCTTGGATGTTCACCTACGGCAATCTTGCCATGCGTAAGGCCCGCGCCAACTTCGCTTCCAATTTCTTCGCCTGCGCTGGCATTCAAGTCGTTGACAATCCCGGCTTCAAGACCTTGGACGAAGGCATCGCCGCCGCTCGCAAGGAAAAACCTGAAATCGTGGTCATCTGCTCTTCCGACGAGGAATACGGCGAAGGCAACGCCCTCAAGATTTTCGAGGAATTGAAGAACGAAACCATCGTGGTGCTTGCCGGTAACCCCGAAGGCACAACCGACATCCTCAAAGAGGCTGGTTTGAAGTATTTCATCCACGTCAAGAGCAATGTGCTTGAGACTTTAAAAGAGTTCCAACAACAATTAGGTATAACGAAATAACATGCGGCGTTTCGACAAGCTCAACGACCGCAGGGTTCCTGTGCCTGTCGAAGGGCCTAACTTAAAAAAGAAAGGTACAATACAATGAAACCGAATTATAAAGACATCAATATCAACGCTATACCTAAGCACGACGGCTTAATTCTGCCGAATGGCGAATTGTGGGAAACCCATGAGCATATCATGGTGAAGCCTGCCTACACCGAGAAAGACCTCGAAGGCATGGAACACCTCAACTACGCCGCTGGCATTGCCCCGAACCTCCGTGGACCTTACTCGACGATGTATGTGATGCGTCCTTGGACCATCCGTCAGTACGCCGGTTTCTCCACCGCCGAGGAGTCTAACGCCTTCTACCGCCGTAACATCGCGGCTGGTCAGAAGGGTCTGTCCGTGGCTTTCGACTTGGCCACCCACCGTGGCTACGACGCCGACCATGAGCGCGTCATGGGCGACGTGGGTAAGGCTGGCGTGAGCATTTGCTCCGTCGAAGACATGAAGGTGCTGTTCGACCAGATTCCGCTGAACAAAATGTCCGTGTCTATGACCATGAACGGTGCTGTGTTGCCCGTTTTGGCCTTCTACATCGTCGCTGCTTTGGAGCAGGGTGCCAAGTACGAAGAGCTGGCCGGTACCATCCAGAACGACATCCTGAAGGAGTTCATGGTGCGTAATACCTATATCTATCCGCCTGAGTTCTCGATGCGCATCATCGCCGACATCTTCGAGTTCACCTCGCAGAACATGCCGAAGTTCAACAGCATCTCCATCTCGGGCTACCACATGCAGGAAGCCGGTGCCACCTCCGACATCGAGATGGCTTACACTTTGGCTGACGGCTGGGATTACCTCCGCACGGGTGTTAAGGCGGGCTTGGACATCGACGCTTTCGCGCCGCGTCTGTCGTTCTTCTGGTGCTCGGGCATGAACCACTTCATGGAGATTGCCAAGATGCGCGCCGCTCGTATGCTGTGGGCCAAGATCGTGAAGACTTTCAACCCGAAGAACGAAAAGTCCTTGGCCTTGCGTACTCACACGCAAACCTCGGGTTGGTCGCTCACCGAACAAGACCCGTTCAACAACGTGGCTCGTACTTGCATCGAGGCTATGGGAGCTGCTTTGGGTCACACTCAGTCGCTGCACACCAACGCTTTGGACGAAGCCATTGCTCTGCCGACCGACTTCAGCGCCCGTATCGCACGTAACACCCAGATTTACATTCAGGAAGAAACCAACGTTTGCCGCGTCGTCGACCCGTGGGCAGGTTCCTACTATGTGGAGAGCCTCACCCATGAGATTGCCCATCGCGCTTGGAACCACATCCAAGAGGTGGAAGCCATGGGTGGTATGGCCAAGGCCATCGAAACGGGCTTGCCGAAGATGCGTATCGAAGAGGCTTCGGCCCGCAAGCAGGCCCAAATCGACTCAGGTCGCGAAACCATCGTTGGTATCAACAAGTACCGCCTCGACCACGAAGATCCGATTGAGACCTTGGAAATCGACAATACCGCTGTGCGTGAGTCGCAAATCAAGCGCTTGAAGGAACTCCGCGCCAACCGCAACGAGGCCGATGTGCAGCGTTGCCTCGATGCCATCACCAAGTGCGCCGAGACTGGCGAGGGCAATCTCTTGGCATTGGCCGTGGAAGCCGCCAAGTGCCGCGCATCGTTGGGTGAGATTTCGATGGCTTGCGAGAAGGTCGCAGGCCGTTATAAGGCTGTAATCCGTTCAATTTCAGGAGTATATTCTATGGAAACGAAAAACGACGCAAGATTTGAAGAGGCCTGCAAGATGGCCGATGAGTTCGCCAAGATGGAAGGCCGTCGTCCGCGTATCATGGTCGCTAAGATGGGTCAGGACGGTCACGACCGTGGCGCCAAGGTGGTTGCCACTGGTTATGCCGACATCGGTTTCGACGTGGATATGGGTCCGTTGTTCCAAACGCCCGCCGAGGCTGCCAAGCAAGCCGTTGAGAATGACGTCCACATCATGGGCGTGAGTTCTTTGGCTGCCGGTCACAAGACCCTCGTGCCTCAGGTGATTGAGGAGTTGGAAAAACTCGGTCGTCCCGACATCATGGTCACCGTGGGTGGCGTGATTCCCGCTCAGGACTACCAGTTCCTCTATGATCACGGCGCAGTGGCTATCTTTGGTCCTGGCACGCCCGTCAGCGAGTCAGCCATCAAGATGCTTGAGTTGCTGATTGCGGCGAGGAAAGCCTAAGTCTTGAAAAACGATGGGGCGCAAAGGATTGATTCTACTGCGCCCCTTTTTTTGCGTTTTTTCAAGCCTGAAAGCATGAGCGTTGTGCAGATGCAGAGACTTTCAAAGTATGGCATTTTTTGATGTTCTAACTATCCGAATTGTAAATTCACAATCCATTAGTTTTCTTCCTCCTCGACAATAAACAAACAATTGATAAACAAAATACTATGAAACACTTTGCTCTACTCCTTTTGACTATCGTCGTCCTCGCTTCGTGCAATGACAACCTGAATATCAGCATTGTCAATCCTAATGTGGAGCAACAAGTCCATCCACAAGCCTTGGCCACGGCGCAACCGCGTTTCAGTTGGCAGTATGAAACTACGGAAAGCAATGTCGTGCAACAGAATTACCGTATCATTGTGGCTTCGACAATGGAAAACGCCCAAAAAGGCATTGGCGACCTTTGGGATTCGGGCGTAACCGCCTCGAATCAAATGCTTTACATCCCCTACGCGGGCAAAACTCTCCAAAGCCGCGACAAGGGCTATTGGAAAGTCATTGCCACAGTGACCGCTAAGGGCAAAAAAACCAAAGTGGAAAGTGAGGTCAAATCGTTTGAAATCAGTTTGTTGAATCAAGATGATTGGCAAGCGAAATGGATTGGCCATGAGTTTGAGGATGATGTTTTAGTGGGTCACACACGTTTGGCGGCTCGTTATTTGCGCAAGGGGTTTTCCCTTCAAGGCGAGGTCACTGAGGCGAGACTGTATGTCAGCGGCATGGGTGTTTATAGTGCTTATCTCAATGGTCAGGAAATCGCGCCCAAAGAGCTGCTGAAGCCTACTCTTTCTTGGTTTTCCAAGCGTGTGTATTTCAACACTTACGATGTCACGGAGATGCTCAACAGCAGCGACAATGCCATCGGAATCATTCTCGAAGGCGGTCGCTTCACCACGGTACGTTACAACGCCAAAAACCCCAATTGGGACGACTCCGAAAACGTGTTCGGTTTCGGCATACCACGATTGTTGTTGCAACTCGAACTGACTTATAAAGACGGACGGAAAGAACTGATTGTCAGCGATGAAACTTGGAGAATCACCAACCGAGGCCCCATCCGATTTGCCAACGAATACGACGGTGAGACCTATGACGAAAACCTTGACCTCGGCGATTGGAATAAGGCTGGTTACGATGATTCCGCTTGGCTTCAAGCCGAAATCGTTGAGGCTCCCGAAGGCCAACTTAGTGCCCAGCCCAACCCCAACATCACCATGATGGAGAAACTGAAACCCGTCAGCCTGTTCCAAAAGGACGACAAATGGTATTTGGATATGGGCCAAAACATGGTCGGCTTCATTAATATAAAGGTGCGCGGACAGCAACAAGGCGACATCATCACTCTGCGTTTCGCCGAATTGTTAACCCCTGACAGCCTGCTCTACACCGCCAACCTGCGCGGTGCGGAATGTACCGACCGCCTCATTATGAAAGGCAGCGAGGCGCATTGGCATCCGATGTTCGTCTATCACGGTTTCCGCTACGTTGAGGTTTCTGGCCTCCGTGAAACACCCCTTTTGGACGATTTCGAGGGTTGGGTGATTTACGACGAGATGCCCGTTACAGGTTCGTTTGAGACTTCCAATGAAATCATCAATGCTGTGTACTACAACGCCTATTGGGGCATTCGTGGTAACTATCGCTCCATGCCCACCGACTGCCCGCAACGCGACGAACGTTTGGGTTGGACCGGCGACCGCACCACGGGCAATTATGGCGAGTCGTATATTTTTGGCAATCAACAACTTTATGCCAAATGGCTCAGCGATGCCGAAGACAGCCAGTGGGACAACGGCTCGCTGCCCAATGTGATTCCGCCCTATTGGCGCGGCTACACCGACAACATGACTTGGCCCGGTGCCGTGGTCACTGTGGCCGACATGCTCTATACCCGTTTCGGTGACCTCGAACCCATCCGCCAACATTATGATGCCATGAAAAAGTGGATGCTGCACATGAAAAACGACCACATGAGAGGTGGCCTCATGCCCCGCGACACTTACGGCGACTGGTGTATGCCGCCCGAGTCGTTGGAGATGATCCATTCCAATGACCCCAACCGCATCACCGCGTCAGCCGTCATCTCTACGCCGTTCTATTGCTATTTGTGCGGCAAGATGGCCAAATTTGCTGAAGTTCTTGGTTTTGAAGAAGATGCATCCTTTTTCAAACAGGAAATCATCACCTCCACCATCGCCTTCAACGACAAGTATTTCAACCGTGTGACGGGCGTTTACGCCAACAATACCGTGACGGCCAACATTTTGCCCTTGTGGTTCGGTATGGTTCCCAAAGGCTTGGAAGACAAGGTTTTGGAAAACATCGTGGACAAAACTTTGAATGAATGCGGCGGTCATGTCTCGACGGGTGTCATCGGCATCCAGCAGCTGATGCGTTGCCTCACGGAATACGGTCGCGGCGATTTGGCTTTCAGAATCGCCTCCAACGACACCTATCCCAGTTGGGGCTACATGGTGCGCAACGGCGCGACCACCATCTGGGAACTATGGAACGGCAACACCGCCGACCCCGCCATGAACTCCGGCAACCATGTGATGCTGCTCGGCGACCTCATCCTTTGGGAATACGAATACCTCGGCGGCATCCGTGCCCTTGATCCGGGTTACAGCAAAATACAACTCAAGCCCTATCCCATTGAGGGACTGGACTTTGTGAATTGTGCATACAATTCGGTTTCAGGCCGCATCGAAAGCAACTGGAAACGAGAAGGAAATCATTTTGAATGGGATATTGTCATCCCCGCCAACACTACGGCTGAAGTTTGTCTGCCTACCGCAAAGGGTTATGAAATAAAGACTTACGGCAGCGGGAAATATCATCTGTCGTCTACCCTTTGAAACGTTTGACCGTATTCTCGGTCATGCGCTGCACCGTCCATTCGTCCAAGGGCACGGCACCAATGGAGCGGTAGAAGGCCAACGAGGGCGCGTTCCAGTCAAGGCAAATCCATTCCATGCGCCCGCAGTTGCGCTCTACGGCGATGTTGGCCAAATATTTCAAGATGGCCTTGCCATAGCCCAAACCGCGCTTTTCGGGAATGATGAAAAGGTCTTCCAAATAAAGCCCCTTGCGTCCCACAAAAGTCGAGAAGTTGTGGAAAAACAAAGCAAACCCGATGACCACTTCATCTTCTTCGGCAAAAACCACCTCGGCGGCTTTTTCCACGAAAATGGAGTTGTAAATCGTAGCCTCGTCGGCAACGACTTCATCGGAACATTTCTCATACTCAGCGAGTTTCTTGATGAAACTGAGAATCAAGCCGGCTTCGTCGGGCTTGGCTGGACGGATTTCAAACTTTGGCATAATCAAATGTTTTTCAGCCATTTCCACTGGAAGATAAGCATGTAGAACACGCCAATGGTGATGGCTGCGTCGGCGAAATTGAAGATGGGCCTAAAGAAAATGAAATGCTCGTCGGGGCCGAAGAAGAAGTCCGGCAGCCACGAGGCATTTTCCTTGGCCACGTCGATGATGGGGAAATAAAGCATGTCGACCACTTGCCCGTGCAGCCAGCCAGCATAACCGCCGCCGTCGGGGAAGAGGGTGGCCACTTGCGAGTAGGTGCTTTCGCTGAAGAGTTGACCGTAAAACACGCTGTCGAGGATGTTGCCGATGGCGCCCGATGTGATGAGCGACAGACCGAACAGCACCCCAAACTTGGCGTTTTTCTTTGAGAGACGAATGAGGATAATGAACAAGGCAATGATGGCCACGATGCGGAAGAGGCTGAGAGCCAGTTTCAAGGCACCGCCACTACCCAACCAGCCGAAGGCCATGCCGTTGTTTTCGATGAACAACAACTTGAACCAATCGCCGATGACGGGAATTTCCTGTCCGAGGGTCATGTTCGTCTTGACCCAAATCTTGAGGATTTGGTCGAAGAGTAGCACGAGAAATATCACCACGAACGACCACAGCAGGCCGCGGTTGCCATCCTTTTTCACTTTTTCTTCAGTTTGGCGTCAAGGCAACGGGTGGTGATGGGCACGCAGCGCAGTCTTTCCTTCGGGATGAGTCTGCCGGTCTCGCAGCAGATGCCGTAGGTCTTGTTCTCGATGCGCATTAGGGCAAGCTCGAGGTTACGGATATATTTCTCCTGACGGGCCACGAGGCGGGCGTTTTCCTCCTTTTCGGCCACGGCGTAGCCTTCCTCCAAAATCTTGAAGGTGGGTGCCGTGTCGTCGGTGCTGTGCTCGCCGCCAGAGAGGTTGGCCTTCAGGGTTTCCAAACTGTTATTGGCTTGTTCGAGTTTTTCGAGAATCAAAGCCTTGAATTCTTCGAGGTCTTCGTCTGAGTATCTTACTTGAGGGGCTTTTTTGTTTGCGTCCATGATAGTATATTTTTGTTTATGAGGGCGGACACATGGATCCGCCCCCTACGGTTATTTCTTTTGAATCTTCAATTTAACGTTCACGCCTTCAACGAGTTCCTCGGCCTCCACATCGTCCAAGGCCGACACCTTATTAATAGTGGCCAAGGTTTCGGTGCAGATATAGTCGCCGAACTTGTCGACAGCGTCTTGAATCTTGTCGTTCATTTCGATGATTAACTCGATGCGGTCGGTGACTTCGAAGCCGCCGGTCTTGCGGAGGTTCTGCACGCGGTTCACGATTTCGCGGGCGAGACCTTCCTGCATCAGTTCATCGGTGATGGTCATGTCGAGAGCAACGGTGAGGTCGTCTTGCGAAGTGACAGCCCAGCCGGGGATGTCCTGTGTCGAAATCAGGGCGTCTTCGAGGGTCAGTTCAACGTCAACGCCGTCGATGTTCAAATGGACACCGTTGTTCTTCTCGAACTGGTGGATTTCGTCTTGGCTCATGTTGGCGAAGTAGGCTTGGATTTGCTTCATCTGCTTGCCGTACTTCTTGCCCAAGGTCTTGAAGTTGGGCTTCACGTTCTTCACCAAAATGTTGTTGTCAGGCGAAAGGAATTCGATTTCCTTGATATTGACTTCGCTCTTGATAAGATGCGACACCTTTTCGATTTGTTCCTTCATCGTTTCATTCGCGACAGGAATCATAATCTTCGAGAGGGGCTGACGCACGCGGATATTGGCTTTCTTGCGCAACGAGAGCACCAATGACGAGATGAGTTGTGCGGCTTCCATGCGTTCTTCCAAAGCCTTGTCGATGAAGGACTTGTTGGCCTCGGGGAAGTCGGTCAGGTGGACGGACTCGGCCTTGTTGCGGCCCGTGACGTTGTTCAAATCGCGGTAAAGTTGTTCGCTGAAGAACGGCGCGATGGGCGACATGAGGCGTGCCACGGTCTCAAGGCAGGTGTAAAGGGTCTGATAGGCCGAAAGTTTGTCCGTGTTGTCCTCGCTCTTCCAGAAACGGCGGCGCGAGAGGCGCACGAACCAGTTGCTCAAGTGGGCATCGACAAACTCAGCGATGGCGCGACCGGCACGGGTAGGCTCATAGCTGCAGTAGGCGTTGTCGACTTCGAGGATGAGCGAATTCAGTTCCGAAAGAATCCAACGGTCGATTTCGGGACGGTCTTTGATGTCGATGTCGGCTTGGCTGTAGTCGAAGTGGTCGATGTTGGCATACAAGGCGAAGAAGGCATAGGTGTTGTACAAAGTTCCAAAGAACTTGCGGCGCACCTCGTCCACGCCGGCCTCGTCAAACTTCAGGTTGTCCCAAGGCTGCGAGTTGGTGATCATGTACCAACGTACGGCATCGGCACCGTATTGCTGGATGGCACCAAACGGGTCGACGGCATTGCCCAAACGCTTGGACATCTTGTTACCGTTCTTGTCGAGTACCAAGCCGTTGGAAATCACGTTCTTGTATGCAACGCTGTCAAAGCACATCGTGGCGATGGCATGAAGCGTGAAGAACCAGCCACGGGTTTGGTCGACGCCCTCGGCGATGAAATCGGCGGGGAACACGTCCTTGCCCAACTGACCTTCCTTGCCCATGTAATGGTATTGCGCGTAAGGCATAGCACCTGAATCAAACCACACGTCGATGAGGTCAGGCTCGCGGAACATCTTCTTGCCGCTTGCGGAAACCAACACCACGCCGTCAATGTACGGACGGTGCAGGTCAAACTTGTCGTAATCGTCTGAGGCGTAAGGATTTTCCTTCATGAATCCCGCCTTGATGGATTTTTCGATTTCGTTGCGAAGTTCCTCGACGCTGCCGATGCAGATTTCCTCCTTGCCGTCCTCGGTGCGCCAAATCGGGAGCGGGGTGCCCCAATAACGCGAACGCGAGAGGTTCCAATCCACCAAGTTTTCAAGCCAGTTGCCGAAACGACCGCTACCAGTGGCTTCAGGCTTCCAGTTGATGGTCTTGTTGAGTTCCAACATCCTGTCTTTCAAGGCTGTGGTCTTGATGAACCAACTATCGAGAGGATAATACAGCACGGGTTTGTCGGTGCGCCAGCAGTGCGGATAGTTGTGGACGTGCTTTTCGCTCTTGAAGAGTTTGCCCTGTTCCTTGAGGAGCATCACGATATCCACATCCAACGACTTGTCCTTTTCGGTTTTGGTGGGGTCGTAGGCGTTCTTCACGAACTGGCCTGCGTAAGGACGATAAGCCTCCACATCCATCTGATTTTTGACAAATTCGGGGTCGAGGTCTTCGATGGCGAAGAACTTGCCGATGCGGTCAACCATCGGCTGCGGCTTGCCGTCCTTGTCAATCATTTGCAAAGGCGGAACACCAGCGGCAGCGGCCACGCGCTTGTCGTCGGCACCAAAAGTGGGTGCGATATGGACAATACCCGTACCGTCCTCGGTGGTCACATAATCGCCCGGAATGATGCGGAAGGCACCTTCGCCCGGATTGACCCAAGGAATAAGTTGCTCATATTCAATGCCAACCAATTCGTTGCCCTTGAACTCTTTGACGATTTCGGGGGCTTCCTTGAACATCGTTTCGACCAAGGCTTTGGCCATGATGATTTGGCAAGGCTCCTCGGTGTAGGGATGCACGGTCTTGAGCATCACATAGTCGATATTCGGGCCAACGCACAGGGCGGTGTTGCTCGGCAAGGTCCACGGTGTGGTCGTCCATGCGATGGCGTATGTAGGGCTGTCACACTGTGGCAGCCGCACATTGTTTTTCAATCTGAACAACGCCACGCAAGTCAAATCCTTCACATCGCGGTAGCAGCCGGGCATGTTCAATTCGTGCGAACTGAGGCCGGTGCCGGCAGCGGGCGAGTAAGGCTGAATGGTGTAGCCCTTGTAAAGCAAACCCTTGTTGTACAGGTCTTTCAGCAAGAACCACAGCGTCTCGATGTAGTCGTTGGTGAAGGTGATATAAGGGTCGTCGAGGTTGACCCAATAGCCCATTTTGCGGGTGAGGTCGTCCCAAAGGTCCTTGTATTTCATCACCTCCTCGCGGCAGGCGCGGTTGTAGTCGTCCACGCTGATTTTCTTGCCGATGTCTTCCTTGGTGATGCCGAGTTTCTTCTCCACGCCCAGTTCGACGGGCAGGCCGTGGGTGTCCCAGCCGGCCTTGCGCACCACGTGCTTGCCTTTCAGGGTTTGGTAGCGGCACACCACATCCTTGATGGAGCGGGCCATCACATGGTGGATGCCCGGCACGCCGTTGGCGCTCGGCGGACCCTCGTAAAACACAAAAGCGTTGTCCTTGTCGCGGTTGTCAAGGCTCTTTTGGAAGGTGTTGTTCTCTTCCCAATAACGGCGAATTTCATCAGCTGTCTCGGTGAGATTCAACTGTTTATATTCCTTGTAATTGTTTTCCATAGGAAATGGTTTTCTAATTTAGAGGTGCAAAAATACGAAAACTTAAGGAAACGGAAACAAAAAAGAATGCAGATTCCGAAAAAGAAGCCTATTTCAGGAGTTTCAGGACTTGTCGACGGCCTTTATCGTCGGTGATGCGGATGAGGTAGAACCCTTGTTGAAGCTCATGCAGCGGCAACTCAAACTGTTGGTTTCCAACACCGAACCAACTGGATTTGCTGAGCAACAATTGGCCTTGCAGCGAATACAACTCAAACTGGATTGGGCCATCGTTAGGGTTGAAGAAACTCACGCGGGCGAAGTCGGTGGCGGGATTGGGTGCAACGGAAGCCTGAAGGCTTTGTGCCGCCTCATCATCCACGCCCAAATGAACATCCACTGCGATTTTCATCGTCACGGGAAGGTGGTCTGAGCAGTCAAATAAAGCCTCTGCAACATTGGCGGGCACGGCAGTGTTGTAGCCTTGGTCGACACTCATATTGAAATGGTGACCATCGTTGCCCACGGCCTTGTAGGAGTTGTTCACATAACGCAAGTGGTTGTAACTGAACTTAATTTCATCGGCCATTAGGATGAAGTCGAAGCGGTCATCGAGGCCACCCGAGGAGAAACATTCATCGGAATAGCTTCGCGTGGATTGTGTATGAAAGGGGGCAAATTGGGTGTTGTTGCTCCATTCGCCCACACCGCCAATGGTAGCCACGGGGTCGACAAAACAAACCTCAGGGTTGCTGTAGCTTTGTGTGAGTAGACGGTAGCCAGATTCGCTGGCACTATACATGTTGAAATCGCCCATAATCAGCGCGTTGTCGTTGGGATAATGTTGGTTGAGGTAGTCCATGGCAATCTGCATCAGGGCGCGGCGCGAGGCTTCGTAGCCTTGTCCCGCCTTGGGATGGGCCACGATGCAGATTAATTTGATGGTGTCGCCGGCAGCGAGGCTGGGTGTTTTCAGGTACAATTCATAAACATCGGTGTCGCGCGGATTGGTGCGCAATGCGATGTGTTTGCTCAGTCCCAACTTGCGCGAATCATAGAAAATATGGTTGATGATATTGCTGCCCGCATAGTTGATGATATTGTCCGACTGCCAATAATCCACCCCGTTGATATTCAAATTGTGACGGAGGAAATTGGTGAGCAATTGTTGCGTAGCGCCAAACTCGCACACGGTGAAAATGTCGGGCTTCACATAGTCCAAAAGGGTCCGGATGCATTCGTCCTTGCGCTGGGTGTTGTTGTTGGTCTCGAAGCATTCGGCGAAACCGCTGTTGTGGTTGCCGTATTGCAACAGGTTATACTGCATCACCGTGAGTGTGTCCTGTGCCCTTGCGGGCCATGCCATCCAGAGCATCACAATAATAAAGTAGATTTTGCGTTTCATTTTCCTGAAAATTAAGCAGCAAAATTAGAAAAATTGGCGCGATATTTGAATAAATCCTATTTTTGCAACGAAATTTATCATGGAAAAAAGGATTAAAATCGGTGTTTTGGCCATAATGGCCGTGGCTTTTTTGGCGATGGTGTCGTGTCGCAAGGTGGTGGATTATTCCGATTGTCCCATCATGGGCCATTGGGGATGTGAGCAGTATGTCAGTTGTCGGACCAATAGCGATGGCAGCGAGAAATGGGATACCTTGCACTACGAAGTCGCTGAAGGTTGCGCCTACGAGATTTTCTTCAATAAAGACGGCTCGGGAAAACTGGAGTTGAACAACAGTCCGGCTTTGATTAAGAAATTTTCGTGCACTTACGAGTATGATTCTGTTGCGCGGAAGGTTACCATACGCGGTAACGAGTGGCTCATCTTCCTGTATGGCTCGTTCACCAATGGCGAAAACATGGCCGAGTTCGATATTGAGTCGCTGACGGATTCCTCTTTCGTGGCTTCGTGGGTCAATCGTTTCTCCGAATCGGAGCCTTTCTTCGAGAAGTTCTATATCAAACGAATTAAGTATTAACCAATTCAAAATAAGTAAAATGAAAAAGATTGCATTATTTGTGCTGTGTGCAGTGGCCACATTGCTGTTTTCCTCCTGCGGAAAGATCAACTACAAGTCTTTTGTCGGCACTTGGGGTGTCGAGAAAATCGAGTATTACAACATCGACTATGCAGGCAACCCGATTGCCGCCTCAATGGGAACCTATGTGTATGATCCCAACGACATCGATAATGGTATTCAATTGGTTTTCAGAGAAGACAAGACGGGCGAAATGCGCGACAATGATGTTGACACCATCCCGACGAACTGGAATCCTGAAACCCAGACTTATGAGTCTTATATCGTGAATCCCGACACCACTTTGCTGAAGCACTTCACCTATTCCTACGATGCTTCTTCACGTATTCTCTACATGAACATTCAGGAGACGGTTCGTACTTACATGATGAGGATCACGAATTTTACCGATGACTCCTTCATCTATGAGAACGAATACAACAACAATTATGTGGAAAAGGCCTATATGAAACGCCTTTCCAAATCGCCTGCCAAATCGGCAAGCCGAAAGGCTCCGCAAGCACGACCCCGCAAGGAAGGCTCGTTCATGAGCGACAAATAAACAAAATCGAGCTGAAAAAAGCATTGCCGCGCATAGATTCCCAACGGAATGACATGCGCGGCAATGTTTTTTTATTCCACAAACAGCAGCAAGCCTTTCAAATAAGCCCCTTCTGGGTGGAAGATGTTGATGGGATGGTCAGCGGGCTGCGACAGTTGGTCGATGATTCTCACGTTGCGTTTGGCTTCGATGGAGGCGGCGGTGACGATGCCCTGAAACGTAGCCTTGTCGACGGCCTGCGAGCAACTGAAAGTAAACAATAAGCCACCCTTGGCGATGCGCTTGATGGCTTCCGCATTGATGAACTTGTAGCCACTCAAGCCGCGATGCCTGTCTTGATGCCGCTTGGCAAAAGCCGGCGGGTCGAGGATGATGAGGTCGAAGGCGCCTTCGCGCATGTCCTTCACATAGTCTTTCATGTCAGCCACATGGCAAGGGTTTTCCTCGATGGAGTAACCGTTCAGTTCCAAGTTTCTTTCCGCTTCGGTGATGGCTTTTTTCGAGGAGTCGACGGTGACGGCCCGCCGCGCTTCACCTTTCAAGGCCGTCACGGAGAAACCGCCCGTGTAGCCAAAGGCATTGAGCACGGTGCGGCCTTGCGCGTGTTGTCGCACCAATTCGCGGCTGTCGCGTTGGTCCAAAAAGAAACCGGTTTTTTGCCCTTCCTCCCAGTTGGGATGAAACCGGCTGTCATTCTCCAAAATCAGCTCGTCGAGGGGATTGCCGAACAGATAACCGTCTTCCACAATGGCATCTTCCTTGCCCATGCGTTGCATGGCTTCAGCGCTTTTGTTGTAAATGGCCTGCAATTCCAGTTCGGTCACCAATTTCAGGGCGCGGACAATTTCGTGAAGGTGCAAAGCCATGCCTTCTGTTTGGGCCTGCACCACAGCGGTATGGCCATAAATGTCGACAATCAGGCCAGCCAAGCCGTCACCTTCCGAATGCACAAGGCGATAACAGTTGGTGTGTGGATTGCCGACCAAGCCCATGCGTTTGCGCACTTCTAAAGCGCGGTTGAGTTTTTCCAAGAAAAACCATTCGTCGATTCTTCGGTTTTCGAAACTCAACATCTTGACGGCGATGCTTTCTGATTCACAGAAGCCTGTGCCGAGGATTTCGCCGTCGTAGTCGGTGACGGTGACGGTATCGCCAGCTTGTAAGCCTTTGGCGGCATCGTGGATGGCACCCGAGAAAATCCACGGGTGAAAACGGCGCACAGCCTCGTCTTTTCCTTTGAGGAGGCGGATGACTGGATAGAATGGGGTTTGTTGCATTTTGTTCAGATTTTGGCGCAAAGATAAACAAATAACGAATCATTTCCGTAACTTTGCCCCAAATTTGAAACTATGGACAACAGCTTCACCATCGGAGGTCAGATTGTCGACCTTGTCAATTCAAGGATTTTCTCGGGTGTAGTCATCGTTAAAGACGGCAAGATTGCCAAGATTGAGGAACAACCTGTCGGCAATACGCGCTACATCATGCCGGGTTTCGTCGATGCGCATGTGCACATCGAAAGCTCCATGTTGATTCCATCGGAGTTTGCTCGGTTGGCCGTCTGCCACGGCACGGTGGCCACCATCAGCGACCCCCACGAAATCGCCAATGTGCTTGGTGTTGAAGGCATTAGATACATGATTGAAAACGGTAGAAAAGTACCGTTTAAGTTCTTTTTCGGTGCACCGAGTTGTGTGCCGTCTACAGCCTTTGAGACGTCGGGTTTCTCTATCAATGCCAACACCATCGAGGAACTGATGGCCTCGCCCGACATTTATTTCCTTTCGGAGGTGATGAATTACCCGGGAGTCATCAATGAGGATCCCGAACTGATGAGAAAAATCGCCGCTGCCAAGAAATACGGAAAACCCATTGACGGTCATGCACCTGCTGTGACAGGCGACGCTTTGATGAAGTATGTAAGCGCGGGCATCACTACCGACCACGAGTGTTTCAAACTTGCGGGCGCTTTGGAGAAAATCAGTCTCGGCATGAAAATCCTCATCCGCGAAGGTAGCGCGGCCCGAAACTTCGATGCTTTGATTCCGTTGATGGCCACGCATCCCGACAAACTGATGTTTTGTTCCGACGACAAGCATCCTGATGAATTGGACGACGGCCATATTGATGTATTGGTAAGAAAGGCTATTTCATTGGGTTACAATGTAATGGATGTGCTGAAAGCCGCCTCGCTCAATGCGGTGAGGCATTATCATTTGAATGTCGGGATGCTGCAAGAAGGCGATGATGCAGACTTCATTGTGGTAGACGATTTCAGAAGCCCTGTGGCGCGACAGACTTATATTAAAGGTGTGTTGGTGGCCGAAAACGGTGTGGCGAACATCAAATATCAGGAGACACAAACGCCCAACATTTTCAAAGCCAACTACATCAAGGCCGATGAACTTTTCGTTCCCGACAAGGGAAAGAAAATCAAGGTTATAGAATGTATTGACGGCCAATTGATTACAAAATGTTTCACAACCGAGCCGAAGGTGGTGAATGGCGGCATCGTCAGCGATGTGGAGAACGATATTCTGAAGATAGTGGTCGTCAACCGATACCATCACACCAAACCCGCCGTGGCTTTCATCAAAGGCTTCGGACTACGGCGTGGTGCCTTGGCTTCGAGCGTGGCGCACGACAGCCATAACATTGTGGCTGTGGGTGTTACCGATAGCGATATTCTTCATGCTGTCAACCTGCTCATTGAGCACACGGGCG
>Ga0265298_10003188_pt1 | contig 21962 bp, 13 predicted proteins | sample AusTroGonzalo_MG_3_FD_193486 | JGI IMG/M metagenome (GOLD analysis project Ga0265298, IMG submission 193486) | Bovine rumen microbial communities from tropical cattle in Woodstock, Queensland, Australia - Gonzalo_01 | ecosystem: Host-associated > Mammals > Digestive system > Stomach > Rumen ...
CTGCAGCAGAAGATTGGCGAAATCAACAAGAAATTCAAGCTCGGATATGAGAAGCCTTCGTTGGACGAGGTTCAGAGCTGGATAGACAAGGCAAATGTATAACTGTGGTAAGATAGCGATAATTGGCGGAGGCTCGTGGGCCACAGCCATTGCCAAGATTGTGGTGCAGCACACGCACCATATTGGATGGTATATGCGTCGCGACGACCAGATTGAGGATTTCAAGCGACTGACCCACAACCCCAGTTATCTGACCAGTGTCCACTTCAACATCAAGGAGATTGACTTCAACAGCGATCTCAATAAGATTGTTGAGGCCTACGACACATTGGTATTCGTGGTGCCCTCACCCTACCTCAAGAACCACCTTCGCAAACTGAAGGTAAGACTAAAGGATAAGTTTATCGTGACGGCCATCAAGGGCATCGTGCCAGACGAGAACCTGATTTGTACGGAGTACTTCCATCAGGTGTTCGACGTACCTCACGACAACCTGGCTTGCATTGGTGGTCCCAGTCATGCCGAGGAAGTAGCACTGGAGCGTCTGAGTTACCTGACAGTGGGATGCTCTGACATGGAGAAGGCGCAATCGTTTGCCGACATACTGAACAGTCAGTTCATCAAGACCAAGACCTCGACAGACGTTATTGGCATCGAGTATTCATCAGTACTAAAGAATGTCTATGCCATCGCTGCCGGCATCTGTAACGGTTTGAAGTTTGGCGACAACTTCCAGGCTGTGCTCATCGCAAATGCCGTACAAGAGATGGCACGTTTCCTAAACACCGTCCATCCCATTGAACGCAATGTCTATGACAGTGTTTATCTGGGCGACCTACTGGTAACGGGCTATTCAAACTTCTCGCGCAACCGTGTCTTTGGAACGATGATTGGCAAGGGTTACAGCGTGAAGTCGGCACAGATGGAAATGGAGATGATTGCTGAGGGCTACTTCGGCACTAAGTGTATGAAGGAGATTAACCGCCATTGGCACGTGAATATGCCTATCCTCGACGCCGTATATAATATATTGTACGAGCGCATAGCACCACAGATTGAGATCAAACTGCTCACAGACTCGTTCAGATAAGGAACTACGTGAGCCAAGAATAAAAAAGCGTGCGTCATAGTATTATAATCTCTATGACGCACGTTTAGCTTCAACGGCACATGCCCAGCCATTATATGGGGATTGAGACCCTAAAGACAGAGCCTTCACCTAATTTCGAATCAACGGTCACCTCGCCACCCAGACTATAGGCCATCACATGACAGATGCTAAGACCAAGGCCAGCACCAGGAACAAACTCGTCAACCTTGAAGAAACGTTCGAAGATGCGCTCTAAGTTTTCCTCAGCAATACCTTTTCCAGTATCGCGAACCCAAATCACAACGCGACCATCCTGTGGCTGGTCATAACCCACCTCAATGGTGCCTTGCGTGGTGAACTTCGTGGCGTTGGAAATGAGATGCTTGGCAATGGTGCTCAAACGTACCATGTCTGTTGTAATAGTAAGATATTCCTGAGCAAAGCTATGCTTCATCTCGACATTCGGATTGACCTTCGACGCATAGTAGTTCATGGCTTCCGTCAGCAAGTTATTCAGGTCGAAGGTGGTCATCACAAGTTGCTCCTGGCCAGACTCAATCTTTGAGATATTTACCACATCATCAACGATATGCAACAGCTTCTGGGTATTTTCGTTAACCAAGTCGAGCAGACCCTGACGCTCTGCATCATCCGTAATATCGGGCAGCAAACTAGTAAAGCCCACGATGGCATTCAGCGGCGTACGTATCTCATGACTCATATTGGCAATGAAGGCAGTCTTCAATCGGTCACTCTCCTCTGCACGGTTACGTGCCTGTACCAAAGCTTCCTCCATCGCCTTACGATTGTCTATGCGCATGGTGGTTCCAATAATCTTTGTTGGCTTACCATCGGCATTACGCTCAGCCACTGTGGCATAACTCTCTTCCCAATAAACAGAATTGTCGTAAGGAACCTTGACGCGATACTCCTCATGGTAGGAAGAATGACGTCCCTCGCAGAGATCTGTCAGCGCTTTATTGACACGATCTGCATCACGAGGATCAAGAGCCAAAACTGTCTCTCCGACCTTCATGCCGTCAACATTCGAGAAATATTTATTGCCTTTCTCTCTGAAGTCCTGCTCAAACGTCAACTGCCCCGTCGCAGTATCAAGATGCCAGATTGACAAGCGCATCACGCCTAATACAAATTCGTATTCAACATTGTGTTTTCCCAACGACTCGAGTAAGTTAAGCTCCGACTTAAGTTGCTGTGTATGACGCAACTGCATACGAAGAAAGAAAACGAGCGCTACCATTACAAAGCCCATCAGAACGAAAGGCAACACTTCAAAATGTTGTACTTTGAGCAATATATTGGCCGTTGGTATTAGTAGCATGTTAATCAATCATTTAGGTGTTCGTTGTTGCAAAATTACAAAATATTTCCGAAACGCAAAAATAAATTGATATTTATTTTGTCCGCCCCTCATTTTTTAGTAAATTTGCAAACGAAATCAAATATAAAATGGAAAACGAATTCGAACTCATCGCCAAAACGTTCATGGGACTGGAACCTGTGCTGGCGAAAGAACTGACCCAACTGGGGGCAAACAATGTACAAATCGGTAGACGCATGGTGTCGTTTACTGGCGACAAGGAAATGATGTACCGTGCTAACTTTTCTCTTCACACGGCCATCAAGATTTTGAAGCCTATCCACCGCTTTAAGGCTCAGAGTGCCGACGACGTCTACGAAGAAATCATGAAAATAGACTGGAGCGAATACTTAGACAACGACCGCACTTTCTCTGTTGACTCTGTGGTGTTCTCTGAGGAATTCCGTCACTCAAAGTTTGTAAGCTATAAGGTTAAAGACGCTATCGTGGACCAGTTCCGCGAGAAAACAGGCAAGCGCCCCAACATCTCGGTGGCCAACCCTGACCTGCGCCTTCACATCCATATTGCCGACGTGGCTCCTGGAAAGAGCGAGTGCACACTTTGCCTGGACTCAAGTGGCGAATCGCTGCATCGCCGTGGCTACCGTCAGGAAAGCGTAGAGGCTCCTCTGAACGAGGTATTGGCAGCTGGTATGATTCTGATGACAGGCTGGCAGGGCGAGACGGACTTCATCGACCCTATGTGTGGTTCTGGCACCCTTCTCGTTGAGGCTGCCCTCATCGCACACAACATGGCTCCTGGCCTGTTCCGCAAGGAATATGCCTTTGAGAAATGGCCCGACTTCGATGCAGACCTTTTCGACAAGATTTATAACGACGACTCAAAGGAACGCGAGTTCAAGCACCATATCTATGGCTATGACATCGACATGAAGGCTGTGAACACAGCTCGTCTGAATGCCAAGGCCGCTGGACTGACCGCCGACATCACCATTGAGCAGCAGGACTTCAAGGACTTCTCACAGCCTAAGGAGAAGAGCATCCTTGTATGTAATCCTCCTTACGGTGAGCGCATCTCTACTCCTGACCTGCTGGGCACATATCGTATGATTGGCGAAAGACTGAAGCATCAGTTCCTGAACAACGATGCATGGATTCTGTCGTACCGCGAAGAGTGTTTCGAGCAGATTGGCCTGAAGCCAAGCATCAAGATTCCTGTATATAATGGTTCTTTGGAATGTGAGTTCCGTAAGTACCAGATCTTTGACGGAAAGCTGAAGACCTTCCGTAGCGAGGGTGGTACCGTTAAGACTGAAGAGGAGAAGCGCCAGATGGCCGAGAAGCACCGCTTCAAGAAGAATCGCGAGTTCAAGCAGCGACTGGACGAGCAGGAGGAAAACGAAGACAACGATATCCGTTCGTTCACCTTCCACCGCCATGAGATTAGTTCAAGAGATCGCGACTTCAAGGAATCAAGAGGTCCAAGAAGATCTAAAGACTCAAGAGGCTCACAAAGAGACCGAGGCGACCGCGAGCGTTTTGACCGCAAGGGTGGCAAAGGATTCAAAGGCAGCAAACGAAATAACCGATTCAACAACGATGAAGATTAATTTCAATAACAAATGGACGCGCACAGTCGCGTCCATCCTTCTTTTTTCTACTACATCTATGATGTCAGCACAGAAACAGTTTACCTTAGAGGATTTGAATTTTGGTGGCACCAACTATCACAACATGCAGCCAGAGAACATGTGGCTCACATGGTGGGGCGACCAGCTTATCCAAACCGATGTAGAGGAGTGTTATACCATTGATACCAAGACGGGCAAGAAGAGTCTGCTCTTCACACTCGACCAGATTAACGAATGGGCCAAGAGTGATGAGGTGAAGCAGGTGCGCCATCTGATGAATGCCACATTCCCCTATGCGGACAAGTCGCTTGTGCAGGTGGGAAACAAGCACGCCGTTCTGCTCATTGACTTCAAGAAGCATCAGGTTGTATGGCAAGACAGCGTATCTGGACAAACAGCTAACGACTGGAACACGACATCGAAAGCTACGGCCTACGTTCAAGACAACCAGCTCTTTGTGGCCGATGCACAAAACAACACACGCCAGTTGACCACAGACGGTTCGCGTGAGATTGTCTACGGACAGAGCGTTCATCGCAATGAGTTTGGCATTGAGAAGGGCACCTTCTGGAGTCCCAACGGTCAGCGCCTGGCTTTCTATCGCATGGACCAGAGCATGGTAACTGATTATCCACAGGTAGACATATTCCCTCGCTCGGCCAGTTACGAGCCCGATAAATACCCTATGGCTGGCATGACTTCGCATCAAGTCACTGTGGGGGTCTATGACTTGGGCACTAACAAGACCATCTATCTGAAAGCGGGCGATCCCACAGATCGCTACTTCACCAATATTGCATGGAGTCCCGACTCAAAGACCATCTACATGTTTGAGTTGAACCGCGAGCAGAACGACTGTCGTCTGGTGAGCTACGATGCCTCCACTGGCGAGAAGACTGGCGAACTCTACCGTGAGACCAGCGCGAAGTACGTGGAACCTCTGAATCCCATCGTATTCCTTCCCTGGGACAACAACCTGTTCTTAATGCAAAGTCAGAAAGATGGTTATAATCACCTGTATATATATAATATAAAAGGTGAATGTGTTAAACAGCTAACGAAAGGTGCATGGGTTGTGAGGGAGGTTCTTGGCTTCAACAAGAAGAACAAATCCGTTATCATCGCATCAAACGAATGTCATCCGTTGCAGCGTAACCACTATGCCGTTGACATCAAGACTGGCAAGCGCACACTGTTGGACAACGGAAAGGGTGTACACTATGCCACACTCTCAACCAGCGGAACACTACTCTACGACAAATACACAGAGCCTGACGTTCCACGTAACATCGACGTGGTGAATATTCAGACCAAGAAGAACATCCGAATTCTGACATCCAAGGACCCCTGGAAAGATTTTGTGGTTCCCCAATACGAAAGCGGAAGCATCAAGGCTGCCGACGGCGTAACAGACTTATATTGGCGCATGGTGAAACCTGCCGACTTTGACCCCAACAAAAAATACCCCACTGTGGTATATGTCTATGGCGGTCCTCACGCACACAACGTAGAAGCTTCATGGCACTGGGCAAGTCGTTCGTGGGAGACATACATGGCACAAAAGGGCTACATTCTCTTCATCCTTGACAACCGCGGATCGGAAAACCGTGGACGTGACTTTGAGCAGGCCACATGGCACCAGTTAGGACAAATTGAGATGCAAGATCAGATGAAGGGTGTTGACTATCTGCGCACCCTACCCTATGTCGATATGAACAGACTGGGCGTGCATGGCTGGTCGTTCGGTGGTTTTATGACAATCTCACTGATAACCAACTACCCCGATGTATTTAAAGTGGGCGTAGCTGGCGGTCCAGTCATCGACTGGAAATGGTACGAAGTGATGTATGGTGAACGCTATATGGGTACACCTCAGAACAATCCTGAAGGCTATGCAAAAACCAGCCTCATCAACAAGGCTAAGGATTTAAAAGGAAAGCTACAGATTATCACGGGATATAACGACAACACTGTTGTTCCACAGCATTGCTTGTCGTTCCTTGATGCGTGTATTAAAGCAGGCACACAACCAGACTTCTTTGCTTATCCTGGCGAGGAGCACAACATGCGTGGACATGCCAGCGTACACCTGCACGAACGTATCACCCAGTATTTCGAGGATTATCTCAAGTAAAAAAATTGCGCAATCCCTTGGTAATTAAAAAATTATTGTCTATATTTGCAGTCGATTGCTAACCAAAACAAAACCGAATACGCCAATGGATGTTAAACGTTGGGGGGTATCCGTTATCTTAGCTCTGGGTACGCTTTTGACTGCTGAAGCCAGGGACTGTAGGAACGATGAGACATTTCATGCTCTTCGTGACTCAATGAGTTATGCCTTTAACACAGGTGATAGTGCACACTTCTTTAATTCCATAAAAAAGCTGGAAGATTATCTTCTTTCTCAGGACGATTTACACAACTATTACACCCAACGGTGCAATGAGATTGTGTTCCTGATGAACAGACAGAAAATCTGGGAAGCATACAAAGCTGCTAGACAGCTTTCAAAAGAATTGCGCGAGAACGGCCTTGAGAAAGAAATGTATATGGCCATCAACATGATGGGACATATCTATCGCTATTGTGGTAACTTCGATGCTGCCAAGAAAGCGTTTCGTGAGGTCATCTCGCTCATGGAGAAGTACGGCTACTATGAAAGTATGCCTCCCATCTACATGAACATAGTAAATGTAGAAATGGGCGACGATCCTATAGAAGCCATTGAACTTCTTAACAGAGCCTCAGAGATTGCAAAGAAATATTCTCCTGAGAGAGTATTTGACATTGAGTCGCGACGCGTCTTAAGCTATTATAACCTGGGAGATACCGAAAAATTCGAGGAGGGTTATAAATACTATAAGGAAGGCGTCAAGAACGGACTCACATCAGTCCATGGTCGAGCCATTGAGATTTATCATGAAGCCTATCTTGGCAACATAGACAAAGCCATAGAAATGGCTCATGCAGACATGGGCGAACAAGGCGATGACATCATCACCAATCTCTATAAAAATGCCGGCATGTGGAAAGAGGCCTATGAATCGCTTAGGAAGGAAAAAGCCAGCGACGACTCAATCAACAATGTCATCCTGAGCAATAACATGCAAGGTATACAAGACGAGATTCGCATTTTCGAGATGGAACGCGAGTCGGCCAAAAACAGAATGATTGGCATGTCTGCAGTCATTATGCTACTCTTGCTGCTGATCGGAGCACTTACCTATATTGTTATTAGCCGACGCCGTCACGAACGCCAACTGAAAGAGGCCTACGAGCACGCATTGGAGTCTGACAACATGAAAACGGCCTTTATACGTAACATCAATCATGAGGTAAGAACGCCACTGAACATCATCTCAGGTTTTGCGCAGGTCATCTCTGACCCCAACATAGACATGAGTGTGGAGGAACGACAGAACATCTCACAGATGGTTCTCAAAAACACAAATTTGATTACCAGCCAGTTTGACGAGATGATTGAGTTGTCCCTCAACGAGAACACGGGCGAGGAAGTAAAGACCGAAGATATTGACGTCACGCAAACATTGGCAGATATCATCAACGAGCATAGAGAAAAGGTGAACGAGGGAGTGGATCTTCATCTGCATAGCATGCTTTCAGAAGGATTCACCACGCAAATCAACAAGAAAATGCTATACCGTATGGTGAACATTTTGTTGGACAACGCCATCAAGAACACGACATCGGGCTATATCATTGTAAAAGCCGATGCCGATGATAAGCACTTAAAGATAACCGTTGAGGATACTGGTTGTGGCATAGCACCAGAAGAGGCTGACAGAATATTTGAGCGTTTTGTCAAGTTGGACAAGTTCAAAGAAGGACTCGGATTAGGATTAACCCTCTGCAAGATGCTGGCACAACGCATCGGCGGAGACGTCATCCTTGACACAACATATGCTGGTCCTGGTGCCCGATTCGTAATCTCACTTTCCATACAACATTAAAATCGTTATCGATTTCTTTGCAATGACAAAAAATATGTTTACCTTTGCAGACAAATTTTGAAATCAATTGTAAAGAGATGAAGATTTTACTGTTGGGAAGCGGCGGCCGCGAGCACGCCTTGGCTTGGAAAATTGCTCAAAGTGAGCGAGTGGAGAAACTGTTTATCGCCCCTGGTAATGCAGGAACCACAGACTGCGGAGAGAACGTAAACATGAAGGCTGACGATTTCGAAGCCATCAAGCAGTTCGTTGTTGAAAAAGGTGTTGACATGGTGGTAGTTGGCCCAGAGGACCCATTGGTAAAAGGCATCTACGACAATCTCAAAGCTGACGAAAGAACGAAGAACATCCCTGTTATAGGTCCATCAAAAGCAGGTGCTGTACTGGAAGGCTCAAAGGATTTTGCCAAAGGATTCATGCAGCGCCACAACATCCCAACAGCACGCTATGCCACTTTCGATGGTGAGCATCTCGCAGAAGGTCTGGCATTCTTGGAGACATTAGAGGCACCTTATGTTCTTAAGGCAGACGGTTTGTGTGCTGGTAAGGGCGTATTGATTCTCCCCACACTCGACGAGGCTAAAAAGGAATTAAAGGACATGCTGGGTGGCATGTTCGGCAATGCGTCAAGTCGCGTGGTTATCGAAGAGTTCCTGAGCGGCATCGAGTGCTCTGTCTTTGTTCTGACAGATGGTGATCATTATAAGATTCTTCCCGAAGCCAAGGATTACAAGCGAATTGGCGAAGGCGACACAGGCCTAAATACTGGCGGCATGGGTAGCGTATCACCTGTTCCGTTCGCCACAAAAGAATGGATGAAGAAGGTGGAAGACCGCATCATCCGTCCAACGGTTGAGGGTCTTAAAGCAGAAAACATCGATTACAAAGGATTCATCTTCTTCGGACTCATCAATGTCAAGGGCGAGCCTATGGTCATCGAGTATAACTGCCGCATGGGAGATCCTGAGACAGAAAGTGTGATGCTACGTTTGAAGAGCGATTTGGTTGATTTACTTGAAGGCGTGGCAGAAGGAAATCTGGATAAGCGTGCCATTGAATATGACGAACGAGCAGCCGTGTGTGTCATGCTGGTAAGCGGCGGCTATCCCCAGGAATACAAGAAAGGCTACCCCATCAGCGGTGTTGACCAGGTTGAGGGTTCTGTTGTATTCCATGCGGGCACAGCCTTGAAAGATGGTCAGGTTGTCACCAATGGTGGACGTGTCATTGCTGTTTCTTCTTATGGTAAAGATAAAGAAGAAGCTTTGAAGAAATCGTTCACTGAGGCTCAGAAAATCAAATTCACTGACCAGTATTTCCGTCGCGACATCGGTGCCGACTTATAATTCACAGTAAAAGGGATTAGTATACAGATTACCACATTGGAAAAGCGCCTACAGAACCGTGTTGCAGAAAGTATACTGACAATCTATGTCTGTTCTATCTATGGTCTAGTCACATGGATCATAGCAGGACTTTTCTCATCTAATCTTTGGTGGCAACTGGCATGTTTTGTTGCCACCAATTATTTGATGATAGAGATGAACAAGAGTCTCATCCTACTGCGTATCAGAAGTTGGATGATCACATCTACATTCATCATGCTTGCGGCATGCTGTGGATTCAACTATGCCTCAATAGAGGCGGGCGCCATAGGTCTGTGTGTAGCCTTTTCATTTTTCATGATATTTCTGTGCTACCAAACGCCAGATGATGTGGGAAAGACCTACAATGCATACCTTTCCATAGGAATAGCAAGTCTGTTGTTTGTCCAAGTCATATACTTGATTCCCTTAATGTGGCTTCTGTCTGTATATATGCTTCAGTCGCTAAACTGGCGCACATGGCTCACCTCTATACTGGGGGCCATCACACCATATTGGCTAGCCCTACCCTTTTATCTGTACAGACAAGACTACGAGAGCATTATAGCACATTTCCAGCCATTGAGACAATTGTCTGAGACAGACATCACACTGTCACCAATACAAACGATTGTATTCGTTCTCATCGCAACATTGGCCATAGCTGGAGCCATCAATTTCTGGAGGAAAAGTTATGAAGAACGCATCCGCACCCGCCAGATTTACGCATTCCTTCAATGGATTGGACTGACTATTGGCATTTTCATCCTACTACAGCCTCAGCACTTCGATGTGCTCATACGCGTCATGACCATCTGTGCGTGTCCCTTTATCGCTCATTTCTTCACCTTCACAAGAACGAAGGTCACCAATTACCTCTTCATCGGTATCGTCATACTGGTTATTTTGCTTTCAATAGTCAGTGCCAACACATCATTGTTAGAATTAAGTAATCAAACGATAGTCGACTATGGATGGGGTTATTGAGCTACTCACCGGCTATGGCTATTGGGGCATGCTTTTGGCCGCATTCCTTGCAGGAAGTGTGTTTCCCTTCTCGAGCGAAACGGTCATGCTTATCCTGTTAGGGTCAGGATTAGATGGTTGGCAATTGGTTGTCTATGGTTCCATCGGCAACACCTTAGGCTCTGTTTTCAACTATTTTGTCGGACGACAGGGAAAGATAGAGTGGATTGAGAGTTTCCTCAAAATAAAGAAGCAAAACATGGAACGTGCCCAACGGTTTATGGCAGGGCGTGGTGCCTGGATGGGATTCTTTGCATTCCTACCTATCTTGGGAAGTGCCATCACGGTGATTCTGGGATTAACACGAGCCAACATGCTCATATCTTTTATCAGCATCGCTATCGGAAAATTTCTTCGCTACTGGCTACTCGTCTACGGGACTGGATGGCTCTTTTGTTAATTAATGTAGAGTAGTAGAAATTTCTTATTTCTTGGTTTTCAATTCTCAATTATAATTGTTACCTTTGCAGGCTGAATGAAGTTTTAACGTTAATAACAAACCTATAAAAATGAAACAATTCCGCCTCGTGGACAATATCTTCGGATGGCTCACTTTCTTTATTGCAGCCTTCGTTTATTGTTCAACCATCGAGCCGACAGCCTCTTTCTGGGACTGCCCTGAGTTTATTACCACTGGCTACAAACTTGAAATCGGTCACCCACCTGGCGCACCGTTCTTCATGCTGACAGCAAATCTCTTTTCACAGTTTACAAGCGACCCCACACAGGTGGCACGCATGGTAAACACGATGAGTGCATTACTATCGGCAACATGTATACTATTCCTTTTCTGGAGTATCACACACCTAGTACGCCGCCTACTCATTGACAAATGGGAGGATTTATCTACTTGGAAGCTCGTTACCATCGAAGCATCCGGTCTTGTTGGAGCACTCATTTACACCTTCAGCGACACCTTCTGGTTCTCGGCTGTTGAAGGTGAGGTATATGCATACAGTTCTGCATTTACAGCCGTTGTTTTCTGGCTTATTCTGAAATGGGAAGACCACGCAGACGAGCCTCATTCTGACCGCTGGCTGGTGCTCATCATGTATATGACAGGCCTTTCTATCGGCGTTCACTTGTTGAATCTGCTTTGTCTGCCCGCCATTGTGCTGGTATACTATTATAAGCGTTTCCCCAATGCCAACATCAAAGGAAGCATGGTAGCCCTGCTCATCTCATTCCTTTTGCTGGCAGCCGTTCTCTATGGCGTGGTGCCAGGCATCATTACCGTAGGCGGATGGTTTGAGTTGTTCTTTGTCAACACATTAGGCATGTCGTTCAACATGGGTGAATATATCTACCTTGCCCTACTCGTTGGACTGGTTATCTGGGCTATCTATGAAACACAAATGGCCAAGGATACCAAGAAAAGTTGGGTGCGCCAGAACGTTGCATTCCTATTGTCTATTGGCATGTTGGGTATCCCCTTCTACGGTTTTGGTTGGAGTGCATTCTTTATTGGCGTCTTCGTATTAGCTCTCATCGCAGCGATACTGTTTGCGCCTGGCATGAAGAAGCAGATCATCTCTCCACGATTAAAGAACACAACCCTGCTGTGCATGCTGATGCTGATGATTGGCTATTCAACCTATGCCGTCATCGTTATCCGTTCATCGGCCAATCCTCCCATGGACCAGAACTCACCCGAGGATATCTTTACCTTGGGTAACTATCTGAGCCGTGACCAATATGGCTATCGCCCATTGGCTTATGGCCAGTCGTTCAGCTCTGAGTACAAGATTGACCAGGACGGCCATGTCCAGATGGACGAAGGTCAGCCTGTTTACCAGCGTAAGGAGAAAAAAGACGCTAGCGAGCCAGACACATACTTTGTCGTTAGCACAAAGGATAAGCCTAAGTATGCCCAGAACATGTTATTCCCACGCATGTATAGCAACAACCCTCGACATATTGCACAATACAAGAGTTGGGTTGGTGGTTTCAAGGGCACTCAGGAGCCATCGAACTATCGTCAAGGCAACTATGTTACCGTTCCCACACAATGGGAGAATCTGAAGTTCTTCTTTGCCTACCAGTGCAACTGGATGTACTGGCGCTACTTCCTGTGGAACTTTGCCGGTCGTCAGAACGACATTCAGGGCCATGGAGAATTGGAGCACGGCAACTGGCTGTCAGGTATTCCTTTCATCGATAATGCCCGACTTGGTAATCAGTCTTTATTGCCCGACGACTTAAAGAACAACAAAGGACATAATGTATTCTACTGTCTGCCACTTCTGCTGGGTATTCTTGGCATCTTCTGGCAGGCCATGATGACAGGACAAAAGGGTATCAAGCAATTCTGGGTGGTATTCTTCCTGTTCTTCATGACAGGTTTAGCCATTGTCGTCTATCTGAACCAGACTCCAGAACAGCCACGCGAACGCGACTATGCCTATGCCGGTTCATTCTATGCATACGCCATATGGTGTGGTATGGGTGTCGCAGCCATCATCAGCATGATTAACAACGTTATGAAAAAGAACATGCTGGTGCCTGCCATTCTCGTCTCTATCGTCACACTGTTGGTTCCTATTCAGATGGCCTCACAGACATGGGACGACCACGACCGCTCTGGTCGCTACACCTGCCGTGACTTTGGACAGAACTATCTGATGTCAATGCAGGAAGAAGGCAATCCTATCATCTTTACCAATGGTGATAACGACACGTTCCCACTCTGGTACAATCAGGATACAGAAGGTGTACGAACCGACGCACGTGTATGTAATCTCTCATACCTGCAGACCGACTGGTATATTGACCAGATGATTCGTCCTGCCTACGACTCACCCGCACTGCCTATCTCATGGAGCCGTTTAGAGTACTGCTCTGGCACCAATGAGTATATCCGTGTGGACAACAAGATTCGTAAAGCCATTGACATCCTTCAGAAAGAGTTCCCACAGGAAACAGCACAACTCTTTGGTGAAGATCCTTATGAGCTCAAGAACATCCTGAAATATTGGGTTCGCAACCAGCGAGACAGTGAGTTGAAGCGTCGTCAGGCCGAGGCTATCATGTATGCTCAGATGAAGATGCCTGAGATTGCCAACGACCCATACTATCAGCTGGATCAGTCGCTCAACGTTATTCCTACCGACACCCTGTATATGACTATCGACAAGGAAGCTGTCAAGAAGAGTGGCATGCTCATTCAGGGCGACTCAATTCCTGACCGCATGGTTATCTCGCTGGAAGGACTCGGTGGTGTTGACAAGAGTAAGCTCATGATGCTTGAGATGCTGGCAAATGCCAACTGGACTCGTCCTATCTATGTAGCATATACTGTAGGTCAGGAGAACTACATGAACCTGGGCGACAACTTCGTACAGGAGGGCTTGGCCAACCGTATCACGCCATTCACGACAAATATCAACGAGAAGCCGCTGCCAGGCATGACGAACTTCGACACGGACAAGACATACGACAACGTGATGAAGCGATTCAAGTTTGGAGGTATCAGCGAACCTGGTGTTTACGTCGATGAAACGGTTATGCGCATGTGCTACACCCACCGTAGACTATTTGTAAAACTGGCTATGAACCTGGCTAACAAGGGTGACTATAAGCGCGCTGCAGAAGTATTGGATCGTGCTGAGAAGGAGTTTCCCGACTGTAATGTTCCTCACGACTATCAGTCATTTTCTATCGAGATGGCCCAGACATATGCTGCTATCGGCAACAAGGCGAAGGCTAAGGAACTCACAGAGAAACTTTGGAACAAGTCAGACCAGTACATGACATACTATCTGTCGCTCAACAAGGATAAGTTCCAGACTGTAGAGCGCGACTGTCAGTTGCACATGTTCTATATCATGCAGAGCCTGATTAGTCTTGCAGACAGCATCGACAGTAAATTGGCAAACACCTACTCAAGCAGACTATATGCCCTCCTTGAGCAGTACACATCAAAGGGCGGTCACCTGCCCCAACGCTAAGAAGATTATATGTTTATAGAGCAACCCGCCGTCTATCTCAGGTGGCTATACCCTAAAGCCCTATGGCGAATGGATCGTCACGAACGAGCAGTATACCTGACGTTCGATGACGGTCCCATTCCCGAAGCCACCCCTTTTATTCTCGAGGTACTTAGAGAAGAGGGCATCAAGGCAACATTTTTCGTCGTAGGCGATAACGTTCGAAAATATCCAGAACTATTCCAGCAGATACTGAACGAAGGGCATTGTGTTGGTAATCACACCCACAACCACATAGGCGGATTGCGTCATACCATCAAGGAATACAGCTACAACGTAGAAAAGGCCAATGCCTATATTCACAGTAAGCTGATGCGTCCGCCTCACGGATGGATGCGCCTCAGTCAGTATGCATGGCTAAGCAGAAAGTTCAAGGTCGTTATGTGGGATGTCGTCACACGTGATTACTCCAAATGGCTCACTGCCGAAGATGTAGTAGACAACGTTAAACGTTATGCACGCAACGGCTCCATCATCACCTTCCACGATTCGCTGAAGTCCATAGAAAAGTTACGCACAGCCTTGCCCCAGAGCATCAAGTGGCTCAAAGAGCAAGGCTATGCGTTCAAAACATTTAATATATAATTTTTTCTTTTTAGATAGTGATCTCGCCACTGCCGTAACAACGGTGGTGGCGATTGTCGTATATGACACAGAACTGACCTGGAGCCACGCCATGGATCTTCTCCTCAGACTGAATCTCATAGCGCCCATCACCCAAGAATATTAACTTGGCACGATGATATTCTGGTGTATGACGAATCTTAAAAGTAATATCCTCCTCGGGCATCTCTCCATTAATGCTATGAAAACCATGTACGGCAAAGTTCTGCTTATAAACCGTTGATGGATCATAACCATGAGCCACATAGAGGATATTCTTCTCCACGTCCTTCTTCACGATGAACCAAGGACCACCACCAAAGCCCAAGCCTTTACGCTGACCGATCGTATAGAACCAATGACCATTATGACGGCCTATCAGTTTTCCTGTCTCCAGTTCAACGACATCGCCCTGCTGCTCACCAACGTACCTCTTCACATACTCAGAATAGTCAATCTTCCCCAGGAAACAGATGCCCTGGGAATCCTTTCGCTTAGCATTAACCAAGTGTTCACGCTCAGCTATCTGTCGTACTTCATCCTTCATGTAATGTCCAATGGGGAAGATAGCTTTCTGCAACTGCCATCCATAGATTTGGGCCAGGAAGTCCGTTTGATCTTTTACAGGGTCAGGACTCGTAGTCAGCCATTTCTTTCCGTCGATGAATTCCGTCTGGGCATAGTGACCTGTCGCGATGAGATCATAGTCATGTCCACGCTTCTCATGAAAAGCGCCAAACTTTATCAGGCGATTACACATCACATCAGGATTGGGTGTCAAACCAGCGCGAACCTTATCCATCGTATATTTCGTCACCTGGTCCCAATACTCATGATGACAGTCAATCACCTCCAAATGGCAGCCATACTTATGCGCCACCGCTGTAGCCATCTCCAAGTCCTCCTCACTGCTGCAGTCCCATTCCTCTTCCTCCTCTGGGCCAATTTTAATGTAGAAGCAATCAGGATGGAGGCCCATTCGTGCAAACTCATAGACCACCACACTACTATCCACACCACCCGAAAGCAGTACTGCTATACGCTTATTTTCCAAATCAGACATATTCATGGGTGCAAAGTTACTAACTTTTTTCGAGACAGGAACAAAATCACAGTTTAATCGTTGCTTTACTGCGAATATCGGCACTACTTGCACCCATCAGAATAGTATAAGTACCAGCATCCACCTGCCAGCTATGCGAGGTCTCATTCCATGAAGCCAAGTCAGACTTCTTCATCGTCATACGAACCGTCTGACTCTCGCCAGACTGCAACAGACGCGTCTTAGCAAAGGCCTTCAACTCCTTCACAGGCTTTTCCATCTGCTTGTTTTTGGGAGCAGAAACATAGACCTGAGCAATTTCCTTACCAGCCACCTTACCCGTATTCGTGATAGTGGCCTCAACAGTAATCACGTCATTATCCATATTAACAGCAGGCTTACCATACTGGAAAGTCGTGTAGCTCAAGCCAAAGCCAAAGGGAAACAATGCCTTCACCTTATTATGTTCAAAGCCACGATAGCCCACGAAGATATCCTCCTTATAATATACCTGTTTGTTAACGCCAGGATAAGCCTCCTTCCCATATTTCACGTAAGGATAATCCTCGTACTTCTGGGCGAACGTCACAGGCAGTTTGCCGCTGGGGTTAACCTTACCCGTCAGAACATTGACAAGCGCATTACCCGACTCACTGCCCAGATACCAGCAATGAACCAAAGCCTTCACCTGAGAGAGCCAGGGAGTGGCATACGGATTACCACCAAAGGTTACCACGATGGTGTTAGGTTGAATCTTAGCCAGTTCACTAATCAGCTCATTCTGACCAAAAGAAAGGTCATACGACTCACGATCGCCATTCTCGCAATCCTGACGCGTGTTCTTGTTCAGTCCACCAATAAAGATAATCAAATCAGCATCCTTAGCTTTTTCCAAAGCCTCAGCCTTCAATCGAGCCTGTTCCTCTGGATTTACCCTATCCACACGATCGTAAATAGCACGACCAGATGCATAGCCCTGCGCATAGTCTACATCATTACTATTTTGACCAAAGAAGCGTTGCAAAGCATCCAAAGGCGCCTCGTCTTTCAGGGTCTTCAACTCAGAAGAGCCGCCACCCTGAGTCAACGAACGCGTAGCATTCTCGCCCACAACCAGCACCTTCTTATAACTATGAGCACCAAAAGGCAGAATATTCTTCTCGTTCTTCAGCAAGACAATACCCTCCTCACCAATCTGACGACACGCCTCATAATGAGCCTCACTACACTGCGAGCCAATCACCTTATTCGGATTCATCGCTGTGCGGAAGATGACACGCAACACACGTGCAGCCTTCTCGTCGAGCACAGACATAGGCACCTTACCCTCCTTGATCAGTTTCTCAAAAGGATTAGCCAGATAATAATCATCATACGTAAACTCACTCTCCCTGAGTTTACCATCTGTAAAAGTACCCATCTCAATGTCCAGTCCACCAAAGACAGCCTCTTGCGTATTCGTAGTGCCACCCCAGTCGCTCACCAGAGCACCATCCCAGTTCCACTCCTTCTTCAGTATACCGTTCAGCAACTCATCATTATGACAGCAGTGCACATTCTTCCACAGGTTATAAGAGCCCATGATGCTCCACACATGAGCCTCATCAACAGCCTTCTTAAAAGGATAGAGATAAATCTCACGCATAGCACGCTCTGATACGTTGACATTAACAGCAAAGCGGTCAATCTCCTGGTCGTTCAGCACAAAATGCTTCAGACAGCAAGCCACGCCATTCTTCTGTACCGACTGAATATAGGGCACCACCATCTCACCTGCCAGATAAGGATCCTCACCCATATATTCAAAGGCACGACCATTGAGTGGTGTACGCTGGATGTTCACGCCAGGACCAAGTAGCATATCCTTGCCACGGAAAGCAAACTCCTCACTGATAGCATTACCATAGACAGCCGCGAGGTCACGGTTCCACGTAGCAGCCAGACACGTCAGCGACGGGAAAGCCACCACATAGTCGTTCGTCCATTTCGCAGGACTCCATGAGTTCCACAGCAACTCCTCGCGCACGCCGTGAGGACCATCATCCATATTCAGCTGACGAATGCCAAGACGAGGGACACCAGCCGATGTAAACTTACTCTGTGCATGCAGAATCTGAATTTTCTCGTGAACCGTCATGCGACTCAACGCATCCTTCACACGTTCTTCAATAGGTGCTTTCGCGTCAAGATAAACCTGCGCCTTAACCGTTGTAAACGCCATTATCGCGAAAAGCGATGTCAATAATACTCCTTTTTTCATTATGATACTATAAATTATGTTATTGAATGCTGACAATCATTTCCTTTCCATTATAACTCACCATCTGTCCCTCCGGATTATCCAGATTCAGCTCACGTGCATGATTCTTATCAACATAAACAATATTGAATCGACGGTCCTTCAGCATACCTTTGAACGCACCTTTACGCTGTCCAAAAGAGAGCGTCTTCCTACTATCATCATACCGTATACTGATGGTGGCATATTTTCCTTTCTCATAGTTATAGTTCGTTCCCTCATCCTCATAAAGCAGGAACTCGCCATCCTGTCCTGCATAGACATACAGATTAATGAGTTCTGCAGGCTTTTCGTCGCTCCACTGCATGGCAGGACCAAAAGGAATGATAGCTCCTTCACGCACAAAGACTGGGATGCGATCATAAGGTGCATCAACCACGATTCGACGACCTTCGTTGCTCACAGCACTTTCAGATTCTGCATCAGCCTCCATCACTTTCTCGCCAGTATACAGGTTGTACCAACCACACTGACGAGGGAAATAAACAGAACGGTTGCGAGCCTTGTAATGACCCACAGGACAGGCCATCAATGCAGGTCCGAACATCCACTGGTCACCAATATCCTCTACGTTATGGTCTCTGTGAAAGTCCATCACCAAAGCACGCATCAGGGTATAGTCCTTGAAGTGCGCCCAACCTGCCAACGAATAGATATAGGGCATCAGATGATAGCGCAGGCGGTCGTAATAAACAAACGACTGATAGGCAGGATGACCCTCAGGTGCAATGTTCCATATCTCGCGCAAGGGCCACTGACCATGACTGCGGAAGAGAGGTATGAATGCACCAAACTGGTTCCATCGTGTCTGCAACTCACGCCACTCCTTCAGGTCCTCGTTCTCCTGACCAGTACGGTCAAACAACTGCTGAGCCCTCACGTAGCGGTTTTCCACGCAGAAGCCACCCTGGTCCATTCCCCAGAAAGGAACGCCCGACAACGAGTAGTTCAGTCCAGCCGTCATCTGCGCACGCATATCCTCCCAACGCGTACCAATGTCCCCACTCCATGTGGCTGTTGAATAACGCTGCAAACCAGCAAAGCCACTGCGAGTCAGCAGGAACACACGCGGCTCATCGTTCTTTCCTTTCCACACGCCACGCTGTCCCTGATAGATAGCATCCGCATTAACCAGGGAATAAGCATTAAAATATTCCGTTGATGTGCCAAGGGCTGTAGGACCGCAAAGCGCCTTACGATACCACATCGGCGTGCAGTCGCGCACATTGGGTTCAGAGGCATCCATCCACCAGGCGTCAACCATGGAGGTGAGAGGATTCTTCTTACTCAAGCCCGTATAGAGTTTCTCGTCCATCTGACGCCAGAACACCTTGCGAGCCTCTGGGTCGTAGGCATCATAGAACCCATTCTTATAGCCACGTCCCACCCAGTCGCGAATGTCATCCGTGGGCGATTGGTTATACATCCATCCCTTAGCATCAAGTTCCTTGTAGTTATCAGTGTTCACATAGAACTTTGGCCAAACGCTTATCATAAACCTGCCATGCATCTGATGAACACTGTCCAGCATCTGTTGCGGATTGGGATAGCGAGAAGTCTCAAACTCATGACTTCCCCACTGGTCCTCAGGCCAGTAGTTCCAGTCCTGCACAATATTATCGATAGGAATCTGACGCTTGCGAAACTCAGCCAATGTCGACACCAGCTCGTCCTGCGTCTTATAGCGCTCACGACTCTGCCAAAAGCCCAGCGCCCACTTTGGATAGAGCGACGCCTTACCTGTCAGCGTTCGATAGCCACTAATCACCTCATCCAGGTTCTGCCCAGCAATGAAATAGTAATCCATATCTTTGGCCATCTCACACCAGACAGTCAGCGCATTGCGGTCTGTCATCGAGCGAGGCTCAGCCACACGCAGTCCACAGTAACTCTCGCCACCATCGGGCTGCCACTCTATGCGCAAGTGAGTCTTTCTTTTCGCCGTCAACAGCGCCTCAAACTTATAGGCGTTGGGGTTCCAGGCCGTACGCCAGCGCTCAGGCACCACCTCCTTGCCATCGATAAACACCTTGATATAGCCAGCATAGTAGAGGATAAACTGATAACTGTTGGTCTGTGGTGCTTCGATAAAACCCTCATACACCACATTAGCACCAGCCAGCGAAAAGCCCTTCAGCAGGTTCTTGATGCCGCCATTATCCGTCTTCAAGGCAATCTCCGACTTCGCAGGCGTTCCATATTCATAATAAATAGAGTCCTCATCACGAACCAGCTTCCTTCCTCGCGCATCAACATAGGTACCCGTCAGGTGACCTTCCCTACCCTGCTTATCATAGAGTTTGAAGGCCTTGTTCAACTGCAGATAGTCATTGGGATTGCCAAAACGACAATACGAATAGGCATCCCACAACAGTCCATAGCAACTGTTAGTAGCCCTGTCGGTGGCAAGCACAAAGGGAATCGACACCTTCGTGTTATACTGAAAGAGGTCCTCGTTCTTGCCTCTCATATTAAACTCCTCCGACTGGTGCTGTCCCAGACCATAGAAAGATTTTTCTCCCTGGTTGTTCTCAAACGTCAACTGCCACGACAGCCCATGCTTCTGTTCTTCAGTGGGCTGTACGCCCCCCTTGATTCCCAGTTCCCGTTCAGGCACGGTGTAGTCCCAGAACTGCTTGCCGTCTTCGTTAGCCAGACTCATGCCCTTACTGTCGTAGTAGGACGTATGACCAGTCTTCTTGCTGACCACAACCCTGACGTTCCTGGCTTTTACCGTCACCGTCTCGTCGTCCTCCTCAATCGAGTAGCTACCCTTGGCAGGCAACTGTTGCTTCACAACCATCAGGCTCTGAGGTTTCACAGGCAGTTCATCTTTCGATGTAGCCCTCACACGGATGATGTTATCGTTGATCACCTCCAGGCGAATCACCTTGGCCTGACCGCCATCAGGACGGACAGTCACAACATGACCTTTCCTTTCCACGGTGGCAGCCACCGCAGAAAGAGACAAGGTACATATTAAACAGATGAGGATTTTTAGTCGTTTCATATTTTCTATTCCATCGGAAAGAGTCCGAATAGCTTTGCGTCAATCATATCAGTCACCTGCTTGAAGTGCTCAGGATTATCACCAAACTTACAGTGGTCACCATCAATCACGATAAGCTGTCCCTTGTACGTAGCAATCCAGTCCTCATAGCGCCGACTCAGTCCCTCCAGATAATCCAGTCGCATGGTCTGCTCATATTCGCGTCCACGCTTCTGAATCTGTGCCACCAGCGTGGGAATGCTCGAGCGAATATATATCATCAAGTCGGGCAACTTCACCAGCGACATCATCAAATCGAACAAGTCCTTATAGTTGGCAAAGTCGCGATCACTCATCATGCCCTGTCCATGCAGGTTGGGTGCAAAGATACAAGCATCCTCAAAGATGGTACGATCCTGAATAATCGTCTCTTCCGAATTTGCAATCTCCACCACCTCCTTGAAACGTTTGTTCAGAAAGTAAATCTGAAGATTGAACGACCAGCGTTTCATGTCGGCATAGAAGTCTTGGAGGTATGGGTTGACGTCGACGGATTCGTATTTCGGAATCCATCCGTAGCGTTTGGCGAGCATGCGGGTGAGTGTGGTTTTGCCGC
>Ga0265298_10003189_pt1 | contig 21959 bp, 27 predicted proteins | sample AusTroGonzalo_MG_3_FD_193486 | JGI IMG/M metagenome (GOLD analysis project Ga0265298, IMG submission 193486) | Bovine rumen microbial communities from tropical cattle in Woodstock, Queensland, Australia - Gonzalo_01 | ecosystem: Host-associated > Mammals > Digestive system > Stomach > Rumen ...
TTGAACACCTCGATTATAGGGAAAGGTGACTTCTTTGTATAACTTCTGTCGCGCACCCGCATAGCGGGTGGTTTATTGTCTCGTACGCTTCGTTCCTCGCGTACTCGACGGAGTCACGTCTCCAAAAAACAAACATAAAGAGGCTGTCGTAATGACAGCCTCTTTATCATTCCAGTTCAAACCATTGGTCCATTCCGGCACCGAGCCTGTCGTTAGGACGGACCTCAAAGCCGAATTTCTCATAAAACGGTTCCTTACCCTGCGCTGCCATAAGGCACATCTTTACCTTGTAGCCGGGCTTCATGTCATCCTTAACGCGCTTGATCGCGCACTCTACGAGATGTCTTCCTATTCCCTGTCCCTGGTAATCAGGATCGACAATAACGTCCGACAGGAACGCAATATATCCTCCGTCCCACAGTAGCCTGACAACTCCGATCGCTTTATCGTCATCTCTGACGCATACGATCATGTAAGAATTATCGATTCCTGCCTGTGCTTCCTCGAGCGGAAATTCGCGCCAGTTTACGCGTCTTCTTAATTCCATGTATTCTTCTGCAGTTATGCTGCCTGTATATCTGATCATTACTTTTTCCCCTTACACATGTCATGTCGCTCCAATGCTCTCGTCAAAGAATTCCACAACTTCACCGAGAAGTTCCGGAGACTTCGAGAAGATCTTGCCGTGACCCCTGTCAGTGTATCTTATGAAAACAAAATCCGGATCATCTGCATACTCTGCATAATATATATCGTAACCATATGTAATCGGAACGGTCGTATCATCTTCGCTGTGGACGATCATTATTCTCGCATCAGAATTCTTAAATCCGTCCATTGAAGTATGCGTTGCATAATCACCGAACCTGACCCGTTCATACAGATCAAGATACGGAAGCATGATATTAATTGCTGGACCTACCATCTGCTGACCCTGTGCATTAAGCAGATCAGAAGATCTGTTGAATCCGGATACGGAACATACGGCCTTAACTTCAGGATGGAAATTAAGCACATTGGCTACGCTGAAACCACCCCAGCTGTGACCTAACAGAACGATCGGAAGTCCGCTGAATTCAGGCTGATTCTCAACAAATGTTATAGCATGATCAAGATCTATTACACCCTGAGGAAGACCATTGATTGAGAGACCTTCACTCTCGTCATTACCCGTTACATCATAGGCAAAAACATAGTATCCGTAGTGTGTAAAATACTCGATAACGTCCATATAGGAATTATGCCCGGCGCCTATGCCGTGAGCAAAAATGACCATACCCTTTATATCCTGATCATCGCGGTAATAGTTATATCCGGTGATCCTCTGGCCTTCGTTTGAAGCGAACTCATATCTGTCACGCCTGAGCCCGTCAAAATCCTCAACATGATGCAATACGGAACCCGGTGTCGAATATCTTACGCCAAATACCGAACTGTATGCCAGCATTGATGCCGCAGGCAATACAACAAGTACAAAAGCCAATATTACGATTACAGCGATGACCAGTATCCGTTTTACAACGCTATTCTTATTACTGCTCATAATTCCATTCCCCTATCCAAACAAGCATGAGCACATTATATCACTTAACACTGACAGCCAATAAATGCCCGGAAAGGCCAATGATCTCTTCATGCTCGTCCAATAACCTTACCGTATTCATAAGAGCTTTTCTGGTTGTCTCATTCTCCCATACCGCATCAAGATCATGAACGAGCCATGCACCGCCCATTATTCCATGAACTCTCGTATCACCGAAACCACCACTTCCAAGTTCTTCCCTTAATTCCTTTGCCGAATGGAAATGCGCGCTTGCAATACCGGAATACACTTCGTTATTGGGATTAACATGACATCCGTCATCAAGTTCACGTTCGATCATGTGAATGAATCCTTCATCTTCAAGCCAGCGGTGTCCGCCTTCCTCAAACGGTGAATAAACAGTAATGTTATGCAGCAGGCACGAGAACGGTGTAAGTGCCGCTGAATATATCTTTCCACCCTTCTTGAGCAGACGGTAACACTCCTTCAGCGCTTTTGCTCTCTCCTCGGAATCCGTGATGTGATAGAGCGGTCCCATAAGAAGGATCACGTCTGCACTCTCATCGCTTCTCGGAACTGAACGGGCATCACATACTTCAGCAGCTTTAAGCTCGCATCCGGGATATTCGGGACGAAGCAATTCACTCATTTCGATATTCTTTTCAAACAGGTCAAACAGATGCACTTCATAACCAAGAGATGCAAGCCACCACGAGTATTCGCCGTATGCTCCTCCGATATCGAATATTACCGCAGGAGGCTTTGGAAGAGTATCCAATAAGATCTCTTTTGTCCTCTCAAATTCGATCCTGCCTATGCCTGTTCTAAGTCTGTATAATTCTCTGCCGGCATCGTAATATGCCGGAACTGATCTGTCTATTGATTTCATGTTTTTCTCCTTTCAAATTCAAAAACTGCTGGTCTTCTTCCGTTTTCTGCTGATCCTGTTCTGACATACTGATGCCTCCTTTCCACTGCAAATAAAAAACGGTCAGAGCCTTCAAGAGCTACTGACCGTTTGTTTCTTTAAGTAAACTGATGTACGTGACAAACCAAGCCAGATGCCCTATTCGGCAATGGCCTGCTGCTGATCTAAAAACATGGATCTCATAGATCTGAGCATTGTCTCGTACCTCCGTGATTTTTCGGAATTATATGTTATAAACAATTTGAAGTCAACCGTGATTATTACACATCAGGAAGCCAGTTCTTTATTGCTTCCGTCATCTCTGACAAATAACCGTCATAGCAGTGCGTCGAGCCTTCTATCTCAACATATTTGCAATTCCTGTAACGCTCTGAAGCATACTTTGCAGAAGCCATTAATTCGGGATAATCATTCGTTCCCTGAACGATGAGAACGGGGCCGGCATATCTGTCGATCGCATCTTCGATATGTATCATCTGAGCAGTTCTGACATAGTTGTCTCCGAGCACGCGGCCGGGACGGACTTCGAGTTCCTCCGGCATGTTCTCAGGATCAAAGTCATATCCAAGCAATGTGCCCTCCCTGGCAAGTTCGGGTATCATGGCAGCGGGGGCCAGTTCGATTATACCCTTGATATGTTCATGCTTCATTCCGCCAACGAGCATCACGTTAAGGCCTCCCTGGGAATGACCGCACAGATATATGTCAGTAACAAAATCAAGGCTTCTCGCATAATCAATAACAGCAATCAGATTGCTTATCCACTTAAACAAAGTGTGATCCTTGAAATCACCTCCGCTCTGTCCGTGTCCGTACATCTCTACCCTGAGTGTTGCATATCCTTTCTCCCTGCAGGCCCTTGCTGCTGCTACGATATGGTCTTCTTCCATATGACCCGTAAAACCGTGATTCACGATTACCAACGGAACCTTATCAGGAGCTTTCTCAGGCATTTCCAATTCAATATGAAGCTTTATTTCGTCATCAGATATATACATACGTTTTTCCTTTCTCACCTGCCGATCCCAATCTCTTTGTAGATTTTTTCTATGAATGGTGATTTGTATTCAATATAGCTGTCAATGTCATAAGGATACAGAGCAGCACCTTCCGTTTTTATCCTGCCGTATTCTTCCACCGCTTCAGGATGAGTCCTGAGATAGTCCCTGAAAGACATATGCCTTTTCAACTCAGATGCATCCGCAGCGCATACATACAAATGGTGTTTGCGAAGGTGCTCTTTCCCTTCGTATTTAAAAGCCTCACGGCCGGGTATTCCCTGGTCTCCTTCGTGTATGTATCCAATGGTTCCGAGTGCCTTTTTCACATTCTCGAAATCATCCATACCCGCAATAACAACATCAATATCGATGATTGGTTTAGCAGACAACCCAGGAACGGATGTGCTGCCGACATGCTCAATGCTTACGGCTATGCCATCAAGAACTTCCATAAGTTCAGATTTAATATCTTCAAAATCTTTCTTCCATGCTTCATCGTAAGGCAGGACAACTACATGTTTTGTTCCCATCAGTTATCACCCTTATAGTATTTATGCTCTTTGGCTTTGCCGATAAATTCAGCAAGTCTTCCGTCACGGATTATCTCATCGTATACCTCACGCTTGGACGGTTCGCTGCCAAAAGGTTCAGTAATCTGCTCCATTGTCTGCGAATCAAAGAAATCCCTGTTAAGAGAATAGTTATTGGTTGTACCCAGTACGCTTCCTCTCGATGGAATTGATGAATATATCTCTTCCTTTATGCATACGCTTCCATCGCGCTTGAAAACGAGTGTCAGTTTTGTCCCTTCTCCGCTTGCATCCCTGCCGACATTATGCTCGGCAAATACCAGATCAGACGGTCTGAAATGGAGGCCGTAATCGTTTGCAAATTCCTCTGCATAAGAATCGAAAGTTCCGCGGATGAGAGTATCGTTTGCCCTTAAAAGGTGATGAAGCTCGCGGGTCATATCAATCTGTTTGATTGAATCAGGAAGTATGAGTTCCTTAAGTGTCTTCATCTTCTCCAGCAACGCCGGATCAACACCGGTAAATCCGTATTCCATGCCACGGGCCAGAGTATCTCTGAACAGCAGCGAAATCTCTTTTGGGAAACGGTCATTTTCCTGTTTGAACTCATCGAAGATCGTGTCAGGCTTGTGATAATCCTGAAGGTCTTTTTCGGACAAGATCCCCTCTCCGAAAGCAAAAAGCGAGAGATCGTATTCGCAGTCCAAATCGTATCGGCGGTCAAGTACACTCATATCTGTATCTCATGCCTTTCCTGAGGTTAAAGATACCAATATTATACCAATCTGTATTCAGTTAATGGGATTTCAGTTTACCGGCACTCCAGGAAGCGCTCTTCTTCTCCAGCGCAAATCCCTGACATGAACAGCGCTTCCCTTTTGCCGATGTAAGTATAACATTAGTCACCTGACGAATATGTGGGAAGTATGCGTGAAAACTGTGTCAAATCACTGACATAACGTTTGATAATCAAACTAAAACCGGCGAAAAAACACTACTAAACCTAATGTTCCGTTTCCTTTTTATACTCTTCAAGAAACGACAACATCATGCTCTGCCGTTCCTCGGCCATGGCCCTGGCTTCCTTAGTGTGAAGAAGATCTTTTAAGAGCAGGAGCTTGTCATAAAAATGCCGGATCGAGTCGTCCAGGCTCCTGCCGTTCTTACCGCCATATGCAAACGTTCTGGCTATGCCTATCGCTCCCATGGCATCCAGACGGTCACTGTCCTGAACGATTCCGGCTTCCAAGGTTGCCGGGATCTTATCTTTGTTCTTACTGAAAGAAACCGCATTGATCACTGCGCAGATTTCGTCCGTTTTTTGCGGAGTAACATTGTTACTTTCCAGGAATTTACGTGCATTCGCGTTATTCTCGGTATTGAACAGTTTATGATCGTCAACATCGTGCAGAAGAGCTCCGAGAGCAACCGTCAGGCTGTCACAGCCATCATAAGAGGCTGCTATATTCATTGCCGTATGGTACACACGCAGGGAATGATCCAGGTCATGTCCATCTGAATTACCCTGATACAGGCCCGTGATATATTCGATCGCTTTGGCGACAATCTGTTCGTTTTCCATATCTCACCCGAATCAAAATTACTTCGCCCATTATAACATCAAGCCCGTCCGCAAATAACCGGACAGGCTTGATAACAGTCAAATATGATGTGATTTTGTATTCTTATGAATCCTGGACGTCAAATACGATGTGCCTGCCGTCAAAAACAGCATAATTAACTTCTAATGATCCGTAATTCACCATGTCAAACTGGGTGCTCCTGAACCAGGGACCATCGCTTATTTCACCGTCATCAACTTTATCAAATTCGAATTCAGGAGCTGATATCTGCTCCCAGGAATACTCATTAAGAAGATTCTTTGCGCCTTCTTCAGTAAGATATACAACTCCTCTGTATCTCTTATCATAAGGGCTTAATCCGTTTGTTCCATCTGTATATGTGATCTGCTCATACTCAACATTCGTGAAATGAGAAACGCCATCCATACAGCTGTCCATGATGGAAGCATCCTTAAAAAGCTTTACCTCCTTAGCAGGCTGGGTGCAACCAGCAAAAGCGGATACTGAGATAGCAGCAGCAAACAATACAGAGATTTTTTTAACACTAACCTTACTCATAATATTCACCTCTTTAAGAATAACGGTCAGATTATAATTTCTCTCATGTTTGATAGACAGAGTACAAAGCAACTCAAAATTAAGATGATTTTGAGCTGTATTCTGTTATCTCTGACAATTACAGATAAGAAATCTGATATTTATGTTTGCTTGATATCAAATACCAGATGTTCGCCATCAAAGACAGCGTAGAAAACATTAAGCGTCTTGAAATTATCTTTGTTGAAGTCGTTGCTGCTGTACCAGGGTCCTTCACCAATGACACTGTCATCCACTTCATCAAATTCGAACTCCGGAGCATCAGTTTCAGTCCACTCATACTCTTCCTTAAGTCTTTTTGATTCCTCTTCGGTAAGATAAACAATGCCCCTGTATCTGTATTCGTGCGGTCCGAGTCCGTCAGTTATGCCATAAGTAAATACAACCCGCTCATACTCGACTTTATCGTAATCCTTAACAGTATCAATATATTTCTCAATAACCCAGGAATCGTTATAAAGCTTAACTTCCTTGGAAGGTTCGTTGCGGTCTCCGCCTCTGTCATCATCACGGTCTTCCACGCGGTCCGTATTACGGTCATTTGAACGGCCGTCGGTACGGCCAGTCAAAGAACACCCTGCAAAAGAACTGATCATTGCAACAGTCAGAACCGCAGCACCCATCTTCTTAATACCAAATTTTTCCATATGCTATCCCTTCAAACATTCTGTAATAACGACCATAATTATAAATAAATGTCTGATAATAAAAAGCTGGCTTTTCAGAAAAATCTAGGCATTTTCATCCCGGAGTGGCCGTTATCTGCTATGAGGCAGACACATCATCGAATTTTTTGCGGCGGACAAAATACAGTATGAAATAAACAACAAGAACTATTACCACTATAGCGGCCGCAAGACCTGAATATATAAATCCTCCAAGACAGTAATTCTCAAGATCTACCTTGCCCTCAGTATAAATCGAATACGGTTCGACAAAATGGTCATCACCATAGTAGAAAGTCCCGGCGTCCTTACAATAGATTATAAGTCTGTCTGTTTTTCCTTCAGTTCCATCTATGTAATCCTTTCCGGATTCGATATAGATTTTAATATGTGTGGAGTCGATATTGCCGGCAAATGTAACCTCAACACTGTCATAGCATTCGTATAACGTTCCGTCGATTACCACATTATCCAGCTTAGTGCTGGGGAAATAGGATTTGTTATATCCTGCTGCCTGAGCTTCAGCACTGTTATTCATCCGGAAATGGATATTATAGTCCAGGACATATATAAATCCTGCCAGAGATGCGACGCACAAAACGATCAATGACAAAACAAGAACAAGGAGTACTTTCCAACCCTTTCTCTGCTTGAGAGGCTTAAAAGAGATTTTTTCATTCTTACTCATTTTTACCATTTCGTTAATATCTTCTATTTCTTTCTCTGTTTTTACGGAATCAATGGCATATGCTATTACGGCAATGACACCAACATAAATGAATGCCATCCAAAAGTTTGACGGGAAGAACCATCCGGCAATAAATCCGAAAACAATGACTATTCCAACAAATACGGCATACTTAACAAGATAACCCGCAACGATTGGCAGTGATACTATGTCATCGAAATAGTAATTCACTACGGATAAAATGAAAGCCAGGCCAAACAGCTGAAAAACAAGTTTTATCTCTTCCGTAAAACCGACTCCCGCAATTGAGAATGTAAACACGGTCAGTATCATGAGAGCGGCCAAGATGCATGTGTTTCTCAAGATCGTTCTCATAACAGTTTTCTCCTGAAAATTCTTTTAATATCCTTCAGATATTTTCTCGATACTATAAGTTTCTCTTCATTATCAAGAACAGCTTCCAGATGGCTGTTCTTCATCTGCATGATCTCACGCAGGTGGGAAACGTTCATAAAACAGGTTCTTGATATCCTGACCAGATCCGTATCAGTTATTGCGGAATCAATGTCAGACATACTGCCGTCATAACGGTAAACATCTTTTCTTGAATAAAGGAAAATTTTGCGGTCAACATTCTCAATGTAGTAAATGTCATCGATATCAATGCTGACATTCTTCCCGTCAGCTTTACCGGTGAAGTTAATACTCAGATTCCTGATCTTCGTGATAAGCCTGTCGACCGTCGGATCGTATTCAGGATACTCGACGATTACCGTAAGAGGCTGATCCTTAACCTGTCTTTTTTCTACCCTCATTTACCTTTACCATGCAATACTTTACGGCAGCAAGAACCACATCAGCCGCCATAATGATCATGCCCGTAAGGAAACTCCAAGGAGCCCATACAAGAGCAATTTCTCTGATTCCTGCTCCGAATATAACCGGAAACAGTATAAGCACCAGAACGAGCAATAATGCAAGAGCCGAGCCGATTCCTATCAGTACACCTTTCTTTTTCATAAAGGCAACAACTAACAGGATTACTGAACAAATTGCCGATACTGATGTAAATATAATATCAAAGACTGTCCAAACATCACATGACAAATCTCCATGATCATAACCTGCAATTTCGGCAAAGATGTTATTACACAGGCTGTCAGTAGATGCTGCCACATTTAGATTTGTCAGCACGCAAACCCCTATTTCCTTACTTTGCGAGAATACAATTCTTGATGAATAATTGGGCGTTCCTCCTGAATGTCCTATGGTATCGCCGTCAAATCTTTCCCAGCCTGCGTAATAATCACCTTCTTCATCAAGATGCGATATTATCTCATTCATTTCCGGGTATTCCGCTTTGATCCAAGCGCTCATCCAGATACCGATATCTTCAGCATCCGAATAGAAATACCCGGCAGGTATGCTTCCTTCACGAACCGGAATGTCATATTCAAAAGCCTTGCGGAATCCGAGTCGAGTACCAGGAATTACGTGTTCTCCATCTGCAGGAATGCCGACAGTTGTTGAATGCAATCCGAGCGGCTGCAGAACTTGCTCTTCCATATATTTCCGGTACGGCTTCCCGCTTACATTTTCGATTATCAGTCCCAACAGATTATAGTTAACATTTGAATACGAATACTCTGTTCCGGGATAACTCTTAAGTTCTCTTCCTGATATTTCTTCAGCCCATTCAGCCAGAGACATGTCTTCAGCTGCCGAAGGATAATCGGTCTCACTGTTAGTAAATCCGCTTTGCTGCATCAGAAGATTTCTGATAGTGATATCAACTGCAGATGAATCATAATAAGCAGTAAAACCCGGAACGAGCTCAGCAACTGTATCATTTTCTGAAATGCTGCCTGAATTAATCAGCTGTTCAACGGCAAGTCCCGTAAATGACTTAGTCATGGAACCAATCTGATACAGAGCTTTGGAATCGCCGTAATATGTCATCTCGCCGTGATCATATATCACAACACTTACACTGTTACACCCGGTCTCAGACTTAAACCGGTCCACCTCCGGTTCAATGCGTGAATAATCCGGGAGGCTGACTGAATTTGCGAGCATTATCAGCATGGTTGTTATCAGGATAATTCTTTTCATTGCCGTAAACATCCTTTTCCGTTCTACTTAATTGCATCGTAACGGTTCGGGAACACCCATACAATATGTTCCGTCACTTGTTGCAAATATTGCATCGCGAAATGCAAATTCTGATGAAAAAGCAGTTCCGGACTTTCACAGAATGGTTACAGGATATATACAGCAAATATAATCATTGAGAAGGAATCAAAGTTATAATGTCAGTATCGGATAGGTTATCAAAAAAGCCAAATCCATATTCGGGTGACAAAAAACCGGATCCTTACGGGTCCGGTTTTTTATGGTTATTTTTTGCTCAGCACCGCTGTCGCTGCGTAGTGAAGGACATCAAACTTCTCCGGTGCGATCCTCTCAAGCAGCGCTCTGTGTTCTTTATCCCATCTGTTTAGTTCTTCTTCATTCAACGAAGCACCAATACCTCTGCTGGCCCTGACTCTGCCATGCCAGGACTCCCTGGTAAACGGAACATTAAGATCATATTCTTCATGATATTCAAGATCAAAATAATCGAAAGCAACTTCAGGAATGTTAATCGGATGTCTGTATTCCCTTCCGCCTGTCCATTTCGGATTGTACTTAAGGATCATTTCTTCACTGGCACCTGCTACCTTATCTTCTTCAGGAAGCCACGCCATAAATAAAATGACTATCTTTCCGCCATTTTTCAGCATCTTATGAAGCTTGGGCATTACCTTCTCATGATCAAAATACCAGAAACACTGGCATGCAGTAATCACATCAAAACTACCATCAGGGAAGTCAGCATCCTCAGTGGAAACGGCCACAAAATCTATGTCCATATTTCCGGCTTTTGCAAGAAGCTTTGCCTGTTCGATCTGTTCAGGAGAGATATCCGTACCGGTCCACTTTGCGCCATAATGGTACATGTTGCGAGGCAGAACTCCCGTTCCGGTTCCGAGATCCAAAACATTCTGGCCGCTGATACACAGTCCCATATCCGCAACCTTTTTATAAAACTCAGAAGGATAAATGTCCCTGTACTTTGCATATTCTTCGGATGTTTTTCCCCAGTCAAATGCCTTGCCGGCATCTATTCTGCTGTCCTTGATTTCCATGTTGATCCTCCTTCGCAACATTATGTCAACCCCACTTAAATGTCACACTTGCGACATCTATTTGCACGGATTATAATTCTGCTCAAAAGAGAATTCAATCTTTTTTGCGTATATGTCTCACATTCGCATAAATGTGCCATTTAAGGAGTCTGGTCATGCGTGATACATCAAAGAGAATTCAAAAAACAAAAGATGAGATTGCGAACGCTCTCTGTTCACTTCTTGCAACTGAACAATACGATGTAATAACCATTCAGGAGATCGCAGATTCCTGCAGTGTTACCAGAAGGACTCTTTACCGTCACTTCAAGACAAAAGACGAGATCCTCCACCACTGTTTCAAAGGATGCGCAACACAATTCTCAGACTACATCGCAGCTCATGCGCCTAAGGATTTCTATGAACTGTGCATCGTATATTTCACGTTTTGGAATGAGAACATGAACATGCTCACTATACTGAATAAATCCGGAATAATGTATAGATTTGCAAGTGAATTCGAATCCCTCGTCATGATGATGTCTGCACAGACCGGACATGGTGCGCCGTCAGACAAAAAATCACAACTGCAATATTTGGAAAAATACAGGTTTCACTTTGCATACCGGACCGCAGGCTTCTGGCATGTAACGGAAGTCTGGAGCCGGGAAAATCCTAGAAAGAGTCCGGAAGAGATGGCTAAGATCCTGACGGAGATAACGTCCTCGCCAAGTGAATTCCAGATACTCTGATTACATGCTGATTACTGCAGGATCCGTCACTTTTGTATATGGTATCCGCCGTCTGCAAAAATCATGGTTCCTGTCACATAGTCAGACATATCAGACAAAAGGAAAAGAACAACCGATGCTATATCCTGCGGCATTTATATCTATTCCGATTACCCAAGCCTTATTCTCTATCAGCTTCTCGCAACAGCTCTTACCCATGCCGGAACCGGCTCCGGTTACGATATATACCTTCCCTTCAAAATTCATCATATGATCATTCCTTTTCAGGTGACTTTACTAAGATCTATCTTCATGGAAACCGTTCCATTCTCTTCAGATAATTCTTCAAAACCCATTCGCTTATACAAACCATATCCGACTGTCATAACTTCCGGTTTGGTCGTAAATACAACTTCCTTAAATCCAAGTTCTGTCGCCTTATCCGTCATCGCCTTGATCATTATCCTGGCATAGCCTTTACCTCTATATTCGGGTTTGATAAACAATCGCTTCCCCTCACAGGTTGTGTCACTTATTTTCTTGATGGCAACACACGCAACCGGCTTGCCTTCTTCGTATCCGACCATAACAGATCCGCCGGAATAATACCCTGCCAGATCATTCAGTTCCTTATCGAAAGAAACAAAACAGCTTTCCGCACCTTTAATATGCGAATACTCAACAAACAGCTCTTTAATAATCTCTGTATCAGAACTTTCCTTAACTTCAAATTTCATTTCAGTCTCCTTTTCTCTTGCCGAATATCTCACAAACAAGTTCACATGAACCATCCGTCTTATTCATAACATACTCCCAATGGAAGCTGTTATCCGTAATATCAGAGAATATCCAATACGTGCTTTCTTCATCCAAAACCTTGCCTGCTAATCTGTCTCCCTCTTTTTTGAAGGTCAGTCTTTTCATTGTACCGGCGCAGGTATATACGACATCATACCAATCTTTGTTCTTATTGAAGATTCTAAGCGATGTTCCGTATTCACCATCAGGCTGGGGATCATCTTCCTTTGTAGCTCTGGATGGGAAGATAAAGATATCCTGAATCCCGGTTCCTTCCAATACGCGTCTGAAGATCCATTCGCCTTTTACATGGCGTTTTTCACCTTTAACGTACTCATCATAATAATCACAATCCCAATCTCCGAGCAAAGGAGCAAACCAGTCAAAAGACTCCGGAATCCTATCCGTCTTTTCACTCAAAAGCGCTTCTGAAAATGTATCCATATTCCCCCCCGGAAAATCCTGTATTTCATATACGTAATCAGAGAAAAAGTTCATGTCAGATCGATCGTTAATATATGTCTTGTGGGCCAAAACTCATACAGATACAAAGTTGTCACTTTCCCTTTTAATGGATAGAAATCATCCATCACGACCGGAATTGCTCTTTGGATCTCATCGGGTCTATCAATCAACAATGTAGTATGGGCTGACCAGTCAAATATATCTTTGCAATCCAGAAATCTGTCTTTCAGTTCAAGCATCTTTTTGCTGACATCAGGCGCAACAAACAGAACCTCGGTCTCAGGCGATTTGAAAAGTCCTATGTGATTAAAGGACACCTCAAAAGCCGGTAAGTTTTTTCCGATTTCCTTAAGACGTTCCTTCAGTTCCTCTTCCCGTTCCGTATCATATGAGCCGAGTGTAAAATGCATTGGAATGTTCTTTGTCTGGACTCCGTCAAACCCTTGCTCATACAGTTTATTCTGCATGCCAGCTAAACGCTTTTCCGTCTGATAGTCATAACCTGCAAGTACATATAAAGACTTATCTTCCATATTCATTTATCCTTCCCCAACAGATCCAGAGTTTACTCTGTCATCTTTCAATAACTTTTTCCAAATATATCTTTTTATCGAAACCGCCGCGTTTTGCTTTCTTCTCATCAGCTATACGGATTATTTCTTCAAGTGTTTTATTTTCCAATCCGGACAAAGACCTTATGACTTCGATCATGTCCGCAAGTTCTTCGCATCTGTCATTTCCATAAGAAGAAATCACTTCCTCATATTCTTCATTAAGTTTTTCTTCCAATGCCCTCTTGTATTCTTCATCGTCAAGAATTCTCGCAACAGGAGTTCCGTTATTTGCGATAATGATTTCCGGTATATTGTCCCTTACCAGTTTGTTATAGATTTTTTCCATAATGAATTTCATCCCCATTGAAATCAGACTGTTCGGAACATGATCGTATATCATTCCGCCGTCTCAAGAGATTATATCATTATCCGCTTCAGACACGATTTAAGGATTATTTAAGACTTTAATAACAATAATCTAAAGCATCACAGCAGCATTCGATTTAGAGTAATGTCAAAGATACAAGAAAGGAGATCAATATGGGCAAGTCAAATAACAATTATGCCAAGTTCCTGTTTCTGTGGGCAGGCGAACTGATCTCATCAGTAGGCGGAGGACTCACAAGCTTTGGCTTAGGTTTATATATTTTCCAGAAGACAGGCAGCGCAGCAGATATGGCATTCCTCACACTGCTCGGCTTCCTGCCGGCGTTGGTTCTTAAGATCCCTGCAGGCGTTCTGGCTGATAAATATGACAGAAGACTTCTCATGATGATCGGCGACGGTCTGTCAGGTTTAGGTGTCCTCTTCATTCTTATCTGCATGCTCACAGGAGATTGCCAGCTGTGGCAGATCTACCTAGGAACAACCATCAGTTCTGTTTTCTCCGCACTTCTTGAACCCTCCTATACGGCAACGATAACGGACCTCCTTACCAAGGAACAGTATTCCAAGGCCAACGGGCTCGTATCCATGGCAGGAAGTGCCAGATACCTCTTCTCACCCGTTATAGCGGGATTCCTTCTTGCGGTAAGCGACATCAAGCTTATCCTCGCAATCGACATCTGCACATTCTTCCTTACTGTAGCCGCTGCAGCAATCGTAAGACGCAGCATCAAGGTAAATACAAAAACAAATAACGAACCTTTCTTCAAGAGCATGAAAGAAGGCTGGAAAGCTGTTTCAGGCAATAGAGGACTGCTAATCCTGGTCGTTATTTCTTCACTGATCTGCCTTTTCATGGGCGTTTTCCAGGTGCTCGGAGAACCATTCGTACTCTCATTTGCTGATTCCACGACACTCGGCATCGTAGAGACGGCAGCTGCTTCGGGCATGCTCGTAACAAGCATAATCCTTGGCATTAAGGGAATTAAGAAACACTTTATCAGAGCCCTCTGGGTCGGACTTGCAGTATCCGGAATCGGAATGGCAATGTTCGCCGTCACACAGAACACTTTCATCATATGCGCCTTCGGCTTCATTTTCTTTGCAGCGCTCCCGTTCGCAAACAACAGTCTGGATTACCTGGCAAGAACCAATATTCCTGATGAACTTCAGGGCCGTGCATGGGGCTTTATCGGATTCATCTCCCAGCTCGGATATGTTGCCGCTTACGCTCTTTGCGGTTTGGTTGCCGATGCAGTCGGTACAATATCAGGCAAAGGTGTCGGAACCGGTTCAGCAGTTACGATCATTTTCTCAGGTGCAGCACTCGTAGCAGTAGCGCTCATCATGTCAAGGATCAAGGTTATCAGAACACTCGAACAGGGCTCGGAAAACGATATCAGCAGGCACCAGGAGGTTGCTTAAGAGGTAATTTATATGAGATTACAGCCCTTCTGCCCGATAAAAAAGTAAAACCGAATCAGACTTCTGACTGCAATTCTTCAGAAAAAATTTACTTTTTGGAAATGTAAGCAGCACCTCGCGCGTATATAATTTTATATATGAAAAAATAGCGAGGTGCTCATGCCCATCACTGAACAGAGATTCAAGACACGTTCCTTATTGGCGTCGTTAGTCTTCATAGGCACCATTGTCGCTGGCATCATTTTACTGCACGCAAGGCTTAAAGCCGGCAGTATGCCAATGGCCAGCGTTGTTAACTGTGCGATGGATCTCTTCTTCATGGTTCTGGGATATGTAATATTTGCGTGCTGCGTCATCGACAGAGCCAAGAACCAGATGAATCTCAATTACTATCTGCTTCTTCTCTTCACGTGTTTCTTCGCTAATTTCATGGATGAATGCGTATGGATCGTTGACGGAAATCTGAGATTCGTATTTGAGAATCAGCTGGTCAACACTTTGTATTTTATGGGAGCGCCCATTCTGTCTTTCCTTTTCTGGAAATATGTAGTCTCATATTTAAACGTCAAAAACAGGCTCCTTAAAAATTTTGGCATCGCAATAACAGCCGGACTTGCAGTAGCACTACTGGTAAGGATTGCAAACAGCTGGAGCGGTTTCTATTTCTACATCAAACCGGACGGATACTATGCTCGCGGTCCGCTCTACCTGTTATCAAATCTTTACACATTCATAACCCTTACGCTGACGCTTACTCTTGTAGTCATTGCAGGCAAGAAAAACAGGCTCAAAACACATCAGGTAATTACCCTGTTTATTTACGTGCTGGTTCCCATCGCCATCAGCATCATCAGCGTACTCATGTACGGTCTTGCCCTGACGAGCCCTGCTATCATGCTGATGCTCCTGCTCATGTACTGCAAGCTTAATGTTATCCAGAGCAGAGAGAGAGCCGTAACAGACAGCGAGCTCCAGACAGCTTCGACCATTCAGGAAGCAATGCTGCCTCACGAATTCCCGCCCTTCCCTGACAGACACGAATTCGATCTGTTTGCATCAATGACACCGGCAAAGGAAGTCGGCGGTGATTTCTACGACTACTATATGCCGGATGACGATCACCTCGTAATTACAATTGCTGACGTTTCCGGCAAGGGCATACCCGCTGCCCTGTTCATGATGGTCACCAAGACACTTTTCAAAAACAGAGGTCTTACGGACTTTGACAATTGCGCGAGCATACTTGAGAGTGTTAACGATCAGATCTGCGGCAACAACGAGGTCAACATGTTCATAACGTTGTGGATCGGCATACTTACCATCTCAACAGGCGAACTGAAGTTTGCAAACGCTGGACATGAATATCCGGCAATCAAGAGAGCCGGCGGCAAGTTCGAGCTGCTCAAAGATCACCACTCACCTCCGATCGGATGCATGGAAGGGATCCCCTATAAGGAACAGAATATCCAGCTCAATCCCGGCGATGTCATCTATATCTATACGGACGGTGTTACGGAAGCAACAGACAATAAACAGGAACTGTTTGGAGAGAAGAGACTACTCGAAGCACTCAATCTTCCGGGCGGCGAGAAGATGGCAGATCTTGATAAGAATGTCAGGGAGAGCATCATAAGATTCATTGCAGGCAACCCGCAATTCGATGACATCACGATGCTCGCCATGAAATATAACGGAAGCAGAAACAAAAAAGGAGGTCTTGGTCATGAAACAACTAACAGTTAAAGCAGATGTTTCAGCGCTCGATCAGGTTCTCGCCTTTGCGGATACATTTTTGGAAGAGAACAACTGTCCGATGAAGATACAGATGCAGATCGACATCGCGATCGAAGAGCTTTTCGTAAACATAGCGCATTACGCTTATCCCTCAGGCGAAGGCGAAGCCGTGATCGGGATTGAAGCAGACACGGAAGCAAAATGCTTTAAGATCACTTTCGAGGATTCAGGAATACCTTACGATCCGCTGAAAAAGGATGACCCTGATATCACCCTCTCAGCTGATGACAGGCCTATAGGAGGACTCGGAATCTTTATGGTCAAGAAGAGCATGGACGATATGACTTATGAGTATAAAGACAACAAGAATCGTCTTACTATAACAAAAAATTATTAATCAATATTCCAAGGAGGATCTAATTATGTTAAACATCACAAAGAATGCAAACGGCAGCGACCTCAAGGTCATTCTCGAAGGCAGACTCGACACCACAACAGCTCCCCAGTTGGAAGCTGCACTTAACGAATCTCTGTCCGGCGTAACCGCTCTCACATTCGACTTTGCAAAGCTCGAATACATCTCCAGTGCGGGATTAAGAGTTCTCCTCTCATCGCAGAAGGTAATGAATAAGCAGGGTAAGATGGTCATCACGAATACTTCAACAGAAGTTAAGGAGATCTTCGACGTAACCGGTTTCTCCGACATCCTCACAATTGAATAACTGTTAGTTATTTAACCACGAGCTCAAATAACAAAGCCCCGCAGATTTCTGCGGGGCTTATGCTTTCGAGATGATTTACAGGATTATTCTTCGTAGAACCAAACGTCACCGTTCTCGTCAACGTTGAATGCCGTGAAATCTGTCATGAGGTAATCACGGTAAACATCCTCGATGATGAATGTATACATGAAGTCGCCTTCGAAGAGGAGACCGTATACGAGCTCAAGATCACCCTGAACCGTGAACTCATCGCCCATGTATACTGACTCAGTCATTTCGTCATCAAGAGTATAGCTTGTGTAGAGAGGAACGATCTTGTCGCCGTCCTTGAGCTTTTTGATCTCTCTTGAAGCAGCACCTGCTTCAGTGATTCCGTCCCAAGCGCCTTCGATCTCGATTGAACCATCCTCGATGGTCATGCGGATACGGAGATTTGTCTCTTCACCGTTAAGAAGAATGGGAGATGAGAAAATAACGAACTCTTCATTCTTATCAACGATAGTCATTGAGAGGTTCTGACCATCAGGCAATGAGAGCCAGTAACCGTCGAACATGTCAGCAAATGTACCGTTTTCCCAGTCGCAATCTACATCGTATGTATCACCGAGAAGAATTACTTCATTATCACCAACAACCATGAATACCATAGCGTAAACATCTGCGCAGTGGTCAAGTGAATACTTTGTGAGTGTAAATCTGAATGTACCTTCGCTGTCCATTGAAGGAGCACGGAGGAACTGTATGTGCTTACTCTCACCTGTCTGCTCAATGCTGTCAGCATAGTCATAGTGATTTGTCTGAACAGACTTACTGCGGTAGCAGCCTGTAGACTGGTCGCATTCATATTCGCTGTTCCAGCTCCAGCAGCCGCTGTCATCATAATAATATTCATCAGAATAGCCTGCGCATGCCTGGTTAGATGATGAATAGTTATACTGGCTGGCATCAAGATTTCCGTTGCTTACTTCTTCCCACTGCTCGGAATTAGCATTGTAGTGATAGTATGTGCCGGAATTCTGATCATAGCAGTAATACTCGTTGTTCTCAACAAAGTAAGAAATACCGGTTTCTGTATCCTGGTAATAGTTGGCATTCTGTTCAGCTGTCTGGCTGCCGCCCTCACTGTAGTAGATTGAAGCGCTGTAGTCACGGCGGTCAATGAACTGCATATAATAAGGGCTGACACAGATATCACTGAAGATCTGAAGTTCCTGTGAACCGCCGACCTGAAGCGGGAAGTAAAGTGAGAGTCCGCATGCATTCGGATGATCTGCACCATGGATCTTGTAAACAACTGCTTCGTTTACTGCATTTCTTACTGCATCAACATTGGAAGAATAAGCACTGCAGCTCTCTGCAAGACCTACAACGTCGAGCATGTTGAAATAACCTTCCTGCGGGTTATTTGAACCGAAGTTCTCGGATGCTTCGATGTTACGGATCATTGTTGAGAGGCTGTCAGCATCCTCACCGTTATCGTAGATGTCCTTTGCAAAAGCGTTAAAGCTTGTTATTACATTATCGATCTTGCTGAGGTCGATACAAGCGAGTGTGCAGCAGTTATAATCACCTGCATCCTTACAACCCTGATAGAAAGAATCGCAAACGACCTTACCGAGGTCTGCGCCTGTAGCACCGGGATTGCTTGCGAGGAAGTTACCTATCTCTATGTAGTTCCAGCCTGCACCGGGCTCAACCTCTTCAGAACCATACATGTACTTTGAATAGTTAGCGAGGATATTTGCAGCTTCAATGGTTCCCATGAGGCATGCGTCAAAACCAACGAATTCCCACTTCTCTGTCATGTACTGCTGAGCTGTAAGGAGTGCTCCATCAACTTCACGAAGGGAAAGTGCGTCGCTGTCATGTCTCTCATCGAAGCAGACACCCGTAATGGCTCCGCCGCCGTGGTTCCAGAGAATGACACCCATGTTATCTGCAGGATAGGACTGAACGCCCCATACGAGATAATCTGCAAGAGTATTGGGATCACCCATCGGGAGATCATCTGTCTCGTATACCTTTGTGATATCTCCGTTCTCAACTACGAAACGCTCGATCTTGTCAGCGTCGATCTTCTCATAATTCCACTGGCTTGTACCGCCTGTCTGAATGACAAATCTGACGTTTGCAGTCTCAGTAGCACTGCACATCTCGGCAATATCGCACACAGCTGCACCGCCGCCTGATTCCAGATCCGTGCCGCAGAGATATACAAATACCGTCCATGTTCCGGCTGCACCCATTGCCTCACCTGAGAGCTCAGGACGTGTGATTGACATCTCGCCTGTCTCTTTGTCTACTGTCATCTGCATTGCGCTGACGTTTGCAGAACGGGTTGCACCGCTGCCATCAGGATCAGATTCACTCACTTCCTGGGACTGTTCCTCGCCGGATTCTTCCCATTCTTCTTCATCACATGAGCAAAGGCCTAAGATCATGGTTCCGGCCAGAGCTGCAGCGAGAAGTTTTTTTCCTAAAAACTTCGCTTTCTTCATAACTACCTCCGAATAATTGAAGTTATTTCACTCAAGTGCCAATTATATCACCTCTATTGTTTTTATTTATTACATTTTTCTTTTATATTTTTATACTAAAAGAGTATTAAACGCTCAACAATTCATACTCTCCGATCCGGCACCTGCAGGACCGTTTTACACTCCCAGCCCGAAAACCCATTAAATACGGGCACTCCACCGTTGGTTGAGTCCCTGTTTCAGCGGCAGGAAGCCCCCTCTCAACCACCGGTTCGTGGTAAAATCTATGCAGTTCACTTATCGTCGTAGGTGAAAGGAGGATCCCTCAAAAATGGATCAGGAGAAAATAGGAAAATTCATATCATCATGCCGAAAGGAAACAGGTCTTACCCAGGCCGCCCTGGCTGACAAGCTCGGTATCACAGACAGAGCTGTCTCGAAGTGGGAAACCGGCAAGAGCCTTCCCGATGCATCGATCATGATCGAGCTCTGCAATTTGCTCGGTATTACGGTAAACGAACTCCTGACCGGGGAACACATCACTATGGACGATTATAAGAATAAGGCAGAAGCTAACCTTCTCGAGATGCGTCTGAAGGTCGAGCAGAGAGATAAACTCCTGCTCAAAGTTGAAAAGATCATGATCGGTGTTGCAATCCCGTTTTATGCGGCACTTATTCTGACAGGGGCTTATGTTTGCAAAGGCGGTAATATCCTGCTCGGAATCCTTTTGATCGTTATGGCAATCGTTCTGGTAGCCGTATTGGCTGCTACCGGCTTAAGGATCGAACATGAAGCCGGCTACTATGAATGTCCGAACTGCGGTGAGCGTTACCAGCCGACCATGAAAGCAGTCGTCATGGCACCTCACATGGGCACATCCAGAAAGATGATATGCCCTCACTGCGGACAGAAGGGTTATCACAAGAAGGTAGTTTCAAAAAATAAGGAATAATGGGGATTTATGGAAAACATGGAATTTGGAACAGTAAGCACATCATCAATGCTGCTTATGCTGTTGACGGCAGTTTTAGGAATTGCTCTGCCTCTTATTGCTGCAATTATCTGGTGCAGAAAAAAGCATGAGCCTTTCACGACGGTTCTGATCGGCGCGGCAACCTTCCTGCTGTTTGCGATCATTATCGAGAAGCCTCTCCAGTCATGTGTCATCTCATTAGACAGCCCTGTCAGCCAGTTCGTAAACGCAAGACCCGTTCTCTGGGGCATTATCGTAGGACTCTTCCCCGGAGTATTCGAAGAGACAGGAAGATTCGTTGCTTACAAGACACTTCTGCGCAAGAGAACACAGAGAGAAACAGGTTTGTCACACGGAATCGGCCACGGCGGATTCGAAGCTATGTTTATCCTTGGAATAACATATATCGAGTACTTCGTCTTTGCCATTATGATCAACAATGGTTCTTTCTACGAACTCATGATAGAACCGGCCAAAGATACTCTTACACCGGATGTTGCAGAGCAGATCACAGCCATTGTTGAACAGATCACAACATTTTCAGCCGGAACACTCGGCCTTGCTCTAATAGACAGATTCATCGCGGTTCTCTTTCACATCGGCGCATCGATCATGGTATTCTACGCCGTTAAGGACAAGAAAAAATGGTGGCTCTATCCTCTCGCGATCATTATCCACACAGTAATCGACGGACTCTTAGGATTACAGCTGGCAGGTGTTTTCGAGCTGTCGAATACAGCAAACGAGATCATCTTCGGAGCAGAAGCAATCGCAGTATTCTTAGGCGCATTCTTTCTTCTGTATAAAAAAGACAAACCGAAAGAAATCAAATCAGAAACAGTTACCGCTTAAACATCATAAAGCCCGGCTTACAACTCAAGCCGGGCTTTATTCAATTCGTTTTCGGTTTTGTTCTCTTATGCAGTTGAGTTCGTCTCAACTGCACGTTGTTTGTATTACGTCTTCATCAAAGTTATCATTTGGCTATGTT
>Ga0265298_10003191_pt1 | contig 21944 bp, 10 predicted proteins | sample AusTroGonzalo_MG_3_FD_193486 | JGI IMG/M metagenome (GOLD analysis project Ga0265298, IMG submission 193486) | Bovine rumen microbial communities from tropical cattle in Woodstock, Queensland, Australia - Gonzalo_01 | ecosystem: Host-associated > Mammals > Digestive system > Stomach > Rumen ...
AGTTACGTGTCTGTACCTTGATTGCCTCGTACTCCAGCGGCTCCTTGATGAGCTCGGGCTCGTTGCCCTTGCCTTTGTACTCCCAGCAGCCTACGTAGAAGTAGTTCTCGTCGTCGCGCTTAGCCTCGCCTTCCTCGGTCTGATACTCCTCGCGGAAGTGACCACCGCAGGACTCGTTACGAGAGAGGGCGTCGAAAGCGACGAGCTGACCCATGGTGAAGAAGTCGCGCAGATGGATAGCCTTGTCGAGCTCGATGTTCAGGCCTTCCTTCGTGCCGGGAACGAAGAGGTTCTCGTCGAACTCCTTCTCCAGCTCGTGCATCTTCTTCAGACCAGTCTTCAGACCCTCAGCAGTGCGGCCCATACCCACATACTCCCACATGATGTGGCCGAGTTCCTTGTGGATAGAATCAACAGAACGCTTACCCTTGATGTTCAGCAGACGGTCGAGTTCTGAGTCAACAGCCTTCTCAGCAGCCTCGAACTCAGGCAGATCGGTGCTGACCTTGCCCCAGATGCTTTGGTCGGCCAGGTAGTTCTGGATGGTGTAAGGCAGTACGAAGTAACCATCAGCGAGACCCTGCATCAGCGCAGAAGCACCCAGACGGTTAGCACCGTGGTCAGAGAAGTTACACTCACCGATAGCGAACAGGCCTGGAATAGAGGTCTGCAGCTCGTAGTCAACCCATATACCACCCATCGTGTAGTGGATAGCGGGATAGATCATCATCGGCTTGTAGTACTTCACACCGTTGATCTCGTTGGCCACGTCGCCAGGGAATACGTCGGTAATCTCCTCGTACATCTCGAAGAGGTTGCCATAACGCTGCATGATGACGTCGATGCCCAGACGGTTGATAGACTCAGAGAAGTCGAGGAACACAGCCAGACCGGTGTTGTTCACGCCGAAGCCCTTGTCGCAACGCTCCTTAGCGGCACGAGAAGCCACGTCACGAGGTACGAGGTTACCGAAGGCAGGATAACGGCGCTCCAGATAGTAGTCGCGATCTTCCTCAGGAATCTCCCAACCCTGCTTGGTTCCTGCCTGCAGAGCCTTAGCATCCTCAATCTTCTTCGGCACCCAGATACGACCGTCGTTACGCAGCGACTCAGACATCAGCGTCAGCTTAGACTGCTTGTCGCCATGAACGGGGATACAGGTGGGGTGAATCTGAACATAAGAAGGATTTGCAAAGTAAGCACCCTTGCGATAGCACTGAACGGCAGCGGTGCAGTTACATCCCATTGCGTTGGTAGAGAGGAAGTAGGTGTTTCCGTAACCGCCCGTAGCGATGACCACGGCATTGGCGCTGAAACGCTCCAGCTTGCCTGTCACCAAGTTCTTGGCAATGATACCACGAGCACGACCATCCACGATGACCACGTCTTCCATCTCATAACGGGTGTACAGCTTCACCTTGCCGGCCTTCACCTGACAGCTCAGCGAGCTATAGGCACCGAGCAGCAGCTGCTGACCCGTCTGACCCTTGGCGTAGAACGTACGGCTCACCTGGGCACCACCGAATGAACGGTTAGCCAGCATGCCGCCATACTCACGGGCAAAGGGAACACCCTGAGCTACGCATTGGTCGATAATATTGTTAGAAACCTCAGCCAGACGATAGACGTTGGCCTCACGGGCACGATAGTCACCACCCTTCACGGTGTCGTAGAACAGACGGTAGATAGAGTCACCATCGTTCTGATAGCACTTGGCGGCGTTGATACCACCCTGGGCGGCGATGGAGTGAGCGCGACGGGGAGAGTCCTGAATGCACAGGTTGATGACGTTGAAGCCCATCTCACCGAGTGAAGCTGCTGCAGAAGCACCAGCCAAGCCAGTACCGACGACAATGACGTCGAGCTTCAGCTTGTTCTTGGGGTTCACGAGACGCTGATGAGCCTTATATTCTTTCCATTTCTCAGGCACTGGACCTGCTGGAATCTTAGAATCTATTACTTTAGCCATAATAATATTCAATTATCAATTATCAATTATCAATTAATTAGCAGCCGCCTGCATAGCAGTAGAGGCTCGGAGCCAGTTTGAAGGCAAAGGCCAGGACAACGACGAGGAAGCCAAGCATCAGCAGGGTCACGTAGATAAAACCGATGACACGCCAGCGGCAGAACCAGATCTTACCGCTCCAACCTAATGTCTGCATGGCAGACCAGAAGCCGTGTGTCAGATGGAACCAGATGGCACAGAGCCAAATGATGTAGAGCACCACATAGACGGGATTGCCAAACGTGTCGATGATGAAGGCAAAGCCGTCGCCGGGCAGATGGCCGAATGAAGTTCCCAACAACTCGGCAAACATCATGTTGTACCAGAAGTTGAACAGGTGCAGCAACAGGCCCAGGCAGATAATGATACCCAGCACGAGCATGTTCTGACTTGCCCACTCCACTTTTGCAGGCTTGTCAGTGACAGCATAGCGCTCAGAGCCACGGGCAGTACGATTCTGTGCCGTGAGAATGAACGCATAGACGATGTGAATCACAGCGAGGGCAGCCAGACCAAGTGTTGCTACGACAGCATACCAGTTGGCACCCAGCAATTCGCAAATCATGTTGTAAGCCTCACCCGAGAATAGCGCGACAATGTTCATGCAACAGTGGAATGTCATGAACAGAATCAGCGCAATACCCGTCACAGACATGACAACTTTGCGACCAATTGATGAATTAAATAACCACATAAACTGAATTTAAATTATTAATAATTTGAAGTTAAAAATACTTGATAATAGGTATCACACATGAGTTTTAGGGTACAAAGATAATAAAAAACAATGAAACTCACAAACGTTTTCGTTAGAAAATCCACTATTTATGCAAGATTCTAAAAAATATCTAAATAAATTTGGTGTTTTGTCCGCTTAGTCGTATCTTTGCAGGTCAAGAAAAGCTAAGGAATATGTTAGAAGTAAGAAACTTACATGCCAGAATCGGCGATAAGGAGATACTGCGTGGCATCGACCTTACCATCAAGGACGGTGAGACGCATGCCATCATGGGGCCCAACGGTTCTGGCAAGTCGACGCTTTCTGCCGTTCTCGTTGGCAATCCGCTCTATGAAGTGACGGAAGGAGAGGTCTTCTTCAATGGCAAGAATCTTATGGAGATGAAGCCTGAAGACCGCGCCCATGAAGGTCTGTTCCTTTCGTTCCAGTATCCTGTCGAGATACCTGGTGTGTCGATGACCAACTTCATGAAAGCCGCTATCAACGAAAAACGTAAGTATCTGGGACTGCCTGAGCTGAAGGCTGGTGACTTCATCAAACTGATGCGCGAGAAACAGAAGATTGTCGAGTTGGACAACAAGCTGGCCGGCCGCTCAGTGAACGAGGGTTTCAGTGGTGGTGAAAAGAAACGCAACGAAATCTTCCAGATGGCCATGCTGGAGCCGAAACTCAGCATTCTTGACGAGACGGACTCCGGTCTTGACGTCGATGCCATGCGGATTGTAGCTGAAGGGGTCAACAAGCTGCGTACTCCTGAGAGTTCCTGCATTGTGATTACCCACTACGACCGTCTGTTGGAGATGATACGTCCTGACGTAGTACACGTATTATATAAAGGTCAGATTGTGAAGACGGCTGGTCCTGAACTGGCCAAGGAGATTCAGGAACGCGGTTACGACTGGATTAAGTCAGAGGTGAGAGAGAGGTAACATGGCTATGGGTGCAGAACAGCAATACATCGGGCTCTATCAGCAGTGTCGTGAAATGATTCGCCAGCACTCTTCGGAAGCCATGAACCTTGTGCGCGACGAGGCTTTCAGACGCTTTGCCGAAAACGGTTTTCCTACTCGCAAGACAGAACGCTATAAGTATACGGACATTGACCGCCTGTTTGCACCTGACTACGGTTTGAACCTGAACCGACTGACCATTCCCGTCAACCCCTACGATGCCTTCCGCTGTGACGTGCCGAATCTCTCGACATTACTGTATTTCGTCGTGAACGATGCGTTCTTCCAGAACGAGAAGCCAGAAGTGAAGGGTGAACGGAAGCCTTTTGTCACTCAGAAACTTCCAGAAGGGGTTGTCATCGGCTCGCTGAAAGACAATACTGCCCGCTCGTCACTCGCCGCCCGCTTTTATCATCAACTTGCTTCGAAGGATGAGGACGCTGTAACCGACCTTAACACCATGCTGGCACAGGACGGTCTCTATGTCTATGTGCCGAAAGGAGTGGTGATAGACCGTGCCATACAAGTCATCAATATTCTCAGGAGCGATGTCGACCTAATGGTTAACCGTCGTGTGCTCATCGTTGTTGAAGAAGGTGCTGAAGCTAAGTTCCTGTTCTGCGACCATGCTGCCGACGACCGCCACTTCCTCGCTACCCAGGTGATTGAGGCGTATGTGGGCGACAATGCCAAACTTGACCTCTACTGTCTGGAAGAGACCCACAACAAGAACGTCCGTGTGAGCAATGTCTATATCCGACAACAACGAAACAGTCGTGTCAACCACAACGTCATTACGTTGCACAATGGTGTAACCCGTAACAAACTCAATCTGGAACTGGCTGGCGAAGGGGCTGAATGCCAGTGCAACGGCTGCGTCATTGCCGACAAGCAGCAACATGTGGACAACAACACGCTCATCACCCACCTGGTACCCCACTGCACCAGCCGTGAACTCTACAAGTACGTGCTTGATGAGAAAGCCACGGGGGCTTTTGCCGGCCGTGTACTCGTACAGCCAGGGGCTCAGAAGACTGAGTCGCAGATGACCAACCAGAACCTCTGTGCCACCCGTCAGACCCGCATGTACACCCAGCCGATGCTTGAAATCTATGCCGACGACGTGAAGTGTGCCCACGGTTCTACCGTCGGTCAGCTCAACGATGCTGCTCTGTTCTACATGCAGCAGCGAGGCATCTCGCAGAAAGAAGCGCGTCTGCTGTTACAGAATGCCTTTATCACTGAAGTCATCGACAAGATGGAACTGGAGCCACTGTGCGACCGTCTTCATTACCTGGTAGAAAAGCGTTTCCGAGGTGAACTGAACAAGTGTGAGGGATGCAAACTTTGCAAATAATAATAATAAAGAGGTGAATTTCGGTTCACCTCTTTATTATATCATTTCTCAAGCAATGCCTTTTACCGGTCGCCAGCCCAGTTGAAGCCGACGGTCACGAATAACGTGCCGCTCTTGATGTCGTAATGCTTGTCACCAAAGTTCTTCAGACCCATGTCATAACCAATATCAAAGGTCAGTCGGCCGAAGTTCATACCACAACCTAAACGCAAACCATAGTTGAAACGATCGTCATCCCACTCCTCGTCTTCATCAATATCTGTGCAGTTATAGGCCATAAAGCCACCAAAGAACGGATTGATGAAGAGGTTGGGAGCTACGTTGATGTGATAGCTGGCAGTAATCGGCATGTGTACACAATGCCAGTCTTCTGTCTCAGTCTCATGATATCCATCATACTTATAACCCATGTTGACATAGTTCAAGCCGATGCCGACGAAGATGGGGACGGGAGCAACCTGAAAATCAAGGGCAAAACCTGCAGTAGCGAACAATAGCGGATCTAAATACTCGTCACCATCACCTATAAAGGTGTTAGATGTCAAACCTGCTCTCAGTCCCATGTGGAAACGGTCGGGCACGCGAGAGTTTTGTCTCTTGGAGAACTGAGCGTTGGCACTCATGGAAACAGACAGCAACAAAGCTACTGCTACCAATAACTGTAATGTCTTTTTCATAATCTTTAAAGTTTAAATAGGTGAATACTATAGTAAATTTAAATTAAATGTCTTTAGCCTTGATGACCAGACGAACCAGTCCTAAATAAGCATCATCCTCGTCAATCTCGTTGCTGCGGTCAAACTTGCCACGGGGATTGTTGTAGGCACGGATAACACGTTGTCCTTCGCCCATAGGACCTGTCGGGTCGGTGAGTACACCGTCGTTGTCGGGGAAATAGTCGTGGACGTCTCCTGTCCATTCGTAGGCGGTATAGCCCTTCTTGGCAATCAGGAAGATGACGTTCTGAAGGTCGCTGCAGGCAGCATATTCCCATTCGGCCTCAGTAGGTAGGCGGAAACGTTTGCCAGTGTGGCTTTGTATGGTGCTGACAACGCGGTCGACATCGTTGAAATCGCGTATTTGGGCGGGTTCATTGTTCTTTCCCTCAACGTTCCTGTCGCTGATGTATCTCAGCACTAAGGAAGCAGGCAGCGGGTCTTCACTAATATAGAAAGAGGTGACGGCAACTTCATGTACGGGTTCGCTCATCATCGCACGGCTGCCGCGTCCGTCATAGCCCATATTCATGTGACCGCCGCGAACCAGCAGCATCCTAACCTTCTGGTTGCTGATAGTGGCCTCGTAGGTGGCAGGATAGTTACCATTGTCGGTGACTTTCAGTTTCTTGCCGTCTATGTTGGCACTGGCTGTTGTCGTCACAGGTGCAGACTGTCGGCTTGTTGAGCTTGCTGGAGTGGCAGAGGCCAGACTGTTTCCTTCACTGCTCTCAATATGGCTGACCTCAGACATGGGGATGGTCGTGACAACACCGGCTACAGAAACGGTGATGGACTTCGTCGGGTCGAAGGCTTTCATCTTGCCAATGATGACACTACCATTCTTCAGAGTCACCCTGACTTCGCTGTCAGAGTCAGAAGCTGCAACGGTTGCGGATTGGGTAGTAGCAGGTTTGGCAGCTGCTGGTTTTGCTGCCGGCTTTGCCGTAGAGGCAGGACGGTTAGTGGTGGCAGCAGACTGTGTAACGGCTGTTGCAGTTGCAGCTGTTGTGGTCACAGGGGCTGCAGCAGAGCTGCCACTAACAGACGTTGCCTGCACCTTACCCTTCTCCACGTCATCCTCAATGAAATCGCAGAGGTCGCCGGCAATCTCGCTTAGTACCAAACCGTAGCGTGTAGTTTCAGAAGGGGTGCCAGTTCCCTTTGCCTCAATGATGTTCAGGACACAGACAAGACTACCCGCCTGATCATAGAACTCTATGGTGCCATTGATGATACAACCTCCAGCCTTGGACGATGCCCAGGGATTGAAAGTGCCACCGCCATTGCCGACATCGATGCTTGAGATGCGGACAACCATCTTGTAGGCCTCTGAAGTGGCATCAGGATTGATGCGCATATAGTCACTCTTCTTGTTAAAGCGGACGGTGAAATACTTTTCTGCCTGCTTCCTGTCCTTGGGCCAGTCACGCACGAAATCATCGCCGCGCTTTTTCAGGTAGTCTGGGAATAGCAGGTTGTCGTAATTAGTTACCCTTGCATGGTCCCAATCAATCTCGTAGGCTATCGTCACCTTCTGCAACAGGATGCTGGGGTCGCCCTGTTTGAAGGTTACACACGTATAGGCGCTGGCTATCATACTCATCGTCAGTCCTACTATCAACAATAATGCTTTTTTCATCATTTATTCCTTCATTTGTGTTAAACTGTTGCAAATTTAGGAAAATAAAATGAAATGACCAAATTTTCAGTCCATTATTTGCATTGTTACCATGCTGAGGCAGATCAAGACAGCACTTGATAGTGGTCAATGAGATTCGCAAAAAGGGCATTCTGCCGAAGCACAGCCGTGTTACCAGTCATCAGCAGTTGTTTGCGTGCCCGAGTCATAGCTACGTTTAGTTTACGATCGATGGTGTATCCGTCCTCACGGAAACAATTGGCCGTGAGGAAGTCGAGCTGATAGGGATGCCGTACGGTAAAGCTGTAGATGATGACATCGCGCTGGCTGCCCTGATAGCGTTCAACGGTATCGATGCTGATATCCAACAGTTCAGGCACGCCCAATAGTGCTATCTCATGGCGTATCAAGGCTATTTGGTTCCGATAAGGTACGATGACTCCGACGGTACGATCGGGGTCGAAACGGTCTTGATACTGGCGGTGGATACGACGCACAAGGTCAGCAACAATTCTGGCTTCTGTGGGGTTGAACTTGTCGGAGAAGGGCTGGGGGGACTGGGGCCACTGAGCTGACTGGGAGGACTGAGGGGACTGGGACCACTGAGCTGACTGAGACCACTGAGAAAACTGAGATCCTGGAACCCCACTCTCCAGAAACAGCACGCGATGTTGCTTGAGCAGGTCATCAATAGCATCTTCAGAGGGCTGCTGATAGTTCAGGGTTGTTTCTGTCTGATGAGGACAGGGCACTGGTTGCAGCTGTTCGCGGCGATAGAAATACTCGTTAGGGAACTGTGCAATGTCAGGATGCATACGCCCCTGATGACAAAGGAGTCCGATAAAGTCGCTGCGGCCAGCCTGACGTTCCTGTCGGAGCAGACGCTCGAAGAGCGACAGCCTGCAGTCGTGCAACCGTGGCTCATCGTCAGGCTGCTGGACAACAGCTGGCAGCTGCTTGTGGTCACCGATGAGTATGAAGCGACCAATGCTGTCAGAACAGAGCACACCAATGATGTTGGGTTCCAACAACTGCGAAGCCTCATCAACAATGCACAGTGAAAATTGTTTGAGTTGCAGAATAAAGGGACGTACCTGTAGCATCGAGGTCGTAGCGACGATGATGCGCATTTGGAGCAACTGCTGACGGATGGCATCCAACTTGGGCCGTTGGCCTAACACGTTGTCAAGCAGGCGATGTGCATAACGTTGGTCACACAAGGCTGCATTGCCCAGTCTCAGATAGTCCTGACCAGCCTCCTCCAACATGCCGCAAATCTCGTCCACCGCTCTGTTAGTATAAGCCGTAAGGAGAATGGTGCCGGCATCCGACAGTTCCTCTTCTACCAGAAAACGGAGAGCCATCGAGGTCTTACCCGTACCAGGGGGACCTTGCAACAGGTAATAGTCGCGAGCCTGCTGGGCATGCAGTAAGATGTCGTCATAATGAGGATGATAGCTGTGCGACAATCTTCGCGAAGCATCACGACGAGGCTGGCGACGTCCCATCAACAGGTTTCTTTTGTCCTGTGTGGCTGTGCAGAAAGCGTGTACTGCACGGATAGCAGCAGAGGATCCGACATCCGACGTACCATGTTCGATGGCCCATGTCCCATTGCAGAAGAGTGCTTGATGATGCTGCATGTCGTTCAGCTGGACTGACACTTCTGTATCAGAGAGGCTGGTGATGACCCCCTTATATAATATGTTCGCGCGAACGTCAGGAGTTCCTTCGTAACGATAAAGGTAAACCATGTCGCCACGACGGAAGTTCACTCCGCAGCCCTGCTCGTCAGAAGAAGCTGTCTTTAGGCGAATGAGGGCTGGGGAGGCTGAGGCCACTGGGGCTTCTGGGCCCACTGAGGCCACTGAGGCTTCTGGGGAGACTGGGGAGACTGGGGAAAGGTCTAATAGGATGTTGCCTGTTTCCTGTTTTTCTGCCAAGGGCATATTCCACAGGTCAGCCTCTGCCCCTCCCTGTCCTTCCTGTACTCCCACTTTGCGTGCCAGCTGTTCACGATAGACGAAAGTCAGCATGCGTTCGACATACTCACGGTCGGCAGCAGACAACTGGTGGAGTGGCTGAAAGACGGCCTCAGCTCTTGGACGAACATAGCGGTCAAAGAATTCGGTTTTCTCTTTGTTCTCCAACAGGATGCCAGCCCGTAACTGGGCCATGACCGAGCTGAAGCCTTGTCGTGCAATGCCTGTCTCCTGTGCCACAATGCGGTTGCGCAGGCTGATAGCCTCGCGAAAGAGCTTCTGATAGAAGTTGACTACCAGGAGTCCTTGACGAGCAGGGTATTTTGAATAGAGCAGCCGAATGTCGACACGGTCGGCAGGCAAGTGAAAATTGTAACGCAGCACCCCATAGTAAAGCAGCAGCTGCACATAGTGGTCTTCTTTATGGAGGTGTGGAGGGCGACCGGTTAGGTTGGACGCCATGCACTCCAGGTTCCAGTTCTTGCCCGACTTCTGCTCTACCAGCAGCTTCATGTCGGTAGTCATGAGGTCGACACGCCCCTGCAGTCCTAACTGTTCACAGACGAAGGAAGGCTCCAGAATGGCATGAGTCCGCTCATAAGCAGGAAGTTCGTCACCAGATGCCTGGGAACCCCCAAACAGCACATCGACAGCTTCACAGATGTTTTTCACCTGCCCGGCAGCATCTTGTTTGAACTGCTGTCCGTCGAACGGCTCGCAAGTGCAGAACTGCAGTGCCTGCTGACGAAAACTGTTACGCAATGTCTCGTTGGGCTGGTAGTTGTCTCCCTGATGAATATAGTCATCAAGCACAGAGCCAGCATAGTTACCTAACAGTATCTGCTGGGTGTTGGCACGAGGCTTGAGTCGTCCTAACAAGTAATTGAAGGGATGATGTCCGAACTCCTGAAAGCAGGCGGCGATGGCTGAGATGTCCACCAGATAGTCAGGCTCCACCACTACGAGACCTGGCTCGATGACACCCCCCTCTGCATGGCAGTCGAGCAAGTTGAGTTGCATACCCACGGCGAGGATGTCGCCGACGGCAGTGTCGCTATAGCTGACACATACTGGGCCGTCGGAGGTTGTGGCATAGATATGGGCTTCGTCCCAGCCCGTCACCACACAGCGGATATAGCGCAGGTTGACCTGAGCCTTGGTAACCATGGGACGAGGCTCAGGAGGAATGCGTGTCAACAGCTCATGGGGGATGGCAGTGCTGAACAGTGAGGCGATGAAGTGGCTGAGGGTACGGACATCGTAGAGCCAGTCTTCGTGTGTCAGGGATTCATGACCGTTGGAGTGACGGCGCATGAGCTGTACAGCCGCCCTGTCACGCATGGCGACACCATGATGCTTACAGAGGAAGTCTACTTGTGAGAAGAGGTTGCCGAACCCCTGGCGGCTGCCTTTGAGGGCTTCTGCACATGCCAGTACCAGTGTTTCGTGCATATAGCGTATCGTACGTGGTGACGGTTCATTCCCCGCCAGCAGTACACATCGCTCATAGAGTTCCTCTACCCTCATACGCTCCTGCCGTATGCTTACTCACTACTTGATGCGCGACTCCATCGGATTGCGGAGTCCCTTGTAGTTGCTGAGGTAGGCCTTGGCAGAGCCGAACGAGAGGAACATGTCGAGTCGGACAGGCATGTGGTTCTTGTCGTCGGTGATGTAGAAGCGTATCAGTTCGTGGTTCTTGCCGTCCTCACGCTCGATAAACGAGAACACCAGACAGCGGTACTTGGTGGTTGTATTCTTCATGGTCAGCGTTGTCTTTCCCGTGTACTTCAGCCACGAGTTGCTCAGTCGGCGTGCATCACTGATGGGCATGGGAATCTTGTCACCCTTCTTGAGGGTAGAGGCGTCAAGGCTGCGTGAGCGCATGACGATGCTCATCATGTCGTAGATGCAGTCCTTGTATTCATCTTCTTTCCAGTGTTCCTCGCCGTCAGCGTCGATACGGTGTTTACGCAGATGGCAGTTGCCGTTGGGATAGGTATACCACAACTCGTCGACATAGTAGCGCTTGCCTTCAAGGGCACCCTTGCGGAAGTACAGCGGCGTAATGTCGTTGTCAGTATAGCTGACCAGCGTGTCGCGCATCATGAAGACATTGTCGAGCTTGCTGTTACCCCTGGTGATCAGACTGCAGCGGAGGCCCTGCTGCCCGTTGAAGGTAGCCTGCGTCGTGTTCATGGAGGCGGTTCCCACCTTCACCCATACAAACTTCCAATTGAAGTAGAGGTCATAACTCAGCTGTTCACCAGCCTTGAAGGCCGTGTTCTCTATACCACACTGACCGAAAGCGTTTAAAGGCAAAAGGGTAAAAAGGCAAAGGGGTAAAACACCCGTCACCATCTTTCGTACCCATGTATATTTTGTCATATTAAATTAAAAATTAAAGATTAAACTTTGAGGTTTGAGATTTAATATTCTTCACTTTTGCTTTTTTACCTTTCCCCTGTACTCAATGCCTAACTGTCGTGCCCGCTCCGCATTGCGATTCTGTTGCCGTCGTCTGGCAGCATCGGGTTTCTGCTTGACAATGGCAGAAGGTTTCTGACGATAGCGTGGGGTTCCTGTCAGGTTCCACGACAAGGTGGCATCCCATTTGGCCTTACATTCTATCTCCTTTGTATAGTAATAAATCTCTTCGGCTGCCAGTCCTTCATCGTATTTGCCTGTATCCCAAAGCCCGTTGCCGTTGTTATCGATAAAGGCCCGAGCATAGAACGTGCCTGGAGCCAGATAGTAGAAAGCAGCAGACCCCTTCTCGTCAGCCCGTACCTGACGGACACACTTGCCGCCATTATCTAACAGCTGCACCACGATGTTCGTGTCCTGTACGCCTGTCAGCTTCAGTTCCAGCGTAGCAAACTCATCAAGCGAGTTGACCTTGATGCCTTTTTTGAAAGCATTACAGGGCAGACCATAGATGTCAACAAAGGCTGCCGAGTCTATTTCGAGACTGTATTCCACGTCTGGTTGCCAGTCAGCCACTAACTCGTAGAAGCGCAACAGCGAGTCACTCTGGTGAAATTCATGCGGCGCACGGTACCAGAGTGTGTCTATCTTTGAATAGAGGTGGATAGCCGCCGTGTCGAGGCGTGCCAGCGGTGTAGGCATCTCCACCCTGACGACACTGCTGGGCGACATCATCGTCGGCATAGTGTATTTCGGTTCCAGGAGCTTGACAGGATAGATGCTGTCGTAAGGCTCTTCGCGCTTCTTTTTCTTCTCCTGTTCCTTCAGCCAATTCTCAAACGCCTTCTGCTTTTCCTTCATGCGCTTCTCGTATGGCGTCTTGGCATATATCTCGAAGGTGTCGGTCTGATTGACCAACACTCCCATGCTGTCGGTTTTCAGATAGTCTATCGCTACTGTCAACGTGTCCTGATTGATGAGTGTTGTGTCACGCAGCCAGTACGTCAGCGTGTCCTTCTTGGCACTGCACTCCAGCACGAAGGCCGAGTCGGCATTGAAGTTCAGCCCGTGGATGACAGGCAACTGCTGATGACCATAGCTGAAGTAGAGGGAAAAACGGTCGGGCTGGCTACGGTCGGGCTGCTTGACCAAATAGCGGTCAGTCTGCAGTTCCTGGAATGCCAGCAACACCACATCGTCAGGATAGAAGTGGGTATAGGGTGTCTGTACGATGTTATCAATGTGCAGTGAGTCGCGCCAGATGGTGTCCTGCCGCGTGTCAGGTCCTGCCGTCGGCTTGTAGCTCTGCCGACTGTAGGCCACCATCTCGCTCTTCTGTGAGAAGCGGTAGTCGCCGTCGGCATCCTGTAAGGCATAGACGCGGTACTCCCCCGGTGCCACCCCTTTGATGACGAAGTATCCCTGGCTGTTAGTGCGTGCAATACGCATCAGAGGCTTGGTGCGGAAGACGGAGTCTGACAGGTCGTTGTAAAGCCCCACCGAGATACCCTTGAGCGGTTCCAGGTTCGAGGCATCCAGCACATAGCCGGCCACCTCGAAAGTGTCTATCCTTTCACCCGTTGAGAACGTGTAGGTATAGTTGCCTAACGGGTTGTCCTCGTTGTTGTCTGAGATGGCATCGCTGAAGTCAATCGTGTAGGTGGTGTTGGGTATCAGCGTGTCATTCAGCTCTATGACAATTCTCTTGCCGGCAGCCTTGATTTCCGGTGTCTCCAACTGTGGCGGCGACACGATGACGTTCTGCGTAGGGTCTGCTAACTTGATGTACTCATCAAACTGGATGACAATCTTCCGGTCTTTCACATTCGTCGACTGTTCAGCCGGCGAGCAGTAAAGTATGCGTGGAGGGTCGTCGTCATACCATCCGCCGTCAGGCGAACCCATGCGGGCACAGCCTGCAACAATGGTCGCAATGAGAAAATTTAAAAGTGTAAAAATGTAATAATGCCTGTGCCTCATAATCTCTACATTTTTGCATTAAGTTGGAGCAGCACGTCTATGTGTTCGCGGCTGTTGCTGAGCCTCGGCACCTTATGCTGCCCACCCAACTTGCCGCGCATCTTCAGCCAGTCGTTGAACAACCCCTTCCGTGCCTCCACTATTTCCAACGGCTGCAACGTAATGTCCTTATAGCGCTTTGCCTCATAGTCGCTGTTCACCTCCTGCAGCTTACGGTCCAGCAGCCCCGCAAATTGTGCCAAGTCATTTGGCGACTTGGAGAACTCTATCAGCCACTGGTGGCGGCACTTGGCACTTGCATCCATGAAGACAGGCGCCGCCGTATATTCCAGCACCTCTGCATCTGTCTCAGCACAGGCATACGCTAATCCCTGCTCCGCATTGTCTACGATAAGCTCCTCGCCAAAAGCATTGATGAAACTCTTGGTACGCCCTGAGATGACGAACTTGTACGGGTTGGTAGAGGTGAAGCGCACCGTATCGCCAATCATATACCGCCACAAGCCGCAGCAGGTAGAGATGATCATCGCATAGTTCCTACCCGTCTCAACACCCCATAGGGGAACTGGCTGTTTGCTCTCAGCTGTCAGCTGTTGGCCGTCACCCATTCCCTCTAACGGCAGGAACTCATAGAACACCCCGTAGTCCAACATCAGCAGCATCGACCTGTCTTCAGGGTCGTCCTGCAGTCCGAAGAATCCCTCACTGGCATTATACGTCTCCATGTAGTGCATCCCCGGCTTGGTGATCAGCTGTTCATACTGCCTGCGATACGGCGTAAACGCCACTCCGCCGTGGAAGAACACCTCGATCTCCGACCACACCTCTTCCAGATGCGTCTTTCCCGTCAGCTCCATCATGCAGTTCAGCACCGAGAGCATCCACGACGGCACCCCCGAGATGTTCGTCACGTTCTTGTTCATAGCCTCACGGGCTATACGCTCACGTTTCTGCTCAAAGTCAGCTAACAGCGCCGTCTCCTTCTTGGGAATGCGCACCAAGTTAGCTATCGGATTGATGTTCTCTATGAGGATGGCACTCAGGTCACCCACCAACGAACCCGGCAGGTTGTAGTTCGGAGCATGGCTGCCGCCCAGTATGAGCGAGCGCCCGTCAAAAAGCCGCGACTGCGGATAGTTACGCAGATAGACCGTCACCGAGTCGTAGCCCCCCGCATAGTGAATCCTCTTCAGTCCCTCGTCGCTGACAGGGATGAACTTCGACTTGTCATTCGTCGTACCACTCGACTTGGCATACCACTTCACGCGTCCTGGCCACAGCACGTCGCACTCACCATGACGCATGCGATCTATGCCCCCCTTCAGTTCCTCGTAGGTGTTCACCGCGTTCAGCCTCGCAAACCCCTCATAGTCCCTGATGGCCGAAAAACCATGCGCTCTGCCATACTCCGTATCCTTCGCCGCAGCTATCAGATGCCGCAGCACAGCCCTTTGCAGTTCCTCGCCCTGCGTCAGGTGCCTCTCCAGTTCGCGCATGCGCGGTGTGAATATATGTCTTACTAAGCCTGTTAAACTCATTGTTGTTCAGTTTTCGCAGACAAAGGTAAACATAAACTTCCGAACTAACGCATTTATTACGATTTTTTATGTTTTTACCAACTTTCAGTCCATAGCCTATTATTACTCTACGAATATCTTGCGGACAGATCCGTCGCTCAGGCGTACCACGTTCATACCGCGGCGAAAGGCTGGCAGCCGACGACCCTGCAGGTCGAAGACCTCACCATTCTTGGACGGAGCCAAGTGTGGCGTTGCAATCAACGTTCCACGTTCTTGGACGGAGCCAAGTGTGGCGTTGCAATCAACGTTCAACGTAGTGATGCCAGTGGCAGTAGAGACGGTGACGCTCTGCGACATGTCCGACAGTGCACCATGCTCGTTGACAGCCTGCACCGTCACCACGTCACCCGTCTTCAGGTTCTGAATACTGTTAGCGGTAGGAAAGGCCACCACCTTGCCATTGACCGTCACTACGTAGCAGATGGCATAGGGCACTGCTTCCCAGCTGACCTCTCCGTCGCCGGCGACGGGCACAGGAGCTGCCGTCTTCTCGATGATAGGCAGCGGGTTCCATACCCCCGTTTCGGCATTGCTGGTCTTGTCGCCAGCGAACACGTTGGCAATGGTGTACGTTGCAGCCTCCTCGTCGGTCAGGAAGTTCTTGGCCATGCCGGTAATCTTCTCCGTCTTGCCCTCGTTCCACATCCAGTATTCCGAGCGCGACGTCTCGCTCATCTTGTTGCCGTTCTTGTCCCAGATGTCATAGACAGCCCAGAGAGCCGGCAGTCCTCCCATGGTCTCATACCAATAGCCGTCGTAGGTGCCAACCTCGCACTGGGTATGCAGGAAGACGGTGATGGGCTGGTTGTGCCAGGGACGACCGAAGTAAATCTGGTAGGTCGAGGGGTCGCCGGCATAGTCAGTCGTGATGGTGGTATTGTTGAATACGTAGCCCCAGCGGGTGTTGGCTGCCACGTGACTTGGTGCCACAATGTAGCCGCCCTTCTCGCGGTTGATGTTCAGACGGCAGCTCTCGAAATAGACGTCACCGTCGCCGTAGATGAAGTCGACGGCACCCTCGATGGTACTCTTGTGCCACAGCTGTCGGTTATGAGTGCCTGACGAATAGTAGGTGTCCTGATAGGAACGTACGTTACAGTTGTTGATGACGGTACGGTCGGCACTGATGTTCATGGCCAGAGCCTGCGGGCCTGCCATCTGCTTCTTGGTCCAGTTCTCGTTGTCCACGGTGACGTTCTCCATGTAGAAGTCCTTGGCACCTGCCTGAATCTCCATTGTGGCACCCGCATTGACGTGATACCAAGGACGAGTACGGTCTGCACAAGCACCATCCAGTCGGTCACCGGCAATGGTCACCTTGTCCGTGGCTTGTCCGATGAGGTGGATGTTAGGTTTGTTGACGTGAATCAGCCGGCACTCGTCATACTGAGTCTGTCCGCCGCTGATCTGCTCGGTGGTGTTATCGTTGGCATCGGAGGGGTTGGTATAGCGGAAGCCGTAGCCACCGTTGAAGCTTGTGTTGGGGTCGTTGTAGTAGCCTTCCTTGATGAAGATGAGCCAGGGACGGTCGTTAGAGGTGGGGGCAGCGTCAATGGCATCCTGTATCCTGCGGTACTGGGCAGGCAGGACATCGGTGGCGGCAACATCGACCGTCAGACTGCCGTCGACAATGGCATCGAAGGTGCGGGCAACGGGCTGCTGGCGCTCCATGACGGTGAAGACGAGCGTCACGGCACCACCCTTGTTGCCGGAGCGGTCTTCCACATAACCGTCAGGCAACTGGAAGGTATAGGTCTCACCGTAGGTCAGGTTAAAGTAGTCGAAGCTGACGGAACGGCTGCTCCACTGCGGTGACAGCGGTTCACCGTTGAGTGTTGCCGGCACGTTGCTTCCAGCATTCTGGATACGCTCGTTATAGCTGATGGTGATGCGTCCTGTGGCACTAATGCCCGTAGCCAGGTTGGCGGGCAGTGTACCCGTCACGACGGGAGCCTCGCTGTCAGCCTCCACCTCGGCAGTGCCCAACACGTAGAGGTTGCCTACGCCGCTCTCCGAGTGGCTACAATAGTCGAGTCCATCGAACTGCTGGTCGAATGGATAGGCAGTCGACAGCATGTCATCGCCATCACCTGTGATACGGACGAACACCTGTTCCTGACCGTTAACGGCAGCTGGCAGGCTGATGCTGACGTCGTGGCTGACGTTGGCGGTCATCTCCCACTGGGCACCGTCTATCTGGGTGAAGTTCACACCATCAGTGGAATAGAGGGCTTTCCAGTTCTTTGAGGCCATGTTCTTTGCTGCCATCACACCTTCCATCCTAACATCAGTGAAACCCTTGGTCGAGAACTGATACTGGAAGGCTATGTCAGTGGTGCGGTATCCATTTTGGTAGAGACCGTTGATGCCGCTGAGCACGACGCCTTCACGATTGCGGACCACTGGTGTACCACCGTCCTTGGTATAGGCCAGCGACCCGTCACCCACCTTGACGACGGCTGCCGTGGCATGGCGCTGTTCGTCCCAGGTCACATCGGCAGCAAAGGGATAGACGGCAGTCGTGGTGTAAGCATAGCTCTGCACCTTGCTAGCATCGAAGACAGCCACGAAGTCCTGTACCTCATAGTGGGCTACCAGCTCCATGTCGCTGTTGACGGTGACCTTGCGCGAGGCCGTAGTGCCGGCATTCTCGTTCTCATCGGTCCACTGCATGAACTTCAGGATCTTGCTCTCCTTAGCAACAGCGGTAATCTCCGTGCCAGCCTCATACCTGCCCTGATGCTCATCAGGGGTCAGCGTGACGCTACCCAAGGGACGGTCGGCATCGTTGGTAACACGAGTAGTGACTGTATAGACCGGCACCTGCTCGAAGACAGCTTTCATGGTCTTCTCGCCGTCCATGATAATCGTGGTTTCAGCAGTTGTCGAGACAGTGGCACCACTGGCGTCCTGCCACTCCTTGAAGCGGTAGCCGAAGTTCCTGACGGCAGTGAGCGTCACCTCCGAACCCTCCTTATAGGTGGACAGATCGGGGTCGCGGGTTATTGTTCCCGCTAACGCGGGAACCACCATTGTGTTCAGCGCATACTTCACCGTCTGCGAGGCTGCACCCGTCAGTGTGCCGTTGATGACGAGGTTGGCGAGACCCATGCTTTTCGTGTTTCCCAGTCCGATGAATGAGAAGTTCAGCTTCAGTGGCGCATCAGCAGTAGCCATAAGGTTGGTCAGCTGGTAGTTGAACCTGGCAATGTCCAGGTTCTTGTCGCTGCGGTTGACGGGGGCGGCAGCACAGAGTTCCTCCTTCTTGTCGCCAGTCTCGACACTGACAGTCAGCGTACCGCCGTCGGTGCCGAAGCGGGCACCCTCGAAACTGACGGCGGTGGGCATGAAATAGTAGCCGTCCTCCGGAGTCAGTGTCAGTGTCAATGTGTTAGCATCAGTGGCTGCAGAGGGAAAGGAAGAGCCAGTGCCGTTGTATATCTTGGTCATGACGGTCTTCTCGTTGTTTGCACCAGTATAGGTAATGGTGCCGTTCATGGTCAGTGAAGAGCCTGCCGTAAATTTCTTGCCAGCAAACCCGGCACTCATCTCCGTCGGTTCCATCACACCGTCGTCGCCTTGTTCAACACCACCCTTGTCGAGCTTATAGGTAATAGAGCCCGTCAGGTTCAGACCACCGAGATCTTTCGACTGACCGCCGACAGAAACGTCCGAGATGCAGATGTACTTACCCGTAGCATTGCCAGTATACCAAGGATAGACACGTATTTGCAGCTCCTCACCCTCGTCGAGACTGACGACGGGTTGAGCCTCTACGTCGTTCATGGTATTAGAGGTCATGGAAGTGGGAGCCCAAATGGTGGAACGTGTCTTGAAACCGTCGGTGGAGTAGTACACGTGGCACTTCATGCCGTTGCCGCCACGGGCACCGACCTTCATCGAGATCTGGTTGATATCGAGTGTCCTACCCTCAGGAGCCTTAACGCTCAGGCAGACATAGCGCTCCGGGTCGTCATCCTCGGCAGCCGTCCATCCGCCTTCCACGTAGGCCAGCAGGCCGTAGTCTGCATTGTTGCCGTATTTGGTCAGCTTACTCAGCGTCACGTTGCCAGCGACGGCATCACCCGTCACCGTAGCATCGTCGTTGGCTGTCAGTGGCCATGTGACGGTGAAGGGATTGCCTCCACCCAACTCGATGATGTTGACCGTAAGGGGCACCTCAACCGTCTTACCACCCGACGAAACCGTGATGGTGCCGGAGAACGTGCCGGCATTGGTCAGAATGACACGGGCGTAAAAATTCTGCACCAGTGTACCATTCTTATAGTCTATCGCAAGCGTGTTGTTCCAGTTGGCCTTGTCTGTCGAGAGCGTAATGCCCTCAGTGGCAGTGATGCTGATGGTGCCGTCAGCAGGCTCCAGTCCGAAACCGTTCAACGTCAGTTCCTTGACAGCCGTCTGTCCCTTGTAGCCATCGCCCAGATCAGCCATGGCAGGTGACACACTGAGGTCGGTGGGGACGACGATGTCGTCAGCCAGTATGTTCTGCTCCTTCAGCAGCTGGGCACAGAGACGTGCCACCAACAGGGCACCCGTAGTGTTGAAATGGGTAGAGCCATCACCGTCGAAGAGCTGTTCATGGCACTTGGCATCGCCATAGCTCTCGTAGAGGTCTTTCGTGGCAGTGGTCAGGTCGATGTAGGCAATACCTTTCTCTACGGCCAACTGCTGCATGTGGTAGGGATAGTCCATCAGGTGGTCACTGGCCGGCACACTGTTGCCGGTAGTGATGCCTGTGGTGGTCAGTTTCGAGAACGAGTCACCCAGGTCGTGGCGGCCATTGCGCCTGATCTTGCCGTCGCTACTAAAATAGCTACGACAGACAGGACCGACGAGAACGGGGGTAGCACCTTTGGCAACCACCTCGTCAACAATCTTGCCCAACCACTGCTTGTAGGTGGTTGAGGGCGTGGTGCCACGGGTGTCGAGGGCAGCAGCCTCGGTGGTCATGCCCTGCGAGATGTAGTAGTTGTACACCTCATCACGATCCATGCCGCCTATTTTCTCATCATTGTGAGCAAACTGGATGATGACGTAGTCGCCAGCCTCCACGTTGTTCTTAGCATTCTGCCACAGTTCGTTGTAACCCCCTCGCGAGTCACGACCACCCTTCGCATAGTTGACAGATGTCCACCCGTTCGTGAGGAAGTTGCCGAAATACATACCCCAGCCACGGGTGACGGTGGCTGACTCGTCGTAGGGTGCCATGGTGGAATCACCCAAGGTGTGAACCTTCTTGGCACTGCCCGCAGAGCAGAGCAGTACCATAAGGCTCATCAGAAAAAGTAGTTTTGGTTTCATTTTCATGTAGTTTGTTTTAATCTGTTATTGACAAAGTCTTTCGGATTTTGGTTGCAAAGGTAAGGTGAAAAAGCGATGGAATGGGGTGAAATTTGCATCAAACAAGTATGAAAAATGCGTCAAGCAATACTCTTGACGCATTTTTCTGCCTTTCTTGATGCGTGAGTGCATACAGGAAACGTCCGTATGTCGCGGCCTTATCCTTTCTTTCCCTGTACCTTAAACTCTGTCGGCGACTGTCCGGTACACTGCTTGAAACAGCGGCTGAAGTATTTGGGGTCGGTGAATCCACTGGCGTATGCCACTTCGGCAATGCTCCTATCGCTCTGGAGCAGCAGTTGACAGGCATGTTTGATGCGGGCCTCACGCAAAAGGTCCTGGGGAGTGATGCCCATGGCCTGTTTCAGTTTCCGTTGCAAACCGCTGCGGCTGGTAGCAGCTGCAGCAGCCATGTCGCCTACGGAAGCATCGGCATTTGAGATATTTGATTCGATGAAGTCCATGATACGCTGCAACATGGGGTCTATCTCTGAGGGTGGAAGCGTGAACGATGCAGGGCGAGTAACAGTGTCGGACTCGGATGTCTTCCTGGTTTCCAACAGTGCGAGATATGCCTCTAAAGTCTCATGCTGCTTCCGCTTGATGCGTTTTATATATAATAAGGTATAAGCAATGACCATCAGGATGCCGGCCACGATGAGTACGATGAGCAGGTGTCCCCAGCCAGACTCCCAAAAGGTAGGCTTGACCACGATGACAAGTGTCCTTATGTTGTCCTGCCATTCACTGTCGGCATTGGTTGAGCGTATCTCTAACCTATAAGTGCCTGGGGGCAGGTCGAGTAAGGTGGCAGAACGATCGCGACCGATGTGGTTCCATTGCTCGGAGGGTAATAGTCGGAAGGCATAGCGGATGCGTTCCGGAGTGCTGAAGTCGAGGGCAGCAAAATGTACGGTAATACTGCGCTCACGCGGTTGTAGCGTCAGGGTATCACCCACGACCCACATATCAGCACCGCCCTGAATGCTGACACCTGTCAGCACCAGTGGAGGTTGATAAGCCTGTTGGAACATCTGCTGTGTGGAGGTGATAAAGGCCCCGTCATTGAGTCCGAACAGCCAACGTCCCCCACTAAGACGCTGCGGGTGGGCTTCACTGAACCTATAATCGGCCAGGAAGTAACGGGCATCAAGTACACGCTGCTTTCCCGTACTGTCGAGCAAAGTCACCAGATGAGGTCC
>Ga0265298_10003192_pt1 | contig 21938 bp, 14 predicted proteins | sample AusTroGonzalo_MG_3_FD_193486 | JGI IMG/M metagenome (GOLD analysis project Ga0265298, IMG submission 193486) | Bovine rumen microbial communities from tropical cattle in Woodstock, Queensland, Australia - Gonzalo_01 | ecosystem: Host-associated > Mammals > Digestive system > Stomach > Rumen ...
TGCTCTTGGTTACCTCTCCGAGCTTAAAGTGCTCGCTGAGTTTTGCTTGCTTGTTAATTGTTACTTCCATATTATTAATCCCTGCATTATAGCCGTCCCTTATCAAGGGACTCTAAATGTCATAATCTCTATAATCTAATTTTTCACTTTCACAAATGCAACTGCGTAACTGCGTAACAGCGTTATCAAATCATCACTATCCCAGTTTTCTTGTACTTAGCCTTGGTGGTGCCGTTCTCCACAAACTCACCCACCTTCACTATCAGGCCGTCCTTCAGCAGACGGAACACTCTGGCGCGAGCAGAGTTGTTCTGTGTCAGACCGAAGCAACGCATCACGTCGTCAATGGTAAACTCCTCAGACAGATGGTTGAATGCCTCGATGGTTTTCTGCTTACGACGGGCATTAACCGATACGTCGCGATTCTGGTCATCAAAGTACTTCTCGGCCAGTGCTCCAAAGTAGTGACGCTGACAGGCGTACTGGATGTTCACGATCAGATCTGCCAGTTTCCAGTCCACCTCGTCCGTCTCGAACTCACCGCACCAGTACTGGCCGTCCTGATGGATATTGGCCCAATGACGCATCACGATAAAGGGGGCCGCAAAGTTCAGTCCGTGATAGGCGCAGCGTTTCAGGAGCATCTCGTCGGCCTTCGACTCGTTCTCCTTGGCATCCTCCATGCGGCGAGCCGTCCAGTCGTAGAGTTCGTCCACAATCTTCTGAACCGTCAATTCACCCTTCATGCGATCCAGTTTGAAGGCCCACATCTTCAGACGTTCATCACTCTCGAAGTCCACGTTCTGCTCACGACTCATCATCTCAAAGTTCGTAGAGGGCAACGGGATCACCGTCAGACGTGTTGCCAGACCTGAGCCGAAGTTGCGCTCATTCACCTTGTTACGAAGTGCCAGGGGCGTGCCCGTATAGATGTAGTTCCAGGTGACGATGAAGTTCTGAACCACAGAGTCCAAGTTAGAGTAAGCCTGACCATCCTCCTCGTTGTGGAAGGCCTTCAGCTCCATCGACTGCTTGTCAATCCACGAGCCGCCTTTCTGAACGGTCAGCGTATTGTCCAACTCTGTGTCGAAGGTCAGCATGTGCAGCTGCATCTCCGTACCATCCACCACCTCTACGGCATTCACCATGTCCTGAATGAACTGGGCATTCGAGGTACGAGCCGGATGCACGCGGAAGAGTGCCTTTGGCTTCTGCGGCTTCTCCTTGTTGGCGCCCTTGGTCTTCATCTCCTCCTTGTAGCGGTTGATGGCTGCGATACCATCCTTGTCCGCTGCCACCATGGGAGCCGCCAACAGCTTGAACAGACGGGTAGCGAAGCTCTTACCGCTGGCAGGGTCGCCGATAATCAGCGTCGAGTTATTCAGCCTGCGAAGCTCTTCAGGACGATGATAGAAACGGTATGTGCAGCGTGTCATCAGCGTCATCATCAAACCTCCTGCCACGAACACAGCCGCAGGATACTGGTTCTTCTTCAACCCCTTGCAGATGTCTCGCAAAAGCGGGAAGTCTGGCATCAGTGACTCTATCTGGTCGCCCCAGTCCCAGAGCCAGCGGTTGATGTCCGCTTCGGCCACCGCCGCCGACGTCTGCGCCTTCGTAATCTCCTGATACGACTTGCCTGTGGCTTTCTGGATCGCCTCGAGCATCGCCTTTGAAGGCAGACTCGAAGCGTACTTCTTCTCCTTCTGCGCCACGCAGTCAGCGGCACTTGCCACAGTCTGCCCCACGTTCTCATCCCTCTCGTCGATGATCTCCTGCACCCACGTCTGCGCCTCCACGATGCGCTGCACTGTGGCCTTGTCACCGTCGAGCATGAGGAGCAAGTCTGTGGCGAGCTTAAGACTCTCGTTGTGACGGTTGCTGTCTGCTGCACAGGGCAGTTTATCAGCATACCTGGCATCAATAATAGACTGTACATCATATCCGCGCCACTTTAGGCTCTCCATTCTCTGCACATCCATTCCGCTGTCATTCCCAGCCCCCTGTACAGCAGCCTGAGCGGCCAGAACAGTACCCTGAGGATTACGTACAACAGCAGGAACATCGCCAGCATCGAATTGAAAACGAATCGGCTGAGTTTTCTTCTGACGGTACTCAGGCGTAAACCGCTTGTCAAATGCTTCATTGTAATAATCAAATAAAAGTTCTTCGTTAATGTATAAAATATCCTCCTCCTTAGGAGCAAAAGAGTTTCTGGTAGCATCGATGCAGCTCTGGTCGGCCTTATAGCCCAGCTTCTGAGCCAAAGCTATTTGGTTATCGGCGAGATTTCCCACAGTGAGATCTGAGACACCTACGATGCGAATCCCGAAAGAGCTGCTGGTGATGTGGACTAATGCTATTGATTTCATCAGTTCCTCATCATCCCTCATCTTATACCACACCTCCATGGGGTTCTCAATGTGGTCGATATCCAGCATGAAGAGACCATTGAGATGACAGTCAGCGAGTCTTCTGTGACGAAACATCCCGCCCTTGGCTGTCTCAGTCTCATCAAACTCCCTGCATGCAAAGATGAATGCCGGCAGATTATCCTTCACCTCTTGTGCAAAGGCCAGCAGCTTCTCTGCATCCGTCTTCTTCTCCCATGCCTCCTTGGCTGCCTTCTTCTTCATTCCCTGCTTTTTCAACAGGAACTTCTGATATTCGCTGTTCTGGAGCAAATTGTGCAGAGCAACTGCGCCTTGAGTCTTTGAGGTCTCCACTGCCGCGATGATGGCTCTTCGCATGTCAATGCGCCACCTCGTAGTCGGTTTCTTTACCTGTTCCCAGAACTCCTCCCTTGAGCAGGGAAGAGCTTGAGAAAAATGTGTATTCTCTTGAAATGTTATCATTCTAATTCGTTTCCTTTAACTACACTCTGTCTATGATCTCCTCTATCTCCAGCGCCTGCATGGCGGTGTTCAGCTCGCGATGCATAATCACGTTCACCATACGGCGGCCAAGATCTTTCCTGACGCTGTTATAGAACTTGTAACGCTTGGGCGACTCCCTCAGCCAACCGTTCTCCAACTGACAGACCACACGTTCGTGCCTGTCGCGAGGCTTGCGGTTGTACACGTTGAACACAATGCGGCAGGTGTCCTTGTCGCGGTGGAGCGACCCCTCCACATACTTGCCCTCTGCGAGGGCGACCAGAATCTCTTCCGGAATCTCAATATACTTCTTTACTTTCATAACTTTGTTGGAATTAATGAGCATCGGAAAGCGGGGTTTTAGTTGAGCTCATTTGTCCGGACACGTTTCCTCGCTCATCCTCCGACTCGGTTATGTATTTTTCTTGGAAACTAATTTCCGTAATATCTCGTAATTGTCCGTAATATAATTATGAGAAATTATGATCAATTATGGCCATTCGTTTCCTTTTTCTTCCCATACCTGTGAATCATATATTTCATATGACCCGCAAACATCAGCTCAGGCATATTCTCCTTCAACATTTTACAGATAATCTTATAGTGTTGGGTTGCCACAGCACTCTTGAAGGTCATCTTCGTGCCTGTCATCACATACACCACCAGCGCATACGCCATGGCGGCGCGATCCAGAGGGTGATAGTATTCGAGCATCTTTTCTACTTGCTCGCGACTATCCTGCGTCAGCCAGAGATTCAGCAGCTTCACCATCATCTTCGTGGCCAGAGTGGTTTCCCAAGATCCGATGGATTCCTCACCGTCAGTCTTCTCAATCCAGGGAGCCAGGCAATGCAGCACATTGCTCACTTCATCATTAACTGTATTCATAATCTAATCGTTTATTATTTCTTCAAACATGTTGAGTAAGATGTCAGCACCATCGCACTTGCCTATAACCAGGTTACTCCTGCAGATGTTCTTGCCGTCCATCAGTTCCAGCTCATTGAAGCTGTAATAATACTCATTAACAAGCATCACCTCATGCTGCAGACCTGTCAGCTCCTCTGAAATCTCCTCGTACTCCCTTAGGTCGTACATGTGATAATAGTTAACATCATTTTTCCACAGCTTTTTGGCCTTGGCCATCAGCTTCTTCTCCTTGGCATTCAACTTGATGTCTTTTCTCAGGTCTGAGGGGTTGACAGCCACTTTCACTGTCACACTTATGTTATTACCACGGAAGTCCACACGGATGTCGGCTATACGAACCTCTGCATTGTCGATGAAAGTTTTGTCGAAATACAGATGGCTCCATCTGCCTATATAGGTGTCATAATAGTTCCTGGCCTGCATGCAGATATTCTTCCTCAAGCCATCATAATAGCACTCCTTCTTCATCAGTTCCTCTGCCAACTCCTGATACTCAGTCATCAACTTCTTGACCTTAGCCTCGTAAACATCCTTTTCGTACATAACTTATAAATTTATAATTAAACATTCTCCTTGTTTTATTTTATCAAATGGTCTCTATTTCGTCAAACATGTGCGTTGTATGACGCATCACCTGCTTCTTCACGCTTTCACTCACCTTCAGGCACTTCCAAAGAGGAATGTGAACATGATTCTGGATATAGAAGAAGAACCCACTCAGCTTGGCGATAATGTCCTTAACGTCTTTGAACTCATTGGTATTCTCAGCAAATCTGCCACCAACTTTCAAGTCCAAAAGATATGAAATGCGCTGCGTCTCCTCGTTCTTACATTCTGATATCATGACTGTCAATCTCTGCAGTTCGCAACCGTAGCTGATGCCCCACTTCCGCATCATCTCCATTCGCTGAATCATCCTTTCATAGGGGTGATTACCATTCATGAATATCTGCATCAGCATCTCAACCACCTGTTCAGAATCTGCAACCTTACCTTCCTCACAGAGAAGATAATAACCTCTTGGATCATTCATAATGTCGGAACTTTCCAAGAAGTTCTCAACAGGACAGCCAGGTGTCATGATGGTCAAACGCGGCTTGCCCTCTGCGTCAAGACCATCAAACTCACAGGCATAAAAATCATACCCATACGAATCATACAAAAATACTTTCTTTGCCATAACTTTAATTTTTTAATTGTTATACATTACTTGTTTTATCAGTGGTCTGGGTGTTGATTGAGACCCGTTCCTGACTGATTCCGCTGGCAAAATTAGGCACAAAAAAAATCGCCCACAAAAACTGCAGGCGATTATGAAACTAAAAATGAAAGTTATGAAACTATTTCTGAAACTCTATATTTCCTTATCAGATTCTTTTTTCGAATTCAGCTCTCTGACGGCCGTTCTGAACTGGTCTGCCAGTATCAGCACCTTGTCCTTCACGCCGTTATCCTTCCACGTCCTCACAGGCAGCTTCAGGTAGCTGTTGTGATAGAAGGCGCTGGCCAATGTCCCAGCAGGGCAAAGATAGTCCAGCTGATCAGGCTCAGGACAATCGCCCATCTCCCTCTCAAACTGGCTCATGTTGTCAGGATAGTTAAACTCGTCCCTGCCTACGCAGAACAATACGGCATACGAACTGCTACCCCTAAAAAAATGCTGTATCCTTGGAACTATCCGATAGAGCATCTCCTTGGTCAGGGTGATCTTCGGCTTTGCGCTTTCATTGTTATCAGCAATGCCGTTGTAATGATACACAGGAGCATGATACTCATGATAGTTATAGGTTTTGTTCACAGCAGGTTTGCGGATAAGTTCCGTTAATACTGTTGTTGCCATCTCTTTAAAGGCTTCGAGCAGATGTACGACCTCCTCGAAGCCCATTTGACTGCCTGGCAGTCCGCTTTCGTTCTGTTCAATCATAATTCTTTTTGTTAATTGTTTGTTGATTAATTTATTTTTGAACCCCAATTTGTGGGATTCGGCTGCAAAGTTAAATGAGAAAAAGGCAATATCGGAAAGAACATTCTTAAAAGTTGTGTATTTCTGAAACGATTAAAAAATAATCCAACATCTTTATAGTATATTATAGATTCGGAAGCCAATCTGCCCTCCACACCTATTATATTATTATGTCTAGAAAACGAAATGATTTCTTCGTCGTGAGACGATACGTTATAATGTTTGCATCTTTAGATATGAATTTTTATTATGGTATTAGTTAAGGTTTAGTGAAGATGCAGGACCATTGAGGCCCTGCATCTTTTACACCCATTCTTTCATGTACACAACGTTCCTGGCACCCTGTGTACACAAAACCGCATCTAACGGTTATATGCAATCTCAGTGCCCTCCAAGATAGGGAGCCTCTTCATCAGTATGCTGTCATTCTTTCTAGATCTTCTACGTCTTCTTCATCCAAAGAGCCGCCACGGCTCAATGCCTTGATACCATTCATACCGCTAGTACTAATTTTATTATTGAATCCATGGACGCTTCCAACCAGAAGTTTTGAACTCTGAATGTTGACCACTTTCATTTTTGGGCTTTGATATTTTTTTTTCATTTTACGTTTCCTCCTATTTGTTTATTTGATGATCACTTTCTTACCATTCACGATGTAGAGACCCTTTCCAGGCTTCGTCACGCGCTGACCTGAGAGGGTGTAGATCTGTCTATCGCCGTTCTCGGCACTCTCTATGGCACGGATGCCTGTAGCGTCATCGCCGAATGAAACAATGAAAGCACGCGTACTGGCACTGGTGGGTACTTTCAGATAAGCCTTGCCTGCTGCTATAGAACCGTCAGTAACCTTTGTGAACTGGGCTTCATTGCTTTGGTTAATGGCTAGCATATAGAGCGTATAACCATCGAAAGCATTATAGGCCGTAGATTCTGTAGCGTTACCCTGCAAATCACCCTTTACGGTTGAAGAGCTGTTGATGACTGGCAGACTGTAAGTGATGTTCTGGCTTCCATCTTCGCTCTTCAGCACCACGCCCGTTCCAGCCTGGATATCATTGACTTGGGTCAGAGTTACGGTCTCACCGTCAAGAGTTGCAGTATAGGCTGTAAGTCCTGTTGTACCCGAGAAGTCGAGTCCAAGGTCTGTATAGAGCGTAGCAAAGCCCATGCCGGCGGCAGTGGTGGTTACGCCGACAGCCGTCTGCTCAACAGAGATGATTTCGAGCCAGGAGTGGTCGACCGACAGATTGATGGTCATGTTACCAGTTCCGGTGATGTGGCCGACGTTATCTACATAGTATTTATAGCCATTCGCTGCACCAGTAGCAACAGCATTGATTGCCAGATTGCCATCTACACCATAGGTAACGGTAGCCTCTACAAGAGCATCTGCCATGTCTTCTTTGAATTTATCCCAGTTAACGCCAACTCTGCTGTTACCACCATCTGTTGACATTAAAACCCAGTCATCAGCACCGTCGTTGCCATCGTTATCCAGATGCTTTTTGATGGTGTCGTCCCAGAAGTCTGCACGTGTCACTGATTTATCGTTTCCACCGTCTCTTACAACCATCACCCAGTTGTTGTAATTATCTCCTGGGTATTTACCGTAATTCTTGAATGTGAACACCTTCGTATCACCCTTCTTTATGGTATAATCGGGCGAGTTTGCTGATCTATATACAGAAGTGTAGTCCGTTGCACCTACTACCTCAAAATTGTTAGCGCTCTTGATATAGATCCAGTCGATACCGGTGGTACTTCCGCCATCGACGGCTACAGATACCGTGGCGGCCTTAGTGAGGACGATGTTTTCAGATGTGGCATTGTACCATCCAGAGGTCGCGCCTTTTGTGAAGGTCCATTTCACCTCGTCGCCCACCTTGAAGTTCACGGTGTGATCGCCAGTGTTACCCACATAGACAGCAGTTGAAATCTGCCAAGTTCCAGCAGGCAGTGTAACCAGTTCGGTATAATTGCTGCTCGACTTCTGGCGTCCACCAAGTTTACCATTGGAAGCAGCTGGAAGATCTGACGTGGCGCCGCTTAATACATCCTCAGCTTCTGCATAGTAATATACATTAGAAGTGGTAGAGGCGCTGTAGGCGACTGTCTCCTCCTGATTCTCAGATGAGAGTGTGAACGTCTTGCTATAATTGTTGCTGGTGGCTGCTGCCTCATAGAGCTTGGTTCCGTCGAGGATATAGCGTGGATAGACAACTGTGATGCTTGCATCCTTCTCGCCAGTTCCTGAAGAAATCGTCTTGGTCTTGCCTCCATAGCTGGCTGTGACAGTATAATTATATGTCAGGACAGGAACCACGCCAGCGTTCTTGTTTGCGATAACCTGTGCTATCTGTTCGGCTGTGAGGGCTGCATCATAGACGGCAAAGTCGTCGAAGGCGAAGGCAGGGTCAGGGTCGTTCCAGCCAAAGGCTTGGTTGCCGCCAAGGCAGACATAGACGAGGTTGGTCTGGGTGAACAGACCGTCCAGTCCGTTGTTCGCGATGGTCCACGAGTTCAATACCGCGCCGTCGATATATACTTTGGCCGACGATGGCGTGAACGTCATCGTATACAGATGCCATTGCCCGTCGTTAGTCCAGTCGGTACTCTCCGTGTTGGTGCCAGCATCGTTCTGTTCGGCTGTGAAGTCACAATAGCCATTGGAATTCCATCCTAACAAACCACGGGTCTCAGCATAGAAGAAAGGCCACCAATCGTCGGCGTGGGTTGCCATTGGCCCGTTCGTGGCACCGTAGGCGGTAAATACGGGTGACCAGTAGTAGTCTGCCGCATTCTTTTTGTTCACCCAGAATGTGATGGTCATCTCCTTGGTGGTGGCAGCGTGCATCAGCACGTTCTCAGGCAGTTTGAGGTAGTTGGTGCGGACGGTTTTTGTCAGGTTGGGGTCGTTATGATAGACCTGCCCGAAGTGCGGGTCGGTGTCAGTGATGAACTCGCCGCTGCCAATGACGGTCACTCCGTCAGTGGAGGAGAAATCGTTGAAATACACAGGTGTGGGAATTTCTGCAGGCTCTTCCGTCTCTCCTTCCAGGAACTTGCTGTCAGCCTTCTCCTTCTGATAGAGTGCCTTGGCATCAGTAGCTGTCAGTGGACGGTTATAAAACAACAGCTCGTCGAAAAGTGCATTGGCAGAGCCCCACCATGAACCGTAGCCGAAGTAGAAGTCTGGACAGCTCTGGATAAAGTTAACCATCATCTCATTATATTTCAAATTGGCATCACCATTGCCATTTGTCTGGAATGGCTTATGTACACCATCCACATAGACTTTGGGTCCCTCTGTACGAGAGAATGTGACTGTTACGAAATTCCAATGTCCAAAGGTGATGTCGCCAGTAGTCACACTATTGGGGTGATTCAGGTCTATCCAGCCGCCACTATTATAGCCTACATAGTTATTGCCCGTCATATAGAGACGGCCTCCTTCAGAGTTTTGGAATCCGAATAGTGCATCCCAAAAATTGACTTCGATGGGGTTAACCCAGAACGCTAAGGTGGCACCGTCATCGAGTGTCTGATTGTAGAGCGGGTTTACAAACTTTGCATTGCTGGTATTCCCACTGGCTCCAAACATCGTATGGATAACCATGCCGCTGCGCTCAGAATCAGTTTGTAGCACGGGAATAGTATTGGTACCTTCCTGCTGTAACGTGACCGTCTGCTCTGCGTTGTAATAGTTGGCGATAGGCGAGGCATCAAAGTTGTAATAGGCCTGTAAGCCAGTCGTAAAGTCGTAACCGCTTGTGATAGGCTCATCAACTACAGGTGTGTACTTGTGTCCCCAAATGTTGATTCCATTACTGCTCGACATAGCGGTAAAGGCAATCACTTTGTCGTTGCCTGGCTCCATAGTCTGCTCTATCATTACACCTTTGTATGTGGTTGAGCCCAATGTAATATTGATATAAGAATTTGTTCCTTCAGGCAATGCCCATGAGCCAGTATATTCACCAGTGATGGTTTTGTCACTCTTGAGTTCAATTTCTACAGGTGTCACCATCTCTTTGATGGTGTGGTTGAGTTTATCTCTATGTACCAAAAGCTTGTAGAGACCAGGGATATCGTCTGTGGCAATTTGCCGGGTAGAAGCAATATCAGCACTGGTGACCGTTTCGCCAGTATATTCAAAAGGCGCAGCCACAAGCCATCCATCCTGGTTCTGAAATACCTGATGTACACGCACCTGATGGGATTCTCCCCAGTTTTGGAACTTGGTATGGTATACCAGATAGGTACGTCCATCAGCTTCGATAATAGAGTTGTGTCCTTGCGAACGCTCAGACGTGGCTCCCTTGGCAATATTTCCCCAGTCGCCGTATGAACCAAAGATATATTCGCCACGCAACGAATTTGCTGAAGAGCCATAATTCATTCGGTATGAAGAGAAAATGGCTGCATTGTCACCGTTCCAAGGGTCGGTATATGGGCCATCAGGATTGGAAGAACGGAACACGCGCATCTGATAGCCACCTACAGAGTCGTAGAAGCCATAAGACATAAAGAGGTAATAGTAGTTGCCGATACGCTCTATATAAGAACCCTCTCCTGATACATAGCACCCGCCGGCTATCTTCTTGCCGAAGTAGGGGTCGCTGAGCACAGTTTCTTCTTTACTATTATCAGAATAGCTCAGTTCGTAAGTGTAACCATAGTCGCGCAGACCCGTATTTTTGTTAAGACGCAGAATATAGATTCCTCCACTCCATGAACCATAGGTGAGCCAGAGATTATTGTCCGCATCAAAGAACACGCAGGGATCAATACAATGGGGCCAATACGTTCCCCAACTATTACCTTTATTATATCGATCAGGCAGACTGGTCTGCTCGCCGAGCACCAATTCAAGGTCTGTTTTCTTATACGATGTCGCCTCGTTGTCTGTTACATTGAAGCCAGAAAACACGATTGGGCCTTGATAAGTGTAAGGTCCCTCAATGTTGTCGGCAGTAAGAAGGATTACGCTGGAGTTCCACTGAATACCATTGAGGCTGAGGTACATGCACCATTTTCCCATGTTGGAATTCCAGATAACATCAGGTGCCCACATATTGCCATCAATGCTTCCCCATGAGTTTCCGTCTATACTGCTGGTGGCAATAGCAGCAGAATAAGCATAGGCATTGAAAGGCCCAAAATTCTTATTCCCCTCTCCGATGGTAATTGAGGTAATCTGATTGGTAGTAAAGGCTTCAGCATTGGCAGCATCAACACTTGAAGATGTACCCCAAGGCGCAGTAAATGCTGTCCAATTCATCAAGTCGGTTGTTTTGGCCGCACCTCGATGCGAACCGAAGATGTAATAGGTAGAGGAATTTGGATCCCAGACGATGCTCGGATCATGGACACTGACGCGGCCCAACGTGTAAGCTGCCATACCTATCGGTAGCAATGCCAACAAGAATAAAATAAAAATCTTTTTCATTAATTATAAAAGAAGTTAGTTTGAGATAATGCCTGCAAAATTACACTTTATTGACATAAATCAAGTGGACAAAACGATTTATTTGGTGGACAAATCGCTATTTTGGGACAAAACGATCAAATATTAGTGTTATTCATGCTTTTTCTCCATCTCCTTGCCCATAAATGTACGCAACGTTCCTGGCACCCTGTGTACACGAAAGCCGCCGGCATGTAAATGTCGACGGCTTCATTGTAGATACTACCCATAACATTAATCCGGATCAGGCGGGAGCAGCTCCTCTGCAACCTTACTATAATAAAGAGGTATTTCTCTTGCATCATTCTCAACTGCATCCTGAATATCCTCATGTTTAAATGGTTTTATAGAGGAACCGTTCTTCTTGTAGTTCTCCACCTGGATTAACACCTTCTTGAACACCTCTTCATCCCATTCTGGTGGATAGCCTTCCTTAAAGATAAGCATTGTGAGACGCGATGCCAGTTTGTTCCTCAGGTTGGTATTATTCAGCCAATCTGCATATACAGCGGTATCGTCAATCAATAACTTGATCTTCTTAGCCAACTCAATGCAACGGTCATCAGGATATTCAAACTTATGAGTATCCCTAACTTCAGTCAGAACGTCAAAGAAAGCCTTTTCCTCAAAGGTAATACCCAGCTCCTTGAATTTCTCACTATCGACCTTCAGGTCTTCAAGGATCTTTGCCAGTCTCCCCGTTAGAGTGCTTATCTTATCGTCAACGATATTCACAACTCCATCAACAACTCCCTGGGCTACCTCATTGGTAAAGGTAAGATTGTCGCGGGTATTATAATCATCGATGACCTTTTCAAGCATTGCCTCGAACTTCTCTGCCTGTATCTTGTTAGTCTTTTTATAGGCCCTAATAGCTTTTGCTACTAATTGACAAAGCAGTTGGAACTTGGTGTAAGGCATCTTCACTTCTTCTATCTCTTGCAGGAAAGGATCTCCAAAGATGTTTTCTTCATCTCCATCATTAAACAGTTTCTCTACACCACTGGCCAAAACAGCTTCCCTCACCATCTTCTCCACGTTCTTATTCATGCTCTCCACATCAATGTAACGGGGGGACGGTTCTTTTGTTATATCGCTTGTAACAAAAGAATTGTCCCTTCGTATTAAGAAAAGGGCAATATCGGCATGATGTCTGAGAAGAGCATCCCCTTTGTTTTATTGCATCAATTATTGCACCAAGTGTATTTATTCAATAAATTTATTAAGCAACTAAATTGCTTAGAGAAATCATCTCCTTTATATATATAATCTTTATTTCTATTAGATCTGGCTTTTTGAAAAAAATCTCCAAAAAAATTGAATTTTTGACTTACATAATCATCGTACCAGACAATAGATTCTTTGTATCTTGGATCACTATTGTTTTTATTAATATAAATAACTTTCATCAGCCAATTATCTGAAAACATTTCACCCTCTGGAATCCAGATGGAAATGACATCCTCTTTTACCACAAGATCAGATTTTGAAGGAATAATTCTTATATTAGTCAATCCAAAATCTTTAACTATAATAGATACAGAAATTTCTTTGTCAGAGGAGAAATCAAATCTTATGCAATCACAAGGTTTAATAAAATCGTTTTCATTATCAGAATCATCCCCCACATAATAATAGTTGTCATAAGGGAAATCAACAATTTTATTGTTTGAAGATTTCTTTTGGGCTTCTAAATATTCTAGTTTTTTCTTCTTATTCATTTCCATTATTTTCTTTTTGTTAGCAGTTCTCTCTTGCTTCTGTTTTTCGTTTAAAAGCATTAAAGTAGATTGAGCTTTGGTGTTCTGGTAGCAGAATACCATCAAGGAAAATAATAATATTTTAATTATATGGCTATTCTTTTTCATAACTTAAATTATCTTTATTATTGTTTTTAGGGATAAATATATAACTCGTTTTTTATAAGACGTCCAAGTTCTCAATCAACCTTCTGATAGCATTCCTATAGTCCGCCTTGAAAGCTTCGTTCGTCTGATAGTTCTTATAGAGAGAGTTGTCGCTCTTGCGGGTTTGACGCATGGCCTTGTCTATCAGCATGTTCATGATGTCGTTTACAGCCTGTTCGTCGCTGTTCCCTACAACCAAGTCACGATAGTCATCCTCTTTCACGACAGACTTGGCGTGAATGAGCATCTTGGCTCCTTTCTCCTCTGGCGTACCGTCCCAACCTGTAAACCATCGTTTATTGAACTCCTCCAGAATCTTGTCTAACGGAGATTTTGGCTCTTCCTCATTGCCTCCGGCATTGACCATCACTGGCTTATTTGGATCGACAGTGGCTTCTCCAGCATCGAGGCCGATGGTCACATTCAGCGACGTACGGCGCAGTCCGTATGTGTTCAGGTCGACATAGTCCAGGAGATCTTTCATGTCTTCACCTGTACTGTCCACATGTAAATCCGGAATCAGATAGCGCAGATACCAGAACAATTTTTCCCAGTCAAGTACTTCATAGTTGATGATGGCAGCCACACGGCTATACACCCTCACAAACTGTTTGCACTTCATCTTGAAATCCGCCTTACCGTTCTCAGCCCATTCTATCTCATGGTCGAAGCGCATGGCGGCGGCATCGAGGATGGGTGCCCATTGGTCTGCTTCAGCACCATGCACATAGAGATCTGCAAACTCATTAACCTCATCCATGTCAAACACACCGAATTGCAGAAGGGTTGTCTTCAGCTGGTGCAGGACATTCACATTGGTAGCACCTGACAACGTTGTCATCGTGAAGTACGGGTCGAATGCCTCCTTCATGCTGTCGGTGGTATTATAGAAGTCCATGATAAAGAGGTCTTCACTCAGTTTATTCAACTCTGGTGCTGCACGGTTGAGCCTCGAAAGAGCTTGCACAGCCAGTACACCGTCGAGGGGCTTGTCTATATACATGGCACAGAGTTTTGGCTGATCGAATCCCGTCAGGTATTTGTTAGCCACTACGAGAATTCTGTTATCGTCTTTCTCAAACTCTTCTGCTGTCTTCGTTTCAGGGAATCCGTTCAGACCTGCCTCTGTATATTCCTTCCCTCCGATATTCTTTGATCCAGAAAAGGCTATCAAGATATGATAAGGCAGTTTACGATTCTGAGCCAGCTCTTGCAGTTCCTGATAATACCAGACGGCACATTCTATATCCTTCGTCACCACCATCGCCTTGGCCTGACCCTTCAGTTTATGGTTGCGGAATATCTTGGCGTCGAAGTGGTCAAGCATCACCCCAGCCTTGGCCTTGATGGTCTTAGGATCGCGTTCCACCAGCCTTCTCAGCATCTTCTGAGCCTTGTCGTTGTTATACTGGGGGTTCTCCTCGATACTCTTTGTCAGTTCGTAATAACTCTGATAGGTAGTATAGTTTGAAAGCACATTCAGGATAAAGCCCTCTTCGATGGCCTGTTTCATACTATAGAGGTGGAAAGGATAGAACTTCCCGTCGCTATGTTGGGTGCCGAATCGCTCCAGCGTTTCTTTCTTCGGAGTGGCAGTAAAGGCAAAATAGCTACAGTTGCTGCTCATCTTCCTGTCTTTCATCAGTTTCATAATCAGGTCGTCAGTTTCTTCATATCCGTCCTCGCAGCTCTTCACGGCCTTATTCAGACTGTCTGCAGCAATACCACTTTGTGAACTGTGCGCCTCGTCGATAATCACGGCAAAGTTATGATCGCCCACATCACTGATGACGTTGCACATAAATGGGAATTTCTGGATCGTAGTGATGATGATGCGCTTCCCGTCCTCGATATGCTGTTTCAGTCCTGTCCTCGGATATCTGCTGCCTGAGTCAGCACAGTCAGCATGGGCATAGGTTTTATCACTCTGCCCGAATGCCTTAATATTGTCAGTTATCTGCTTATCCAGCAACTTGCGGTCTGTTACGACGATGACCGAATCAAACAATGCCAAGTTTGTAGCCTTTGCCCTGAAGGCATCCATCGAATTCGGACAGGTCTTGATCAGCTTGTAGGCGAGCCATGTCAATGAGTTAGACTTACCAGAGCCTGCCGAATGTTCAATGAGATAGGTCTTTCCGACGCCTATCTGGGAAACATCCTCCACCAGACATGTCACAACATCCAACTGGTGATAGCGTGGGAAGATGAGTCGCTTGGCATTCTTCATGATGTGCGCCACCTTCTTTCCTGTCTTTGTCTCTCCGTAGTCAAACAGCACGTAGTTCATGATAATATCGGCCACGGTATCCTTCTGAAGCACATGTTCCCAGAGATAGGATGTCTTATAACCACCATCATTATTCACAGGGTTTCCGGCTCCCTGACCTTCGGGCAGCCCTTTATTGAAGGGCATGAAATAGGTTTTGTCCTTAGCCAGCTTTGTTGTGAAGAATATCTCGTTTTTATCCACGGTGAAGTGAGCCAGGCATCGTCCAAAGCTAAGCAGGCTGTCCTTGGGGTCACGTTCCTGCTTATATTGTTTCTGCCCGTTGTATTTGGCAGTCTGTCCTGTCCAGGGGTTCTTCAGTTCAAAGGTGAAGAGAGGGATACCATTCACGTAGAGTACCATGTCTATCTCGTCTGAGGGATGCAGCAAGGAATATATCTGCTGCCGTGTCAACGAAAACTGGTTCTGGCTGTACTTCAGATGTGAGATTGTACTGTCTGCCGGTGATGGCTTCGGATAGAACAGTTTCAGCGTCATGTCGTTGATGCTGACCTTATCACGAAGCACCTGAATCACGCCGAAGGTTGCAATCTCGTTGGATATCTGTCTCATGATATCCCCTTCCAGATCGCTGCCATGATATTTGGCCAGTTCTTCGCTTTGGGTGGCTCTCAGGAAGGACATCAGCCGTCTCTTGTCAATGGCCATCTTCTTATCCAAGTCCTTTGGCTGTCCCCAATAGTACTGCTGTGTCTCAGGCTGCTGGGCATCCACATCTGTCTGCCCTGCTGCCTCACGCTCCTCTCGTGTTGTGCCCACAAGAGCCTTCTCTATCAGCCACTCAAAGGCCTGCTCATTGGTTTTGCTATTCATACAACCTTTACTTTTCCTGTTACTACATCGTTAATGATTATCTGCTTCCGCTCCTGAAGGAGGGTGATACGGTTATTGCAAGCAATGATATTTTTGTCTATTGGTTTAATTTTTTGTATAATATGCTCAACTATTGTCTTCTGTTCTTCTTTTGGTGGTATTGGTATTATCACAGATCCAACTTTTTCTTTAGTAAAGTGAGGGATCGTAGCCTTGTTGCATATATATTCAACATAACCTCGTTGATTCATTGATTGTATCATATAACAGATATAACCATTATGCATCGATTTACTACCTCGAACAATCATAATTGAGTTCTGAATGTAGATACCTGTTTCTTTACTTTCAAAAATAGCACATCCGCCAGCGCCAGCTCCTCCTTCAACAATTAACATGTCACCATTCTGAACCTCATACATTTGTTTTTCATTCTCAGAAAAGTTCATTGTTTTTAAATCGGACACATCAACACTTCCATAATGAACATCTTTAGCACATAAATAAGGATACACATTGCCTTGTTCTTTTGACAACATTTTACCCAATATTATCTTTGCAACTTTCTTTAGTTGGGATAATTCCCAATGCTCAGGTATTTCACCTATCCAGTCGATTCCGCTGGACTTCATTTTGACGTTGGAGTCGAGGCCTTTGGTTACAGCATTGTTGATGATAATCTGCTTGCGTTCATTCAAAAGGTCTATCATCTTTTGCTGTTGGGCTATGGCTGCATCAATCTTTGAGATTTCAATGTCAATATATCCCACAAGAGCCTCTTGTACCTTTTGAGTGGGAAGGATAACGGGATAATTCCCTACTGATACTTGTGATATCGTTGAAATAGTACTTCCATTTGCACTTGCAATAATCCAACCTTGGATTTTTTTACTTTGCAAATAATAACTCAGAAACTTTGCATTACATTTTATTTCTTTGAAAACAAGTATCTGCGGATTAACCGTGGTCTCTACAGGAAGGTTTTCAACATAAGCCACCTTACCTATTGATGCTGTTTTAACAAATACGATATCACCATTTTGAACCATAATTTCAGGCGATTCATAATATTTACTCCATGACAGATAAGAACTATTTGAAAAATCTAAATGTCCATCTGAGAAGTTAGAAGGGCTTAATGTAATAGCTCCTTCTCCCTTATCAACCAAATCATCTCTAGAATAACCACGAAAGCCAATCCTTCCAAACATTTTACAAAGAGATTTTAGCTTCACCACCTCCCAATGCCTCGGAATCTCTCCAAGCCATTTCACACCGCTGTCCTTATATGAATCGTATCTCTCCATAGGGCTTATTCTTCCTTATCTTTCTGATAATGCTCACGGGCAATGGCAATAGCCTTGCGCAATTTCTCAGACAGCAGTTTCTTATCAGGCAGCTTGGTATAATACTGAGCCACCTTGATAGGGCTTTCCTCATCAAGCATCAGATATTCTATGTGTTCCGTATTGCCCTCTGAACAAAGTATCAGACCTATGGGTGATTCTTCCCAAGGCTTACGATCGTTCTGATTCAGATAGCGCAAATATAATCGCATCTGACCCTCGTATTCAGGTCTGAATTTCCCCAGTTTCAAGTCAATGGCAACCAGTCTGCGAAGTTCGCGATGGAAGAACAGCAGGTCGATATAATAATCCACAGCATCAACAGTGATTCGCTTCTGGCGCTTTACAAAAGTAAAATTAGAACCTAATTCGGACAAGAATTCTTCTACCTGACTCAAAATGGCATTCTCGAGATCTTTTTCTGAGAAAACATCGGGTAGCCCAAGAATATCGAGGAAATAGCTGCTGCGAAATACCATATCGGGCAAGAGTTGGTTCTTCTCTTTCGCTTCCTCCAACTCTTTCTTAATCAACTCTTCAGGCTTGCGACTTAGTGCAGTCGTGATATACAGTTGTTTATCGATCTTCTCATCAAGTGTACGCGTATCCCAATGTTCTGCACTACAAATCTGGGCATAGAACTGGCGCTCGAGCGGGTCTTTTATATAAATCAGACTTTTCAGATGGGTCCATGTCAATTGTCTCTGCGTTGCGGAGAGAATGTCTTCCTCGGAAAAAGTCTCCGCAGCGCGGAGACAATGTCGCAGAGTCTTTTCACTCCAACCACTGCCATAGCGTTCTGTCAACTTTATAGACAGGTTTATCACCACCTGTTTTCCATATTCTGCACGTTTATTAAAGAGCACATCTTCCTTAATACGCTTGCCAACATGCCAGTTTGTCAGACATGCTTCTGTGTTCACATAAGTAGCAATCCTACCTCGTGCGCCATCGATAATCTGACACACATCTGAAAATAGCGTCTTTTCTTGCTGAGGTTCTATATATTGTATCTCGTTCATGCTAAATTAAATCAAAGAGTGACTGGATGAAGCCCTGGCTCTGCTTGTCGAGTTCGAGGATGTCACGCTCGTTTTCTTCGAGGGAGCGTAGGGGTGCTGGCTTGTAGAAGTATTTGTTGAAGGAGATTTCGCAGCCTATCTTAGTGGGAGGCAGATTGATCCAGGCGTCATCCACGTATGGATACACCTCACGCTGGAAATAGTCAAAGATATCTTCCTTGACAGGAATCTTCTCCGTATCACGAAGGTCACTGTCAGTCTCAAATTCCATGTATGTTCCATCATTCGAAAGGTAGTATCCGTAATAACTCAGATTATCCTTGCTTACACCATAGTCATTAATCAGCTCTTGTATCTGTTTGCTACTTTCGTAGTGGATTTTCTTGATGATCGGTGCAGCTTTCGGATCTTTTTCACTCATAGCAAGGGCTATTGTTTTCCATTGTGCAGGAGTGATGTCGAATTTATGCCTGTAAGTAGCTTCTTCTAATCTGGAAGTAAAATCGTGGAAAACAGGTGTAGAATATGTACCAAGAATTTGCATGAGTTTCTTGGCAGCATCCTGCAATTCACGACGTGCTTTCCAGTCCTTCACGTTGATCAGCTTCGCCAGTTTCTTGTCTGTCATCTTGATCTCATGGTCGTTGAGATATTCCTTGATGGCAGGAATCTCATCTTCAAGACCGCTGAACACCTTGTCGCGATAGGTCTGATAGAGCCACTTCGACAGTTCGAGTTCGCCTTTGTCGTAGAGCATCTCGTCAATCTTCAGGGCATTGAACTGGCATCGCAGGCGCAAGGGACGCTCTATCGTCACATTATAGTAACGGAAATCGTCGTTGTCGAAGATCTTGGCATTGATCTTCTCATCTTCCTTTTCCACGAAATCCATATATATCTTCAATATCTGGTCTTGGAACTCTGGCGTGATGGTGCAGTTGCGGGAACCCTGATTCTTACGCAGTTTCTCAAAAGCCTGTGAGGCATCGATGAGTTGAATCTTTCCACGACGGTTGTCCGCTTTCTTGTTGGTGAGCAGCCAGACGTATGTGGTGATACCCGTGTTATAGAAGATGTTGTTGGGCAGTTGAATGATGGCATCTACGAGATCATTTTCCACCAGATAGCGTCGGATGTTGCTCTCACCGCTGCCGGCATCACCCGTAAAGAGACTGGAGCCGTTGTGGATGGATGCGATGCGCGAACCTTGCGGCTGCTGGTCCAGCGGCTTCATCTTGTCTATCATCTCCAATATGAACAGCAGTTGTCCGTCGCTGGTGCGAGGGGTGCAGTCCAGAGTTTCCTCTTCTCCTGCAAAGTTTTTCAATTCCAGCTCATATCGGCTGTCAAGTAACTGTTTGTCATGATAGATTTTCTCCTTATCCGTCTTCCACGACTTACCGTAGGGAGGATTGGTAATCTGATAACCGAAAGACTGTCCTTGGAACGCATCATCGGTAATGGTATTGCCGAGGCGAAGACCTCCTGGATCAACGCCTTTGATGATGAGGTCAGACTTACTGATAGCATAGGTTTCAGGGTTGATCTCCATACCAGAGATGATAATGGCGCTGGGGCGAATGCCCTGATGCAGCAGATAATCGCGGCTCTCAGTAAGCATACCTCCGCTACCTTCGGCAGGGTCGCGCAAGGAAATGACCTTGGGCAGGTTGCCTTTGACGGGGTCAAAAACCAGTCGCGCCAAGAGACGTATGGCATCACGTGGTGTGAAGTGTTCACCAGCCTCCTCGTTGTTCTCTTCATTGAATCGCCGCAGCAGTTCCTCGAAGACTGTTCCCATATCATAGTTACTCAATGCCGGAAGTTCTATGCCGTCAGGATCGTATTGGATGTGGTCTGTCAGGTTGATGCGAGGATCTGTCACACGCTCTATCATCGCCAGCAGACGGTCGTTGTCAGCTAGTTTTCGGGCCTTGGAGTAGTACTCAAAGTTTTTCAGCACGTCGCGCACATTCTCGCTATAGCCGTTCAGGTATTCCACGAAGTTATCGTAGAGCAGATCATTATTATCTGATGCCTGCGACTTGATGCGGTTCAGCGTCCAGCGACTTGTGTTGAAATAACTCTTCTGCGTGATATCCTTGATGGCATCCTCATCAGGATCAGGTAGTTCAAGTTCTTCCTGTACCCTCAACTCCTCTTCAACGGCATCCTTCGTAGGCTCCAGCAAGGCATCAAGGCGACGCAGCACAACCATCGGAAGTATGACATCGCGATACTGACCACGAAGGAACACATCTCTCAGAACATCGTCGGCAATGTTCCAAATGAGCGAAACTATTTGATTATGTATTGAGTCCATAATAATGATTACTCTGCTTTATCTGTTATTTCTTGAATATCTTGTTATAGTAAGCATCTCTCGCTGCTTCTTCCTCTCGCTCGAAATCCCGATGGCAATTCTTCCAGAGTGCCACAATAAGCCAGCAAAACAGGCCTCCGCATATTATCGATGCTGTTATCGTCATTATCTTATCATTGTTTTATTCCCATGCTGCAAAGATAAGCAAAACTTTTTATTCAAGCAAGAAAAAAAGAAAAAACCTCGCTATTCTCACTCACAAGAGGGTCTGACCCTGTTTGAGTATTAGTAATGAATACAAGCAACGGGGCCCGCAGAGATTGCAAGCCCCGATTCACATCGTTCCTGGCACCGTGCGTATTCGCATATCGCATGATAGCCACATGATGGGTGAAAGATATGTTCAGAAATGCGACAATGGGAAATTGATCATCTTTCGTAAGGCGTAAACCCAGAATCGTATCTTCCTTATAATCAGACGTTTGTAATTCGGTAGTTTCGACTACCGAATTGATAGGAAGGGATTTCAGGGCATCGTCGGCTATTTCGGTAGTTTCTCTTTAAAATCTTGTCATAGTAAGCATCTCTTTCGTCCTGTTCCTCCTGCTCGAAGTCCCGATGGCAATTCTTCCAAAGTGCCACAATTAGCCAGCAAAACAGGGCTCCACATATTATCGATGCAATTATTGTCATTATTTTGCGTTAAGACCCGCTTTTATCAAAGCCTGTTTTGCTATTTCATCCACATCCATTCCAAATTTCAGGTTATAAGACTCCAAGACAGCCTTCACTTCTGAAATGCCTTTTATGCCAAAATTCCTAAATCTTCTAGTAGTCACAGGGACAGGTGCTTGGGTTTGACGGCTACCGTGACTCAGAATCTGTCCCCATGGCTAGCTGGGTCAGACCCCTTTGTGTCATTACTGCAGTATTTCTATGATTTTTGGAACGATCTGTTTGCGGGAGAGCTTTTCCTGTGAGAAGGTGACGCCAGGGCG
>Ga0265298_10003193_pt1 | contig 21935 bp, 18 predicted proteins | sample AusTroGonzalo_MG_3_FD_193486 | JGI IMG/M metagenome (GOLD analysis project Ga0265298, IMG submission 193486) | Bovine rumen microbial communities from tropical cattle in Woodstock, Queensland, Australia - Gonzalo_01 | ecosystem: Host-associated > Mammals > Digestive system > Stomach > Rumen ...
CGGTGAATCTGGACAATTCGCGAATGTTAGTACGGATATCGGAAATCAAGCTTGCCTACGAGTATTTATTGCCAAATACAAATAGGTGGGGCTTGTTCTTCAGTATCTTACTAACAGGGAGTCCAGACCCTACCGAGTGGAAGCTGTTGAATGAAAGCTCCACTTTCTTTTTGTTTATGAAATGAACATATAGGCAAATTGTATGGATACGAACGAACAAACATCCTCAACCGAGTTGCATTTGGGTCGGTTGGTTAAGGCCGAGTTGGTGCGGCAGGGCCGCACAGCGGTGTGGCTGGCCAAGCAGGTGGACTGCACCCCCGAAAACCTTTACAAGGTCTTTCACACCCAATGGCCCACGTTGCATCTCCTTTTCAAGATCAGCAAGGCCTTGGATCACGATTTCTTCAAGGATGTCTCGGCGCATTTGGACATATGAGGCTTGATGATGGCGGATTGCCCCTTTGTAGAGACGTTTCATGAAACGTCTCTACGATTCCCGTTTAATCGAAACCAACCCCTCTTAATTTGAAATATGACTATTGTTCTTATTTATCCGATAAAAAAAATCAGTTTTTTTAATAAAACAATTCAGCCTGCAAATGTTTAATTTACATTGGAATTTTGTTTTTTTGTAGAGCGAAAAAATTACAGGATGCTAATTCGTTGAATTGGAGAACAGAAAACAGTAAAATATACGAGTATGACAGACAAATTACAATATATCGCTGGTCAAATTGCTAGAGAGAATATGAATGCGGAAATTGTACCAGCACACCTATTTAAAGCATTGCTGAACAAAGATTTCGGTCTTGTTCCTGTTATAGAGAAAGACCTGAATAGCGATTACTATTATATCTTGGATTGGGTGGACATGCAGATTCGCAGCTGCGAGAAATCCATGTCCGCTATCTCCGAACCTCCGCTGTCCGATGCGGCAGAGGAGGTGTTCCGTGAGGCAGATAATTATCGTTTGAAACTGGACGAGGAGGAACTTACCCCGCTCTGTTTTTTCGCTTCGCTGATTACCCCGGGAGTCGGTTTCTCGTTCGAACAGCTGAAAACCTTCCCCATCAGCGTCAACCAGTTGTTGGCGTTGAAAGGTGCGCCAACATATAGTAATATTGTAGAGACGGCTGGTTTGATTAACCCTTCTTCTACCTCATCCTTCGGCAAATATTGTATTTGTAAAAACGAGGAACGGCAGAAAGGACAGCAACAGGTGGTGATTGGTTTTGAACACGAGATTTCCGTCTTCTTTGAGATTCTGGGCCAGAAAAGCAAATCCAACTTGATGATAACCGGTGAATCTGGCGTGGGAAAGTCCGCGCTGGTGAACGGCTTTGTTGACCGTATCCTTAGCGAGGATGTCCCTTCCTTCCTGAAAAGTGCCCAAGTTTATGAATTGGATTTGGCCCTCCTTTCAGCCGATGCCAATTACAGGGGTGAAATGGAAGACCGCTTCAAGGGCGTTCTCAACGAGATTCGCCAGCAGGAGTGCGCCATCCTCTTCATCGAATCGGTCGATAAAATCATGGACAAGAACGGTATGTTCTACGGCTTGTCTAATCTTTTGAAACAGTAACTGAACCGACAGAGCCTGATGCTGATATGCACTTCGTCAATAGATGGTTACACTAAAAATATAGAAACCGATAAGGAGTTCGTGCGGAAGTTCGAGGTCATCCGCCTCGAGGAACCCAATGCTGAACAATGCTTCCGTATTATTCGTGGAAGCGTTGATACGTACGAGAAATATCACGAAATTACCGTTGCCGACCAAGTTATCCATGATGCCATCCGTCTGGCGAAACGATACTTGAACGACAAATCGCTCCCCGATTCCGTGTTCGATCTTCTCGACCGCACTATGTCACTGATCAAGACAATGAATGATGTTTCAACTCAGGATATTGCCACTTTGCAGCAAAAACTAGATTCGTTGGCAGAGCAGGAACCCTCTGAGACAATCGCCACGGAGCTGAACTGGTTGCATTACGAGATTTTCAATAAGGTCAGCTGTCTGCTTTTGGCACAGTTGGACGAAGAGACCGACTTTGCGAAAATCGGAAGTATTCAAGATAAAATCACCTACCTCAAAGATACATTGTCAACTCTTGCGCGTTTTAGCGAAAAGAAGCGCATTTCGTTAGAAAGCAGCGACTTGTACGCCGTTATAGCACGTCAGACGGGCATCCCGATGGGTAAGGTGCAGTCGAAAGAGCGTGACAAACTCACCAATGCTGAGGCTACGTTACGCAAGCGCGTGGTGGGCCAGGATCATGCTATTAAGGTAATCCTGGATGCCGTGTATGAATCCCGTTCGGGTCTGAACAAGAAGGGACAACCTATGGGTTCGTTCTTCTTCTTAGGTCCTACGGGTACTGGTAAAACTGAGCTGACGAAAGCTTTGGCAGAATTCCTTTTCCAAGAGGAAGCTGCCATGATTCGTTTTGATATGTCCGAGTTCAAGGAGGAGCACTCCGTTGCATTGCTCTACGGAGCGCCTCCAGGCTACGTGGGCTATGAGGAGGGCGGTCTGCTGGTTAACAAAATCCGCCAGAAACCCTATTCTGTCGTGCTTTTCGATGAAATTGAGAAGGCGCACCGCTCCGTTTTCGACCTGTTCTTGCAGATTTTGGACGAGGGCAAGCTACATGACCGTCTCGGCAGGGTAGGGGACTTTTCCAACGCTCTCGTCATCTTCACATCCAATATTGGAAGCCAGTTCATTGTGGACTCTTTCGGAAAGGGTGAGATTCCCAAAAGCACAGACCTGATGGAGATTATGCAGGGTAACTTTCGTCCCGAGTTCTTGGGCCGTCTGACCGAGATTGTGCCGTTCTCGCCTATCACTGAGAAGATTGTCACCATGATTTTCGACATCCATCTCAAAGGATTGGTAAAGTTGCTGGATGAGCAGAATATCGGCCTGCAGATCGATGACGAGACGAAGCGCAAGATTGCGATGAAGGGCTACAACGTCCAGTTCGGTGCGCGTCCTATCATCGGCATCATCCGCAAAGAGTTGCGTCGCCCACTGTCGAAGATGATCATTTCTGGACAGTTGGAGAGCGGCGATACGGCGGTGGTGATGACCAAAGATGACGAGATTATCATCACCGCGCAGAAGAACCGACAAAGCTAATCATGTTTCTTCAGAAGATTTTTCAATTATTTCACCCTAAATCAAATAAGAAAGTTCAAAATAAACGTAATATGTTAAAAGAAAATTTCATTTCTCAAGCTCCAGATGAAGAATCCAATGCGAAAGTAACGCCGTTGGACAACAACAAATCCATCATTATCGACCAATATACGTCGGACATCGAAGTGGGCAACTCCGAATTATTCGAGGGTGCTAAGACGATGCAGGATGTATTTAACCATTTTAAGCCCACTGTCGATGTGGAATTTGAAGACGAGCAGGGTGGCATCGTTTCCGAACAGCTCCATTTCAACGAGATGCGCGATTTTGAAGCGAATGGGGGAAAGGGCAATTTGGTGGCTAACAGCCAATTCCTCTCCGGTGCGAAATCGAAAGTCGATGTCTCTGCCAAAATTCGCAAGCAGATTGAACAGAATCGCCGTCTTCGTGACATTCTAAAGGATGCCGAAGGTAAGGCTGAACTCAAAGAACTGTTAGAAGCTTTGTTACAAGAAATTAAAGAACAAAAATAATCCAAGACTATGAGCGATCCGAAATTACAAGAACAGAAAGTGCAGTCCACCCAGCAGGCTGCCGAATATAAAAGTGAATCGAAAGAAAAGAAAGACATTTCGTCATTGTTGTCGAAGTTTGGCGGCTTTTTGGCTGTGAAGAGCTTCATTCCCGCGGCGGAAGACCTGAACCCTGCTAAAAAGGCGGCCCGCAACATCTTTCTGACCGAGGCACGTTTCAAAGAGAAACGCGAGAGCCTCGCCAAAGAGCTGGAAGGCTGGATTGAGCTGTTGGACAGTGGCAAGACCACGGCTTCGGAATATGTGGATGCCTGCAAGGAAAAAGAGGCCAAGTATCAGCAACTGTTGAATAAAGGCATCACCGTCGCGTTGGATGAGACCCATAAACTGGAAACCTCTTACCGCGCTCTGGATGCCTTCTTCAAGAATGCGGAGACCGACCGCGTGGATAACCTCAAGTTGATCAACGTCAACAAGGAGGACATCGCGGATCCTAACTCAGAGTTCGCAGGTGAGGTTGATCAGTTATTGAAGAACGCCTTCGACCGCCTGAGTCTTAAAGACAGCTACAGTCTTCTGGTGGTGCCCGGATATGTGTTCCAGGACAAGCCGACCTTGCTCAAATGGGCAAAGATTGCCTTCAAATACAAAGTGCTCCTCATTACCGATCATGCCGATGAGATGAGTTTTGAGGACTTGCGCGACAATACGCAGGACTATCGCGACAGCGATCAGGCGTTGCAGAACGTGGTAATGACCGCTAACTGGATTGTGGGTCGTGAATCCGAGAAACTCTCTGACCTCGAGAAAGATGACCCCGCATTCTTCATCCCGCCGGCTGCCGCATTGGCAGGTAAACTCTATGATGAGAGCGCGAATATGGCCCAAGGCGCGGGCGGCAAGAAGTATGGCACCCTCAATGAGGTGAAGGGCGTACGCAACGACCTGCTCAAATCCGAGATTGCCGCGCTGATGGACAATCAGGTGGTGCCCATGGTCTTCTCCGAAGGTCGTGTCATGGCATTCAATAACACCACCCTCTACAACGGTGACAACGATGCGATGAAAGAGTATCCCATCGTGCGCGTGTTCGACTGGGTGAAAAAAGTGCTGATGAACTATGTCCACGAGGTCGCGTTGGAGAACTGGGATCCCTACAACTCTCCGGATAACCTCAAGAACAAGATTCAGGACTTCTTGAACCAGTATCAGGGCTATGGCAACCTGTTCCAACGCTACGAGATCAAGGAACCTAAGCAGGATCCTGTCACCAAGCGCATCACAGTCGATATTTCGCTGACGCCTTACTACGCCGCCAAGAACTTCATTATCAAGCTCGCTGCGGACAAGAAAACCAAAGAGTGCGAAACCGAGTAAATACCAATTAATCACCTTTTTATAAACCTAAATTTTAATCATTATGGCAACTACACCTGTACAATTAAAAGTTGACGGCTTCACCGATCGTGAAGTGATGATGGTAACCTATTCTTTCAATCAGGCAACCGACACTGAAGGACAAATGGCCGGCATCCCGAGAGGCGGCCGCATCACTGTCCGTGTCAAAGCTCTCAATGACGGCAATCCCGATTTGTTGAAGTGGATGACCTCCCCGAACCTTGGCAAGAACGGTTCCATCGTCTTCAACGAGACCAAGACCGGCAATCAGATGAAGACCATCGAGTTCACGGACGGCTATTGCGTCGATTTTGTCGAATATTGGGAAGATAAGATGGGACACTACGAGGAGATCACCATCTCCTGCCGTGAAATCAAGAACGGCCCCGTCTCCTATCACAACCAGTGGGCATAATCCCATTGTGAATCAAACTACAAGTGGCTTGCTGAAAGTCACTTGTAGTTATTTTCTCATTCAAAAGCATACAGTATATGGCATTAACAGGTACTCTGGTCATTGAAAACAAGGAATACATCATTCTGGAGTGTGAATACGAGTTCACGCAGGCGGTGGACCACACAGGACGACCGACCGATCGCACCCGAGGCGGACTGATTAACGTCGTCATTGCCGCTCCGGGGAACGACAATCTTGTCTTGCACGAATGGATGCGCGATAAGGATGCTGTAAAGGATGGCACCATCAACTTGACAATCAACAGTGACAATGTTGACAAGCCCAAGACCATCCAATTCAAGGATGCCTATTGCGTCAGACTGTATGAGTATTTCAACAGCAACAATTCCGTGCAGATGTACCTGAAGCTGTCGATTATGGCGGGTACGGTCATCTTCGGGGATGGCTGTGAATTTACATTGATAGACAAATAGTTACTGCCATGCCTGTACCCACCGAACAACTGTTTTCCATCACCATTGGCGGCAAAAGCTACGATGACTATGTCTTCACGGATTTCGTGTTGACCAAAGAGTTGTTGAAACCCAATGAGCTGAAATTTGCCATGCGGAAAAAGTCCGTGATGAAGACCGATCAGGACGTGGCGTTTTCCATTTCCAACGAGTTGTTGGGCGCGACTGTCAAGTTGCAGGTCAAAACTAATCGTCGCGACCAGTCGGAGAATATCTGTTCGGAAGAACTTAGTTTTGAGGGTGTTATTTGCAATCTCACTTCACAACGGCAAACCATGTCGCAAGGAATGTTGATTCAGGTCACGGCCTACAGTCCCGACTATTTCCTCATTGACAACCCGCACTGTTACTCTTTTGAGAACAAAACCTTGAATGCCATTATCAAGGAGGCAGTGAACAATCCTGAACCCGCACATTCGATTAATTTGCATTTGGATCCGAAAATGGATCAAGAGATTCCGTATGTAGTTCAGTATAACGAGAATACCTACCAATTTATCGCTCGGTTGGCGCAACGCTACGGCGAATTTTTCTATTATGAGGACAGTAGGCTGGTCTTTGGGAAGGTGAAAACCCATCCGGCGATCACGCTGCATCCTGACACGGATGTGCTCGCCTACCATTACGATTTGGCGATGGACCATCCGCGATTTGCACATGGGCATCACAACTATTTGGAATATGAGAATTATTATGATGAAGCAGCCGGCTATACCGAGCAGTCGCAGCATAAGCTCACTGACTATGTGTATGCGCACTCGAAGGATGTGTTTGTCAAGCCGACGCTCCAGAATCTGCACGCCAGTGTGCAGGAAGACAACGACATAGACCAACTGCAGGAGTCGGTGAAGGCGCAGGGGTTCGGCGCGAGGTCGATGATGATGACCTGCACTTTGACCACCAACCGTGCCGACGTTAAGTTGGGCTCCAAGATTACGATTACAGAGGCTGCAGACCAGAACGATGGTTCGGTGAAAATCACGAATCATGAGGAGTTATTAGTGATTCGGGTAGTTTCTCGCGGCACCCTCAACGGCCATTTTGAGAATGAGCTGACGGCTATTCCCGCCAAGGCCGAATATCCGCCCTACGCCAACAGTGACGTTTATCCTGTCACCGAGATGCAGCGGGCGATGGTGAAGGACAACAAAGACCCCGAGGCGTTGGGGCGCATCCGGGTGCAGTTCTCGTGGCAGGAGCTGCAGGACGAGAACATGTGGACCCCGTGGCTGCGGATTGCGCAGGCGCATGGAGGTGACGATAAGGGCAGCTACATCATCCCCGAGATCGACGAGGAGGTGATGGTGGGCTTCGAGAACGGCAATGCCGAGAAGCCGTATGTGATCGGCACCTTGTACCACGGCAAGCAGCGTCCCGGTGACGGTTGGTACAGCGACAGCAACGACATCAAGGCCTTCCGTACGCGCAACGGCCACACCGTGGAGGTACACGATGTGGACCAGGGCGGCTTCATCCGCATATACGACAACGGCAAAGAGAACTACATCCTCACGTACTCCACCGACGAAAAGCTCATCAAGCTCGAATCCAAGGGCAACATCGAGCTCTACGCCGACAATGATATCATTATGGAGGCGGGGAATGATATGAAGATCAAGGTGGGGAATAATAGGACGTTGGAGGTAGGCAGCAACGACACTATTGACGTGGGCAAAGACCAGACCATCCGGGTGGCCGAGAATATGACCGAGAATGTGGGTGACGACAAGACCCAGACCACAGGCCGGAACTACTCGCAGAGTGTGGGCGAGAATTCGGACATTGAGATTGGCAACAACGCCAAGACCGTGGTGGCCGAAAAACACACCCTGAAAGCCGATGACATCTTGCAAATCTCGGAACACAGTACAAAGATGTATTCCGACACCACTGAGCAGAAAGCCGACAGCTCGTTAAAGATTGACGGCGGCAACAGCGCGGATATCCACGCACAAATGGTAAAAATCAGTTAGTTATGGGAAAGGGGAAAGCATACGTGTGTAACGGAGCGCAGATGAAATGCAGCATGGGCACAAGTCCTGCCATGTTGGTGGTGTTGCCTGACCGCCGAATACTGCTTGACGGGCAGCCGCAGGCCAACATTATGGATTTCAAGCCGATGGTTAATATTCTTCCCTTTGGTTTGTGCCGTTCCTTGGCCAATCCCACGGTGGCGACGGCCACGGCGGCCAATCTCGGACGTTTGCAGCCCATGCCCTGCATCCCGAACACGGTCGCACCTTGGATAAAGGGGCACGAGCAGCTGCTGTTGAAGAACTTCCCGGCTTTGTGCGACTGTGACAAGCTGATGTGCCTGTGGGCGGGCACCATTTCCATCACCGACTGCGGCCAGGGCAAAGGCCAGGGCGCGTTCCCGCTCTCCAAAGAAGGTGTGGATGGCGATTTGTTGGACAAATTGTTTATTAAGTGGGATAACAGGACAGTGAATGTAGATGGCAAGGTCCGTCTGCATGTCAAGTCCTTGGACAAGGATAGGGAATCGGCCTCCTTCAAGTTGATTGATGCGGAGACCAACGAGACTCTCAAAGAGTTCACTGTTCAGTTAAAGAACGGTGTGGGTGATTCTGAAAATATAACGATTTCGGAAGATTGGGAAGCAAGAATTATAAAAGCAATAGAGGTATGATTGGAGAGACTTTACGCGTGTATTATGTTTTTGGCGATCCCGTGGATAACCCCAAGCTCCGACAGGACGGGGCGATGGACGGACTTAAATATGGCCAGGTGTATAACCCCATTGTCGGTTATTATGGGGAGACACGAATTGATTCAAAGGGCAATCCGAAAAAGCACACGGGATTTGACTACGCGGTTTCTGAAGGCACACCTGTGAAAGCGGTACATGAGGGTACGATTACCAAAGTGCGATTTGGCCGTTGGGGAGGCGATAAGGCTTGTGCCATACGGACATGGATTAAAGAAAAAGGTAGCCTATCTGCCCAGAATCTTTGCAAGGATTGCGAATACAGTGCAAAATGCACAAAGGAGCAGAGCTGCCGGAAGCGGTGTTGCCAATGCAAATATGTGGGCGGCTGCTATGGAATACAGCTGTGGCTGCAATGGGCGAAAAGAGGGCAGCAGTTTGCTTATTACGCGCACCTCTTCAAATTGAGTGATGTCATTTGGGGGATGATACAGGGGCAGATACAGAACGGCAAGTCCGATTACAATATAAAGCTTCCGGTTTCCAATGGCGATGTCTTGGGCTACTCTGGCTGTACGGGAAACGCCTGTTGGATGAAGCCCTATCAGGAACACCTCCATTTTGAGTACCGCAAGGATAACGAGGACGGTCATAAAGACCATCCCAACTACATTGTCGGCACCAAGTTCAAGTTAGACAAGGGTCTCTATGAAATGCTGGAAGACCGCCGCAAAATTGACAAGATGAACCAACTGCACCAGAACAAAGTGGTGGACGACACCGCCTGCAAGGAGGTGTTCACCCACATTGACAGCAAGATTGATACGTTTATTTCCAAAATTGAAACTAAAAAATAGAGTGGTATGGGGAATTTAGCAACTACTGGTTCGAAAAAAGTCAATGATTATAAAGATGTTGATTCGCGTTGTGTTGTCAAGTTTCGTCCTGGTGATGATTGGGAGGGCCAATATGGTTTTGACTGGTTTAGGGAAGGTGATTATGGAGAAAAAGACAAGAATAACGGTAGAACTGCTTCTCATTATAAGAATGATAATCTGATTGGTAAGTATTACGGGAAATATATGTTATGTAGACCGATAGACAGATATGAAGAAAGTCGTTGCACTGATCAGTTCAAAGGTGTTAATGGTGAGATTCTATACAACTCTAAGATGGCCCTTAGGATTGGTAATATACCTATCTGTTATTCAAAAAAGGAATGTTCAGGATGTCGTAAGAAAAATAGTTGTGGTTTACATCCTTCCGAGGAGGATCCAATGATTGAAAAAAACATAAGAAAACCTTATTCGATGGATCCTGATTATGAAAATTACGCTGTTCCTTCATCACTAAAATTATGTAACAAACAAGATTCAGATGGGAATGTTATACCAGATTATGAAAATGATTTCGAAAAGTGCTATTTCCCCATAAAGGACCATTCCTCGAATAACTATTATGTTCCCTCTCTTAGTTTGTTTTTCGAATTAGAAGTCGAAGACAAAAACAAAACATTCACAAAAGAAGAATGGGGCTGTACTGATGCAGATATTCGTTTATTAATTAATGCAACCGACTCTGTTGATAGAATAGATTTTGTTGCCAATAATTATCAAAATGAAATTGAAGTTACTCCAAATTTTATTCAGAAGCCATTCACTTCAAATCAATTGATTAACATAAAGTTTAAGAAGGGTTTTTATCTTGAAGAATTCAAATCTGTCAAGGCAATTGCACATCATACAGATGGGACAAATACTCTTGCAGGACAATTAAATATTGTACGATGCACACCAAAAACAGTGAAAAAAATCTGTTTTGTTGATATTGTGGTTTTAGATGAAGATGGTAATCCGATTTCGTCAGGCTCATTAAATGTCACATCCAATGCCTCATCCAATACTTCAAACATTGATATTCACAAAACAAATCTTCGAAAATATCTAGCACAAGCTCATGTTATTATCCCGGAAGAAAATGTAAAAGAGCTAATTTTTCCTATTTCGATAAAACAATATGAAGACTACAAATATGAAGACCAAAATCATGGAGTCATGTTCTTTAAATATCCGCCAAGAGATAATAATACAAGAGATAATAATATAAGTTTAGGTCAAAAAATCGAAAAAGAATTCAACAACAAATATAAAAATTTAAAAAATGCGCTCAAGTTGTTTTTATGTCCGCTTAAGTGTTTTGATGGAAATAAAATAGATAATGCTCCTCCAAGACCATCTGAAGAACTTGGTGGCCATGCAGTTGATATTCCATCCAAATCATGTGTTGTGTTTAATAATAATCCAAATGACACTTCCGATGCTTTTATTCCTTGCCATGAACTATTGCATAGTTTCGGATTGTGGCATAGTTTCTCTAATAGGAGTCCACATACATTCGAAAAATGGAAGACAAGTAATCTGATGGATTATCCTAATTCTTTACAACAAATGAGTCTATGGCGTTGGCAATGGCATTTGATAAATAAATCAGAAGCAGTAAACGATTATTTTTTTTGGCGATATTGGTTGTCCAGGCCGATGCTTTCTAAATTGTAAAACTATTATGAATGAAACAGATAAATTTGATATAAAATTATTTTTTACTAATGAAAAAGGAGGTCGATTTTGTTATCGTGAAGCTAACAATACGATTTGTCTTTTAGAATTGATAGATGCGTACAGTAAACAAATCGAACCCGATTCTCCCGACATGGTTTGCACACAGGTGCTCTATTATGGGAACACGTTGGGGGTGAAGACAACGGGCAAGTATCTGAAGTATGGTAGCGTTGGCATCGGGGTGTGGGAGTACTATAATGAGGACGGCACGCTCAACCATACGGAGGATAAGGACGAGCTTTTCCCGATTAAGTGGGAGCAGATGGAGCAGATCCTCAAAGATAGGGACATATCCCTACTCACGGTGTATTCCATTTTCCGCTACTACGATGAGGGAAAAGATCTCGCCACATGGTCCATTATTGTCAAGCTCTCCTGGAACTCCGGCTGCCTCTACGTTTTCGATGCCCGCACTGGGGAACTGCTGGAAAAAAAGATTCTTGATATGAGAAAGAAAATATAAAAACCGAGAAAGTGATGAATAGTTCGCTCGCTATAGAAAAGTTGGGGATTCCGTTGCTTCCTGCTTACGAATAGAGTTAATCAGTAGTAATTATATGATAGGTGTTTTATAAAAGTAGCATAAATGAATGGTAAAAGGGCAACAACAATTGTGCCGATGAACAAACTACAGTTCTTGGATTTTTTTCGTGACAAATACGAAAAAGCTTACATTAACGGTGTCATTGAACAAGATCTTTTTGTTCACTCGATGGTTCAAATATTATTGCGCGCACTAATCAATTTGGATGGCAATAATAGCTTGCCTGCCTATGATGAATTTAACACGGAAGAGTACTATGAGCGTTTTAATAGAGGGGAATACGTCATGAAACTTTGTGAGGAATTGAACAGCAAATCCGTGGTGGATTTTAAGGGTATAATTCTATCTGGAAAATACGAAAAAAAAGCCGAAAAATCAAAACGCAAGGGAATAGAACATGTTTGGGCGACTTTTCAAAATATGATTCCGTTGGCGGGATCGTTGGCGGAAGTGGTAGCACCGGGACAGGGAATAGGGCCGGCAACAAACGTGTTTTATATGCAATATGTTGCTCCATATACAAAAGGACTTTCTTTTTCCAATGTTGCACAAAGAGTCGCTGATACAATAATAAAAAAAGATAAGAATAAAAAGATAGAGGGTCTTTTTGACAAAGAGGACTTTGTAAGTAACTTTGACTTTAGTAACTTTGGTGTTACGCTAATACCTGAAGATTATGCAATAGGAAAGGCTGCCATTACTTCGACGGCTAATGCATACGGATCGGCACGTTATTTTTTGCGAATGTTTAAACAAAAAGACAAAGGACGCAAAGCTGCCTCTAGAAGAATTGTGAATAAATTAAAACGCAAATTTGTCACCCAAAACGGTCTGAATAGAAACATATATCAAATTGATAAAAAGACATTGTTTAGTATGTTGCTGTTTGCTTATGAGTATGCAACGGATTATTTTTTTACAACTTTCAAGCCTTTAGTATGAAACACCTCTACCAAATAATCACCTTGTTTTCGTTGCTGGCGGTGGCCGGCGGACAGTGCGGCTATGCAATGAATGACACCATCATTGTCAGGAACTACACGGACACCACCGTTTGCGAGAGTTACGAATGGCACGGCACGATATATACTCAGACAGGCGAATATACATACATGTCGGAAGACAGTACTGTGATAGATACGCTGAACCTGACAATCAATTCCGCGTATCACACTGATCTGCACGTATCAGCCTGCGAATCATATACTTGGAATGGCCAAACTTATACGGAGAATGGGAATTATGACCAGACCTTTACTGCGGCAAACGGTTGTGACAGCATTGTTACCCTGCATCTGACTATCAACAATCCCACCCATACAGCCATCACACGAAGTGCCTGCGGGGGGTACGAATGGCATGAAACCACATATACTGAATCTGGCGATTATTTCTTTAGCCATCCGGATGCAAACGGTTGCACCCAAGTGGACACACTTCATCTGACTATTAACAATCCGGTACACTCGGCTACCACTGTGGCTACTTGTGAATCCTACACATGGAACGGAACGGTATATACAGTTTCTGGCGACTACACATACGCTCACACCGATGCACACGATTGCTGGCAGGTGGATACGCTGCACTTGACCATCAACCATGCCACATACGGGGACACTACGGTGGTGGCTTGCGAAACCTTTACTTGGCATGGTACAACATACACCGAAACACCTGCCATAGCCCCGACATACACTATTGTCGGTGGCAACCATAACGGCTGTGACAGCATTGTCACCTTACACCTCACCATCCATTACGGCACCCACAATGTTTTTTCTGAAACCGCATGTGAAAGCTATACATGGCATGGACGAACATATATTGCTTCTGGAACTTACTCCTATACTTACAACAACGAGCACGGTTGTCCGAGCGTCGATACGCTGTACCTGACTATCAACAATCCCACGCACACAGCCATCACACGCAGTGCCTGCGGGGGTTACGAATGGCATGAAACCACATATACGGAATCTGGCGATTATTTCTTTAGTCATCCGGATGCTAACGGTTGCACCCAGGTGGACACATTGCATCTGACCATTAACAATCCGGTACACGCAGACACTATCGTTATTACTTGTGAATCCTACACCTGGAACGGAACTGTATATACGGAATCTGGCGACTACACCTACGCTCATACGGATGCTCACGGATGTTGGCAGGTGGATACTCTTCACTTGACCATCAACCACGCCACATACGGGGACACTACGGTGGTGGCCTGCGAAACCTTTACGTGGCATGGCACAACATACACCGAAACACCTGCTATTGCCCCGACATACACCATTGTCGGTGGCAACCATAACGGCTGTGACAGCATCGTCACTTTGCATCTAACGATTCATCACGGTACCCACAATGTCTTCACCGAAACCACCTGCGAAAGCTATACATGGCATGGACAAACATATACGGCTTCAGGAACCTACACCTATCCTTATAACAACGAATACGACTGTCCGAGCGTGGACACGCTGTACCTGACCATCAACAATCCCGTCCACACCAGCATCACACGCAGTGCCTGCGGAGGTTACGAATGGCATGAAACCACATATACGGAATCTGGCGATTATTTCTTTAGCCATCCGGATGCAAACGGTTGCACCCAAGTGGACACGCTTCACCTGACCATTAACAATCCGATACACTTGGCTACCACTGTGACTACTTGTGAATCCTACTCATGGAACGGAACGATATATACAGTTTCTGGCAACTACACCTATGCTCACCCCGATGCTCATGATTGCTGGCAGGTGGACACGCTGCACCTGACAATTAATTCCGCGTATCACACGAATCTGAACGTATCAGCTTGCGAGACATACACTTGGAATGGTCAAACTTACACGGAGAGCGGTAATTATGACCAGACCTTCACAGCAGCCAACGGCTGCGACAGCATCGTGACTTTGCACCTTACTATCCATTACGGTACCCACAATGTCTTCACTGAAACCGCATGCGAAAGCTACATTTGGCATGGACAGACTTATACCACATCTGGAACTTACACCTATCCTTACAACAACGAATACGACTGTCCGAGCGTGGATACATTGAAACTGACTGTGAACTACGGCACACACAACGTCTTCACCGAGACCGAATGTGAAAGATACATTTGGCATGGTACCACGTACACCACTTCGGGTACCTACACTTACACCTATAATAATGCTGACGGTTGTGCGAGCGCGGATACGCTGCATCTGACCATCCACACCCCCGTGCACACCGCCACTTCTCTCACAGAGTGCAATACTTACACATGGACAGATGGTACAGGAATGACCTATACAACCTCTGGCACTTATACATACGCCCACCCGGATGCCAACGGGTGCACGCAGGTGGATACCCTTCACCTTGTCATCAATTCGAGCCCCACTCCCTTCATCTTCGGCGACAGCTCCATCTGTTCTGGCGATGTGGCAACGCTCACGGCCGCCGGAGGGGAGACTTATCAATGGAGTACCGAGGAAGTGGGTAACAGCATTGTAGTCGCTATGGAGGGACTCTACACGGTTACGGCTACCAATATGTACGGATGTTCTTCCACCGCCGAATTCACTGTGAATGTCGCGGCTTCTCCTTTGGTCAAAAAGGACATCGTTGGCAAACCGCACGCCGACGGTTCCTATTATATGCTGATCTATCCCGAAGCCGGCCTTCAATATCAGTGGTATAAAAATAGCGTTACGATAGTAGGGGCTACCAAGCAATATTATTATCCTTCGGATTATACGCATGAGGGAAGTTTGGATATGGATGCCTGCTATCAGGTTGAGGTTCGTTCCAACGACCCGGATATTTGCGGCATTATGACCGATTGCTGGGAGAAACCGGAATCAGTGGCGGGAAAAGTCCGCATCCTGCCGAATCCCAACAACGGCCAGTTCCGGCTGATGCTTCCTGAAGGCACCGTGGAGGTGCAGATTTTCAACGCCAACGGACAGGTGGTGATGTCGCGAGAGGTGGATGGAGACAATATGCAGGATATGAGCACGGCTCTCGCCAATGGACTCTATTTTGTTAAATCATTCCGTCAAGACGGAAGCTTTGATACCGAAAAATTAATAATTAACCGATAAATTCATCAAAAAACAAAGAAAAATGGAAAGAGACGACTTTTACCTCAGAGTGCATTACAAGAACAAGACGATCCGTTACAAGCTGATCGATCCCAACGCTACGCTGAATGTGCTGATGCAGAACCTGCGTCATAGTACGGACGAAAACGGGAAAGCCATTTTTGACCTGCCGAACGTCGATAAGGACGGTGTGGTGGTGGAATATTTCTTCGGAAAGAAGGACGAAAACGACAATTTTATCATTCTTAACCCCAAAATTGGAAAGACGGAGTGCTGCTTGCGTGACTATAACGTGAAAAGCGGTGATACGTTGGAAGTGATTATGGACCCTATAGCTGGCTAAGAGAAGATGAGAGAGGTAGAAAAATACAAAGACAAGCATTTTATAGGACGAAATGCGCGATTGCTGAACGAATGGATGTCCATTGACGAGCGCTATATGCATAATCCGGAGGTGAGCTACATCATCCGGAAGCGGAACGCTGAAGGGCTTCCCGTCATCTACGAAATTATTTTCAACATCAAGTCGTTCTGCGGGGTGGAGGAGGCCGACGAAAACGGATGGCAACGACCGGTTTTCCACGATGAATTCATCATGCGCATCATCATCCCCAACAACTATCCAGGGGTGGATTCCAAACTGGAGTTCAAATTCCTCACCCAAACACCCACTGGCCTCAAGATTCCGCACCCGTGGCATCCCAACATCCGCTATTTCGGTGATTTTGCCGGACTGGTGTGCCTGAATACCAATGCCTGTGGAAGCTATACCGATCTGTCGTTCTATATTAACCGGGTGGTCTCCTATCTGAAGTATGAAAAATACCATGCCCTGAACACGCCTCCTTACCCGCAGGATAACAAGGTTGCGGAATGGGTGCTCGACCAGGCGGAACCCAACGGCTGGATTACTGAACTGCAGGAGTATCATAATTTACAAAACGAATAAAGGACAATGAAAAAATATTTGCTGATTTTCTTTTCGATTCTCAGTCTGAATGCAGTTTTTGCACAGAATGACGTGGTGCTCTCCTACGCTGTAGAGCCGGAAAAAACACAATATATCCCGGTCATCCTCCGCGGACCGTCCAACGATTGCCAGTCGGTTCCTTTGATGCTGGAGGCCACTTACGATCCTCAACAGGACATTATCAATGTGGTTGTCCGCAGCCGTTATGAAAGGCCGATGAAGAAAAAGGACTGGCTCACCCACCTCTGGTGCCCTTCTTCGCTTAGTGGTAAACAATTTAACGACCAAATGCTGCGAGACCACTTCAAAAATAATTATAGGTCGAAATTGGATATGACCACGGATATGAAATCCCAAATAAAAGACGGATTTGCTCCAAAGCCGGCTTTTGAGTGTGTGAACGGGCTGCTTTTGAACGAGAAAGAGTCGGATGTGATGATGGCACTTTCGGGAGACAAGGTGATTGTGCTGAAGATCAGAATCACCAATGCAACTGTCCCCACTATATTGAAAATCAACAATGTAATTCCGATAAAAGCGAAGTATGACTTTCCCCAGTTCTTTAACAAAGTGGCCTTGCAATACATCTCCAACAACTTCTCCATATCGTTGAGGTTGCCGGAAAGCAACTGTTTCGGACAGCATGAGATGATCAGCAAATACAGGCAATGGAATGAAGAACTGACCAAAGATTATCAGAAACTGCTTGACTATCAAATTGAGAAACGAGATCCTTCGGGAAGTTCGAAAGAGGTTGTCCTTCGGAAAATGGAACTTTTGGGCAAGTATGAGACCGCCCGCAAGGGTATTGTGGAGACCGATTGTGGAGAACTGGAACAGGAGTATGCCACATTCCACCGCTATTACAACAAAATAGGGGAGGGCATTGTCACGGCGGACTCTTTGCAACGGATGATTGCGCAAATGGATGCGCTCATTGATGATATCTCCATTGCCAAGAACACTGGAAATGGCAAGTCGTGCCGGAAATATAAAGAAAGTGCTGCCAAATTCAACGAAGTGTCGTTTGATGAGAACCAATACAAGGAATTTCCGGAATTGAAGAGTCTGGCAAAACGTTTTGTGGATCGCCGAAAGATGCTGAACGACCTTAAATGCCCCGGTGGTAGTGGAACTGGTGGCGGAACCGGTGGCGGCGGAGGCTCTCATTGTAATATAGATCAGGAGAGAATTAAATTGGCGACGATGAAAATCAACAATTTGTTGAACGAATACCGTGTCAAGAAAGTCAAGAACGAACAGACTTTCTACAGTATCGTCAGGGAGACGGACTCCTATCTGAAAGAGTTTTCAGATGCGTGCAAGAACAACAAAAAGTACCAGACAGTCATCCAACAATATCAGGATGCGAAAAGGGCTTATCAGAATGCTGTAAAATAGTGGTTATGAGAACGAAAACCCTGTCAATCGTAGTTTGGGCTGTTTTGGTGTTGACATTGCCGATGCGGGTGGTGTCGCAGAGCGGTTATGCCGATTCGGTCAAGGCGATCAAGAGCGAGCTGAAGAACTATCAAGCGCAGTTGGAGTCCATTGAAAGAGAGATGGTCTCGTTCACGGACTGTGATCGGCTCTCTGACGATTATCTCAGATGCACGACGCAGATGGATGTCTTCTATAACGAAAACAGGTCGTTTATTACTTTGCAGAGCCAGATTCTTTACGATATGTGGATGGACATCATGGTTTTGCGCAAGGCTATTGACGAGAAGATGGAGATACTTCAACAGGAAGCCAAGGTAGAGGCGCTGGCCCGCGACTTGGAGACGGAATTCACTTTGACGGCTCTCCAGTACGACCAACTCACGGCCATATTCCAACAACTTCCCCAGATGAAGCGGAAGGCCGCCAAAGACACTCTTGTTGCCTTGAAGAACAGGGATATGGATCTCTACCCGGTCTTTGCCACCCAGAAAATCCAACATAAGGATATCATCGCGTCAAATCCGCTTTTGGACTCCCTGTGCAAGCGGATAGACAGCGGCCATAAAACCATCAGCGAAGCCCAGAACATCGAAACCGTCAAATGGGGCGACATTATTTTCAAAGTGACCATCGTGGCGGCCTTGCTGGCTTTCCTGATTAATCTTATTGTGAGCAAGAAACAACTTAACAAACAGCTTAATGGAAAAAAGAAGAAAAAATATACCCCGTCCATATAGTGCGATGAAGCGGTATCTGCGAATCGCAGTCGCCTGTGTCCTGTTGTCCTGCACTTCCATGGTGTCGTCAGCACAAAAGGGCATCGCGGCTGTGTATTATGATGCCCAGACTCAGGAGCTGATCATCGATAAACCGAGTAATCTTTGTGCCATCATCCCTACGGAGAATATGCCTGTTTCATTGAAACGTTTTGTAGGGGATTCCTGCAAGATATTGGAACAGGAAAAAAGTTACGTTGTCAAAGACATCACTCCCGAGGAAATAGCTGGATACGATTCCCTGACTGTCTATTTCAGGAACCCTCAAAGGATGGAGGTTTACGATCAACCATACAGTGTGAAAATCGACCTTCGGAACTTTGCTGAAGAAACGGAAGACACTCCGAAGACCCCTTTCTATGCCAAATGGCTTGAGCTGGGCGAATCGGTGATCTATTTCGCTTCCGGCGGCTTCCTGTTGCTGGTTGTCTTGGTAGTCGCTCTTCTTTTGTTGAGAAGAAAACGGAAAGTGAAGGATGACCTGCCGGAGGAAAACCAGCATGTGATGCAGGTGGTGGAAGAGGAAAAGAACGACTATGTGGTCGGGTTGGACTATATTCGCCAGCATCCTGAGGCATTTTTTGCGGTTGATATGGAGGAGTTTTGCCTTGATACAGCGGTGAAGAAGGTCTATTTCTCCCGTGAGGCGGTGAAAAGTCTTAATAGCTACTATAAGGCATTCCTCGAGCAGCCTGAGCGCACCAATGAGACTGGATGCTACCTGATTGGCGGCTGGGAGACGGTGGACGGGAACGATGAGCAATACAATATCAGCGTCGAAGAGATGGTGATTCCCGGTGATGACGCGGTTTACGACGAGTATTCGCTGAATTTCGGACTCAAAATCGGCATCAAACTGGGCAGTGCCATCCGCAATCTGTGCGAAAAGACCGGGCGGGATTATGTGCACACTGTCTGGATGCATTCCCATCCGGGACTGGGTCTGTTCCTCTCTTCCCATGATCTGGTGGTGCAGAAGCAACTTGCCTACCCGGATGCGCCTAAACGCATGGTGGCCATTGTGATTGACACCAATACCCCGAACTGGCAGATGGCTTTCTTCACGGCAAAAAACAGCGGGGGAATGAACAATAAGGACGATTTGCTCAAGACCATCTCCTTTGACGTGCTGAACGAATGGAGCCGACACAAGACGGTTGCCGTGCAGTCGGCAACCGTGGAGAACAGTTTCATTGTCTCGACGGAGGACCTGAAGGACGAATTCGCCTTCTCTGCCAAAGCCATCAACCAGATTGACGATGCGGTTTATGCGGAAATTCCTGAAGAATCCTATCCCTTCTATGGGGAGATTCGTCAGAACGATGGGAAAAAGGCCCGCGTTGTCACGGCTTGCGGTGTGTCAGGCGAAGATAATCAAATCGGCTGGTTGGTTGTGGACTCAGATACGGAAGAGGCATTTGACGCACACCAATGCGATGATAAACTTACTCGGGCCGACTTTTGCCTTGTGTGTCGTTCTGAGCAGGAATGTTACTTGGTATGGCTTAATGCCGAGCAGAAAATACGGTTCATTCATACTTCCCTCAAAGAGATGAAGGAGTGGACTCGAAGAAAAAGAGTATAAATAAAACAGATATAGCTATGAAAAAACAGTTTGTTTTTATGATTGCGGTGGCTTTGCTCCTCGGTGCCGCGTGCCAGCGAGGACAACAGGCCGGACAGCCGAATTCGTCAGCTACAGCACCGTCGGATTCGATATCCATCGTGCAACTCTCGAAATCAGAGAAAGCGGACACGCTCTATGTGGATTTCAAGATTCTGGATGCGGCGGGCAAGAAGAAGTTCGTCAATCAGCTCAGTGCGGGCAATTTTATCGTGTCTGATGTGAGCACGATGGGGCAGGATATGCCTCCTAAAGTGGATTCCGTCATAGACATTCGTCAGAAAAAGATCATTTCCGACCAGATCTCCATGCTGTTTCTCGTGGACAGAAGTGGGAGCATTTCGCAGAATGAGCTGTTGGAACAATATACCCAAATCTGTCATATCATAGACATCCTGCCGAATACCAAAATCTACTTGTCGTTCATGGACAGTACCGTGACACCGAGCCTTTTGGCTACGAAGGAGAACATGAAATTCAAGTTCTATGAGGAATTTGTCGTGAAGGAGGGTACGGAGAAATACCTATACAAGGCGATCATGGCCAAGATGGAGGAACTGTCGGGCACTTTCGGGATGCATTACCCCGAAGTGCCGCACAATCCCGCTCTTCAAGATTCCACGCAGAAGATGTTGTTTGTGTTCACGGACGGTCGGGTGATGAATTCCGACGGCACGTTTATCGGTGCCGACTTTTTCAAGTGGAAAGGGGAAATTTGGGAACTGTCGGAGAAACAGGCGCATTCTGAGATTCCGTACGTGCCGATACATTGTATTTATATCGGCGATCCTGCCGCCACGGCCAATATCAAGGATGAGATGGAGGCCCTTTGCGCGTCCGCACCCACGAAAGACGCGCTGAAGGGACAGTTCCATACCCTGTTCGATGTTGCGCAGTTGCAGGAGACCCTGATGGGAACCATCGACTCCATCGCCGCTGATTACAGGCTGGTGTTGGTGAATCCTGCGGGCAAAACGTACGACGGCACACAACGTACGCTTACCGTTACGTTGCGGGACAATGCCACGGTATTGGCACAAGGGGGTATGAACTACGCGTTTGGAAACCAGCATATTCCGATCATTGTGGCATCGGAGGGGAACACCACCTCAAACCGACACACGATTCTGACGGGTTTGCTTTATGGCCTGATTTTCATCTTGTTGGCTTATTT
>Ga0265298_10003194_pt1 | contig 21932 bp, 45 predicted proteins | sample AusTroGonzalo_MG_3_FD_193486 | JGI IMG/M metagenome (GOLD analysis project Ga0265298, IMG submission 193486) | Bovine rumen microbial communities from tropical cattle in Woodstock, Queensland, Australia - Gonzalo_01 | ecosystem: Host-associated > Mammals > Digestive system > Stomach > Rumen ...
AAGTGATTAAGTGAAAGAAGAAATATGGAAAGACATTAAAGGATATGAAGGGAAATATCAAGTAAGCAACTTAGGAGATGTGATAAGTTTTAATTATATGAACACAGGCAAAAATAAAAAATTAAAAAAATTTTTAATACATAGGCAATATTGTGTTTCATTAACTAAAAATGGAAAAGACAAATCTATTACGATTGCAAGATTGGTGGCAGAAACATTTATACCAAATCCAAATAATTATCCTTTGGTAAGACATATTTCAGAAGATTTTTCAGACAACACTATAAGCAATCTTGAATGGACTACTATGTCGATATACAAAAAGAAATGCCACGCAGAAAAAAGAATTGCTAAGCAAAATAGACATATTGTTTATAAAGGCAAAGAATACAGAAGTTGTAGAGAAATGTTAAAAAATTATAATCTTTCATACAACACTTTTCGTGAAAGAATAAAAAATGGATATAATTTTGAAGAAGCAATAGAAATTAAAAAATATGCTTTTTTAAAAAGATACAAAGGTAAACAATATGATTTTTATGGTAAAAAATTAACAATAAAAGAAATATCAAAAATTACAGGAATTGATGAAACGCTTATTAGACATAGAATGAAACAATATAACTGGAATGTATATGAAGCGGCAGAAATTCCATTAGCAAAATATAAAAATAAAAAAGGAGAGTAAATAAAAATGGAAAAGGAAAACTTTAGATACGATAGTAGGTATCAATCACTAAAGAAACAAAATATGCAAGAAGCTATTGAATTTATTTTAGAAAAGGATTATGGAGATACAATAACTAATGCTTCATTAGGAAAGATTCTTGGTTATAATTTAGAAGATGAAAAAGAAAGAATGAGATTTCTTTCAATGATGGGAAGAATCAAGAATTTTATTATTGATTATGGATATGTATTAAAAACAATTTCAGGAGTAGGATATTATATCTTAAAACCACAACATATAAGTAATCATTGCTTTAGAAATTATATCAGAAAAGGGCAAAGAATTTTAGATAAAAGTGATAGAATTTTATCTCACGTTGATACTTCATATTTACAAGGCGATAGAAATACTGAGTATGAAGAAATCTGTAATTTAAATGATGATTTAATTCGTAAAACAGAAGAAATTATTGAAAATAGTGATTATAATCAAAATAAAGATAAATATAACACTATTGAAGATTAAGGTAAGAAAAATGGATGATTTTAATAAAAAGAATATGATAGAGATTGACAAATTAGATATGCAATGTCCATTTGCTTATACTCATAGAAAGAAAGACAAGCCTATGGTAAGAAGATTAGCTCGTAGAAGATTAAAAAGAGAAGATGCAAAGGAGATAAATAATGAAAGAACTGGAGAAAAAAATTAAAGAAGTACAAGCTTGTGTAGATATGTGGTTTACGCCAAATGCAAAAATTAAAAAAGAAATACAAAAATTAGAAAAAGAAAGAAATACTTTATTAAGAAAAAGAACTGAACGTATTTATGATAATTATGAAATAGATAGGATCATTCAAATTATCAATATTAAAATAGATACGTTAAAAGAAATTTTAGGAGGGAAATAATGAAAGATACAGAAAGATTTATGATTAGACCTGAAAAAGTTGATGAATTAAAAGCTGGTAGAACCAATATTTATTTGGAAGATTTGATAGGCTTTTCTCGTCAATATATTAGTGAAATATTTATGGGGAAAAGAATAATTGATAGAAAAGCTGTTAAAAAAATCTTAATCCCAACTTGTAGCGAACACGTTAAATTAAATGCAATGCTACAAAAAGATTTGGATAAAACAATTAATTATTTTTTCAAAAAAATATAAAAAATACTTGACAAAAAATAAAACTAGATGTATAATCAAAACAAATAAAGAAAGGAGAAAAATATGGAAGAAGAAAAAATGTTAAAACAAAAATATAATGATTTATTAGAATCATTATTAAAAGGTACAGAATATCTAAAAGAGCATCCAACAGAAGAAAAAGCACAACAAAGATTAGACGAAATTGCTATTGAAATGCAAAATATTATGAACGCAATGCCAAATATGACAGATGAGGAAAAAGAAAAAGGTTTTAAAATTGAAGAAGAACCTGAACCAGTTGTTGAACCTGTTAAAAAGAAAGTAGCAAAAACAGTTCAAGCAAAATCAACTCAATTGCCACAACCAATATTAAGCAAAAATGTTATTATGACAACAACAGGTGCAATTGAATTAACTCCTGATACTGTCAAAAAATATCTTGTAAATGGGCAAGGTAATGTAACGGATCAAGAGGTTATGATGTTTATTGGTATGTGCAAAGCTAATCGCTTAAATCCATTTAACAAAGATGCTTATTTAATTAAATATGGAACTCAACCTGCTTCAATTATTACTAGCAAAGACGTGTTCTTTAAAAGAGCAATTGAGAATCCAAACTTTAATGGAATGGAAAGTGGAATTATTGTTTTAGATAGTAAAGGCGAGTTAGTTAAAAGAGAAGGACATATTTATACATCTAAAGAAGAAATTGTTGGTGCTTGGGCTAGAGTACATAGAAAAGATTGGGAACATCCAATTTATCAAGAGGTTAATATGTCAGAATATCAAGGTAGAAAGAAAACAGGTGAAGTGAATTCTAATTGGGAAACAAAACCTGCTGTAATGATTACGAAGGTTGCTGAAGTAACTGCGTTAAGAAAAGCATTTACAGATAATTTACAAGGAATGTACATTTTAGAAGAAAGCGATAATATAGAACCAGCAAGAGAAAATCCTGTTGTTGATATTTTATAGGAGGTAGATTATGTCAAACGCATTTAGAAAGATAAGACGTAATGCTTTAAAGAAATATTTAGGCACAAATAAAATTAGAGAATTTTGGCATCAACAAAACGATACTTTAGAGCAAAAATTAAGAAAAGCTAGAAAAGGCGAATATAGTAAAGGAGAATAATATGGGAAGATTAACTAATAATAACTATTTTTCACCAGAAATGAGAATAAAATATACAGGTAGTTCTGAAATTAAAGATTTTATGAAATGTGAAGCTTGTGCATTAGCAAAAATAAAAGGCGAATTTGAAGATGAGCCAAGTAAAGCGCAAATTGTATCAAGCTATATTGATGCTTGTATCTCAAAAGAATTAGATCAATTTAAAGAAGAGCATCCTGATATATTTCTTAAATCAGGTGAGTTAAAAGCAGAATATAGACAAGCTGATGAAGTGATTGAGCAAATGAAACAAGATAAAGTATTTTGGAAATATTTGCAAGGAAAACATCAAAAAATAATGGTAGGTAAAATTGCAGGAGTTCCTATCAAAATTAAAATTGATTCATATTTTAAAGATAAAGCAATAATTGATTTAAAGTGTGTAGCAAATTTAGATTTAATTTGGAATGAAAAAATAAAAAGTAAACAAAACTTTATTGACTATTATGGATACCATACTCAACGGAGCGATTTATCAGGAAATTGTAAGGCAAAAAACGGGTAAACAATTACCATTTATTATAGCAGTTGCAACTAAAGAAAAGTTTTCTGAACGTGCTTTGTTGGAAATACCTCAATATACTTTAGATGAAAAACTAGAAGAAGTAAAAGAATATTTGCCTAGATTACAAGCAATTAAAAAAGGTAAAATAGAGTCAAAAAGTTGTGGCTGCTGCGATTACTGTATTAGCAAACAAAAAGTACAAGGCATAATAAGTTATCACGATTTCTTTAAAGAAAGAAATAATTAAAAAGGAGAGAAAAATTATGGGTTTATTTAGAAGAAAAGAAAAGAAACAAAACGGACAAGATTGGGTGGCAAGAGAGGCTTTAAATGAAGCTTTAAGAGAGCTGGAAGAAGAAAGAAATGAAAAAATAAAATATCAATTAGAATTAAAAGAAGTACGAAATAATCAATATGATATGGTAAAAAAAGTTTTAAATTATGATATTTTAGAAAACAATCTTAAAATTTTACAAAATACAATTGAAAATATTAAAGACATTTGTAAGAAATCAAAAACTTCAACTATCGCAAAAGCAATTTTAAAAGAATTGGGGGAATAAAAATATGATAATAGCAATAATAATTTTATTAATAGTAGCATTAGCAAGTGGTTTTTTATATTCAATTACTGAAAGTGATTCTCTTTTTGGAATATGCGCTATATCTGTTGTTGTATCAATTATTTTAGGAATAACAGGTTGTTTTACAGGTTTTATTAATCATCCTGCTACTGAAGGAATGCAACAAGGTATAATAACAGCAGTTGATTTAGAAGGAATATTCTTTAGAAGATATGAAGTTTATATTAAATCAGGTGGTTATACAACTAATTCTAAAGGTCAAATGTCAGACGAAACAAAATATCTATTATATGATTATGAAAAAGATTTGGCTGAAGAACTTAAAAGTGCGATAGGTAAAGAAATAAAATTATATTATGGACACGATGGTGGCTATATTGGTTGGAATAATTGTGGAACATATCATATAAAAAAAGTAGAATTAATTGAGGAGGATAATGTAAATGAATAAGATTTTCTTGATGCGGAAGATTGTCTAAAACTCCAGAAATAAGAGCAACACAAAATAATATAAAAGTTGCAAATTTTGATATTGCAGTAGAAAGAAGATTTGTAAAAGACGGTGAAGAAAGACAAACTGACTTCTTCCCTGTTGTAGCTTGGAATAAGCTAGGAGAATTTTGTGAAAAATATCTTCAAAAAGGCACTAAAGTTGTAATTGAAGGTAGATTAGAGGTTAGACAATGGCAAGATAAAGACGGAAATAATAGATATACAACAGAAGTTATTGCAGAAAGCATTGAATTTGCAGAATCAAAAAAACAAGATAATACTCAATCAACTAACGACATACCTGTTAATGTTGTCGAGAATAGCAGCTCAGACGATTTGCCGTTCTGATTAAATAACTTTATTACTTAAATATAAAAATAGTTTAAAATTGATTTAGGAGTGAAATATGAATATGGAAAAAGAAGATTATAAAAAGTATATAGGAAAATATATTAGAAACCAATTTGGTATTGCAAAAATAGTTGGATTATTGGAACAAAATGGTATATTATATTTACAAGTAGATAAAGATATTGTTTATGATTCAAAAACTAATAAGATTTTAGGCAATGTTTATCCTATAACTGAAGAAAGCAATTTAGAAAATAGAATTAAAGATTTAATTGATTTAATTAAAGTTGGAGATATTATAAAATGGGAAGCCAATGATATTGGATATTATGGAGTCAATGAAGTTATAAGACGACCTGAAACAAAGAAAACACTTGGAGTTTATCCAGAAGAATATGATTATTTACTTCCACTAGAACGATTAAAAATTATAAAAGTATTAACAAGAGAACAATTTGAAGAAAATAGTTATGAGGTGCAATATGGGTAAGAAAATAATATATATTAGTGCTTTATTAAAAGATGATATGATAATAGCTTATAAAATAAGCCCAAATTTAAAAGAATATCCTCACGATTATTATAAAGATTTTTATTATGCTGGAGTTCAAATGACTATGAATGTTGATAAAGAATATGAAGTAAAATATATATCTGTTGTAGTTGATGATAATATTAGTACGAAATTTAATAATTATATTTTTGAAACATTTGCTAAAGAATTTTATAAACAATGGAAAATACATCCAAATCATTTTGGACAAGCAGCATATTAAGGAGTGAAATATGGGTATAGAAAAAGGAGATTATGTAAGAGTTTCATATATGTATGGAAATACAAAAATAGCCAAAATAGAAAAAATCTTAGATAAAGACCCTTGTTATAAAAATATGCAAATGTATAGAATAGATAGAAGTGTGCAACACGATAGTGCTTCTTATATTTCAAGCAAAATTTATAAAGAAGATATAATAAAACATAGCAAAAATTTAATTGATGTAATTAAAGTTGGAGATGTGATTACAACAAATAATTTATGTGGTGAAATTGCAAAAATTAAAGAAGATAAGATTTGGTTAGCTTGTAGTGATTGTTGTTATGTCGAAAATATTAAATCAATTATAACTAAAGAACAAATAAAAGAGATGGAGTATAAAATAAATGAGTAAAAAATCTTATGATAATGGTAAAAAGTTTGAAGAAGAACTTTGTAAAATATTTTCAAAATTAGGATATTATGTAATATACCAAGAAAAGCGGAGTAACAGGAGCACAATGTTGTGATATTATAATTATAAAGAATAATATTGCAACATTGGTGGAAGCTAAAAATCTTGAAAATAAATCTGGAATATTCAATTTAGATCGTATTGAAATGAATCAAATTTTAGCTTATAATAGATTTAGAGAATGCAAAAATACTAATTTTACTTTGGCAATTAAGTGGAAAAATAGTATTTGGTTAATAGATTTTGGAATATTACAATTTTATAATAAAAGTATTGACTTAAAACAAATAGAGCCAAATATTAAAGAATTTTGTAAGGAGAAATAAAAATGGAAGATTTTGAAATAAAAAGAATAATTAAATATGTTATAATAGGAGTAGTAATACTTTTTGCTTTAATAGTATTTTTCAATAGCATTACAACTGTTCCAACAGGGTTTGTTGGAATTAAAACAAGATTTGGTAAAGTGCAAGATGACACAATTCAAGAAGGCTTTAATTTTAAATTGCCTTTTGTTGAAAAAATAGTACAAATAGATTGTAAAACCAAAAAATTAGAAGCAACAAGTGAAGCATCTACTAAAGATATGCAAACTGTTGATATGACAATAGCTGTAAATTATAATGTTAATAAAGATACAGCAAATATTTTATATAAAGAAGTAGGAGTAGATTATGAAAATATTATAATTACTCCAAGCATTTTAGAAAGTATAAAATCAATTTCTGCTCAATATACAGCAGAAGAATTAATTACAAAAAGAGCTGAAGTATCTACAAATATTCAAGAAACAGTAATAAATAAAATACAAAAAAGAGGTTTTGTTGTTACTGGTTTTAATATTACAAATATAAATTTTTCTGATGCGTTTAATCAAGCAATAGAAACAAAAGCAGTAAAACAACAAGAAGTACAAACTGCACAAGCTGAACTTGAAAAACAACAAATTCAAAATGAAAAAGAAATTTCAATTGCAGAAAAAGATGCAAAAGTAATGGAATTACAAAATGCACAAATTACAGAAAATACTTTAAGGTTAAAAGAATTAGAAGTTCAAGAAAAAATGATAAATAAATGGAATGGCACAATGCCAAGCACAGTTTTAAATGATAGTGTAACTGCATTATTTAGTAATTAAGGAGAACTGATGAAGAAATTTATTTTGTACTTAATTAGATGGCAATTATCAACACCAATATTAGCGATATGTATGCAATGGTTAGAATTTAATACTGTTGTTAAAACAATTATCGCTAATTTAATTGGTGGAATGATTTTCTTTTGGATAGATAAATATATTTTTAAAGAAAAGGAGAAAGTTAATGATTCCTAAAATTATTCACGCAGTTTGGCTTGGCAGAGGTGAAAAAAGCGAACGAGCTAAACTTTGTATAGAATCCTGGAAAAAATATTTACCAGACTACGAAATTATAGAATGGAATGAAGATAATTTCGATATTAATTATAATAATTGGACTAGAGAAAGCTATAAAAATAAGAAATATGCATTTACATCAGATGTAGTTAGATTATGGGCTTTATACAATTACGGTGGGATTTATATGGACACCGATGTTGAAGTCTATAAGTCTTTAGATGAATTTTTAAATGAAGAAGGATTTACAGGCTTTGAAGATATAAATTATCCGTCAACTGCAACTCTTGGTGCAGAAAAAGGAAATCCAATTATTAAGAAAATGTTAGATTGGTATAATAATCACGATTTTATTTTATATGACGATTGGAGAGATTATATTAAAAACCAAAGAACTTCAACGTGTGTGCAATCTAATATTTTAGCAGAATCAGGTATTAATAGGATGAAAAATGAGATACAACATATACCACATTTTACAGTATATCCAACAAATTATTTCTTTACGAAAGACGAGGGATATACATATCATAGTTTTTCTGGCAGTTGGTAATTTAAAAACAGGAGGAGTTTTAAAATGCAAGTAATTATAATGTGTGGAGGAAAGTACAAAGATTTTGAAAAGCACAAAGCTTTAAGTGTTATTCACGGGGAGGTTTTAGTCGAAAGAACTATTAGATTATTAAAAGAAAATAATATAACTAATTGGTATATTAGCACAAACGACCCAAATTTTGACAAATACGGAAATATATTGCATCACGAAAACAATTATGAATGTGAGGGATATAAATCAACAGGTTATTGGGTAGATGCTTTTTATCCTACTGAAGAACCTACTATATATCTTCACGGCGATGTATATTATACTGATGATGCAATGAAAAAGATTTTAAATTTGAACCCAAAGGTAAATACTTTAATCGGTAATGACCTTGCTAGAAACAAACAACATATTGATATGGGAGAACCTTTTGGTTGGATAGTAGTAGATCAAAAAGCATTTAGAGAAAATATAAACAAAACAAAGAAATTACAAGATGAGAAAAAACTAGCAAGAGGTATTGCTTTAAGTTGGGAATTATATAGAGTTTCAAATGGATTAAATCCTGATAGAATGGAAATCCTAGATGAAAGTTATTTAAGCATAAATGATAAAACAATAGACGTTGACACTCCAGAACAAATAGAATTAGTAAATAAAGGATTGAGATAAATGATTATAAAACACGATAACATTATTTATTGTAAGGATATTTCAGTAATTGGTGGAGTTGAAACTTTTGTTTATGAAATGGTTAAAAAGTACCATAATTTAGACATAGCAGTTGTTTATAAAACTGCACATCCAAATCAATTACAAAGATTAGAAGAATATTGTCCAACTTATCAACATATTAATCAGGATATAGAATGTAAAGTTGCAATTATTAATTATGATGTTACAATTATTCCTTATATCACAGAAAAAATATGGAAAGAAAATGCAGCAGAAGATGAGGGAATTTATCAAGTAGTGCACGGAGATTATGAAAACCCTGCGTACAAATGGAAACCTCCAACTGATGATAGAATCAAAGCATACATTGGAGTTACCAAACACGTTCAAGAAAGTTTTAAACGAATTACTAAGAATCAAAATGTTCTTCAACATTATAATCCTTTAACAATTGATAAACAACCATTATTGTTGTTTTCGGCGACTAGGCTTTCACCAATTAAACGGAAAAGATAGAATGGCAAAACTTGCAAATGCTTTGGATAATGCAGGAATAGAATATATTTGGTATGTTTTTACTAACGATACACAAGCGATAAATAATCCAAATATAATTTATATGAAACCAAGATTAGATTCTTACAAATGGCTTAAACACGCATCTTTCCTCATTCAGCTAAGCGATACGGAAGCCTGTTCTTATAGCATAAATGAGGCTCTTTATCGTAATATCCCCGTTGTCGTTACCCCTCTCCCATATCTTTCAGAGATAGGCGTAGAAGATGGTAAAAATGCTTATATTCTTGAATTTGATTGTAGCAATGTTGATGAAGTCGCTAGAAAAATGGTTAATGTTCCTAAATTTGAATTTAAACATCTTGAAGATAATTACGATAAAATTCTTGTTAAAAGTAAATCAAAATATAATTTAAATTATATCGACTGTGAAGCAATTAACAGTACAGATTTTGGTAGATTTTATAGACTTAAAGATATGGTTAGAGCTAATTATCTTAATAACAATTATGGACATATTTACAAAGGTGATAGATTTAAAGTACCAGAAGATTTATTTGATTACTTGGCAGGAGATAATCCATTACATAAGAAAGTGATAAAAAGATATGAAGATAAAAATTGATAGTATGATTACCATTTCTGATATTACCAAAGAAATGGAAAATTATATAAAAACTGAATTGGAAATTAAAAATCCAGAATTACAGAAAAAACAAGCAATGGGCTTTTATACATATAATATACCAAGAACTTTAAAAGCTTATTCAAAAAAAGGTAATGATTATGTTATTCCACTTGGAGAAATAAACAATGTTTGGAATTTGCATCCTAATTTAGAAGATTATGAGTTAAACTTTGGACAACATAAACAAATAATTTTTCCTACAAGTAATATAAAACTTTATGATTACCAAAGTAAAGCTGTTGATTATATGCAAACACAAGTAAGAGGAATTTTGCAAAGCAAATGTGGAAGTGGAAAGTCTATAATGGCATTAGAGCTTATTAGAAGAATAGGTTATAAAGCATTAATTATTTGTGAAAAGAAAGAAATACAAGACCAATTTAAAACTTATCTTGAAAATAATTTCGGAATGAAACAAGGCGATTATGGATTAATTAAAGAAGGTAAAGTTGAGATTGGTAATTTCGTTACCATAGCATTAAGGCAAACATTAGCAATTATTGATTTAACTCCATATAAATATGAATGGGGGGTAATCATTGTGGATGAATGCCAGAATGTACGGTGGTAGCGTTACTAAGTGTTCTCAATACTCAAAAATTTTAAATAATCTTGCTTCTAAATATAGATATGGAATTTCTGCTACTCGGCTATCGTGTAGATGGATTAACTAGATTTATGTATAGTTTATTAAATACAGTTAAATATACTATTCCTGAAGAAGCAATTTCTGACAAGATTATTAAAGCAAGTGTAAAACCTATACATACAAATTACGAGATTAAACGAGATTCGCTTAAATATGATGGAACATTAAATTATACTATCTTGCCGACAAATCTTGCCACAGACGATTCTCGTAATAAATTGATAATAGATTTATTAAAACAAGAGAAAGATAATTATTGCTTAATATTATCTGATAGACTAGAGGGATTAGAAATACTGCACAAAGCAGTTGGTGGGCTCTTTATAAATGGGAAAATGGTATCAAAGAAAGTAAAACAAGAACGTGAAGAAGCTATTGAAAAAATGAGAAATAAACAAGAACATTATTTATTCGCAAGTTTTTCATTAGCTCGTGAACGGTCTTGACATAAAATCTTTAAACAGATTATTTCTTATTGCTCCAACTAAAAATAAGATAACGTTGATCCAGAGCTGTCGGTAGAATAGAACGAAAAGACGAAAACAAAGAAACTCCAATAGTCTATGATTTTGTGGATAAAGGCAAATATTTTGAGGATTCGTTTAAAACTAGGAAAAGATTTTATAAACAAAACGGTAACGAAATACTATTGACATAAAAATAATTTTAGAATACAATAGAAAAAAACAAAGGTTTTTGCTTATGGAAAAGATAGAAGAAGCTATAAACAAATACTTATGTGATTGCTGTAATAATAAATGCGAAAAATGTATGAGTTTAGAAATAATTGAATACAGAGATATTACGCAATATAAATGTTTAAATTATGCAAATTCACATACCAGGTTGTATGTTGAATCTAATGAAGAGTGTATGTAAGCCGATTGCATATATTCTTCAGGGCAAGTAAATAGTAGGCAGAGCATTCTAATCAGGTAGCTAATCGGGCGGCGCTTATAATGGCTCGGAATATGGCTCATAAATTCTACTTATGCTGATTAGTGTAGTCAATGCTTTGCCTAGTGTTTACTTAACACTACAAAAACCTGCTTAAAATTGGTAAAAAGAAGAATGGTATATGTTAGGGTAGCCAATACCCCCATAAAGAGTAAATCTTCTTCTAGTAAGTTTTGTAGGCATCTTACTAAGGATTTTGCGAGGTTTACCCTTATAAAAATCTCGCTTCATACGCTGAATTAGCGGACTTCGTGATGATACTAGTACACGAGAAGGTTCGACTCCTTCGTTCAGCTTTATATTGCCTTGTCGTCTAATAGGTAGGACATAAGTTTTTGGAACTTAGAATATTAGTTCGAATCTAATCAAGGCAGCCAAATGTAAGTGTGATGAAATTGGTAAACATACAAGTCTTAGAAACTTGCGGATAATATCCTTGTAGGTTCAAGTCCTACCACTTACACCAAAGCCCTTTAAAATCTTCGGATGTTTAATGAAAGCTCGTATTCTTCGGATATAATGAGAAAGGTATTTTATGCTTGTATAGCTCAGTTAGTAGAGCAGAAGATTGAAGCTCTTCGTGTCGGTGGTGCGATTCCATCTGCAAGCGCCATATATGTCCCGTTAGTAGAGTTGGCTTCATACAATCGGCTGCAACCCGATTATACACAGGTTCGAGTCCTGTACGGGACTCCAGAACATAAGTGATACTAGATAATTTGTGTTCTCCTTTCTTTAACTTATAAAGTCTATCATTTCAGGCGATTCTAGTTCGTCTGATTTATGGAGAAGTAATCCCGTAAGGAGCGGGTGCGGACTGTAAATCCGTTGTCAGTTTTGGCTCGAGTGGGTTCGATACCCTCTTTCTCCACCAAAAAGGAATAATAACTATGAGAGATTATATAAAAAATATGTTATCTATGGAAGATATATTTTATAGATACGGAATAAAACATAATAAAAAGAATTGTATATGCCCGTTTCATAACGATAAGAATCCAAGTATGATATTCGATAAAAATAGATTTCATTGCTTTGGCTGTCGGAAAATCTGGTGATATAATATCATTTGTTGAATATCTTTACAATTTGGATTTTAGACAAGCAATGCAAAAAATAAACGAAGATTTTAATTTAGGTTTGGATTCTAATACCAAAATTGATTATGAAAAAATAAATAAAATTAAAGAAGAAAGAAAACAAAGAGAACGTTATAAAAATAAACTTTTGAAAGATTATTGTAAATTATGCGACAAACTTATAATAATAAGACGTGAAAGAAAGTTTTTGAAAAACAAAATCACTTTAAATAACATAAATGAAATGTTACAATTTGAATGCAAATTAAGAGATATGCAATGGAATATAGAAAATGAGATAGAAAATATAGAAAAAAAGATGGCTACCATTATTTGAGGTAACCATCTATTTTTATGCGAATCTAAATATAAATGCTTCTAATCTCTTGCTTTGCCCTGTTGTTCCTATCATCACTTGTGTTCCAACTTGTTCATCTTGCCAACCTATATCTTCAACGTGTCCTTGAACTACCATTGTTTTAGGGCTTCTAAATTCTATCGCCTCTAATCGTCTTGATTCTCCTGTTGTTCCTGCTTCTGTTCCGCCTGGTTGCCAATCTGTCCAACCAATATCTTGAAGATGTACTCTATATTCAACCTCATCTGACATAAGTTGTATAGCTTCCATACGTCTTGATTCACCTGTCGTTCCTGATATATTTCCAGGACTTACAAAACATTGCCAGCCAATATCTGCTAAATGGCTTCTATATACAGGATAATTATCACTATGATATGTTCCTACTTCGTTTGGTATTCCCATATAAGCAGCAGGATCAAATACGTCTGCATATTGATTTGTTACATTTCTTATTTCATAATGTAAATGAGTTCCTCTTGAATTCCCTGTATTTCCCATATATCCAATTATATCGCTTCTATCAACTCGTTCATTTGTTGAAACATAAATTTTAGATAAATGACAAAACCAATGGTATAATCCATCTACATCATTTTGAACTACGATAAAGTTACCATAAGAATTATCCCAACCTCTTCTTACAACTATACCATCGCAAGTTGAAAAGATATTTTTGTTGTTAGAAACTAAATCAATACCTGTATGCCAACCGCAAGAATAATCGCCTGATACTCCAAACGGATTCGTTACTCTAAATTTCCCGTACTAAAGGTAAATTTGTCATAATTATTCTCCTTTCTTTTTAGAATATTGATAATTTGAAATTCCTAAAATTGTACCTAAAAATGTATCAATAGCTGTTATAGTACCAACAATTTGCTCACCATAAGGGAATCCCCAAATGCCACTTAAAGCAAAATATAAAGTTGCAATAGCTGGTAGCACTATTAAAGCTATCCATTTTAGAACATCATACACTTTATTACTTAGCATAAGTTTCCTCCTTTCTAAGCATCTTCTAACGCTTGTATTCTTAATAGATTAGATTTCTTATAATCCAATTCTAAAATAAATGGTTGTTTTGCATTCGTCTGTGTTATATGTGTTACTCCTTGATATGTTTTTGCTTTGTTGTAAATATCTTCTAATTGATTAACTAATACTGTATCTGTAATTTGAGTATCTGTTGCAGTAGCTAAAATGTAATATATCGTTACATTATTTGAATATAACCAATTCATAAAATCAGTTGCGTTCGTAAATCTATTATCTATAACATCTAAATATCTTGATGTAGGAGCATAAGCATTTATATAAAATTGATTATTTTGTCTATTTTGATAATCCGTTGCTGGAATACCAATATAGTGTGTTGATAGTGGTGTATAATAATTATTATAAATACTATCTTGTAAATCTGTATATCTAAATAATGAGCCTTGTGTAACAGAAGTGTATGTGAAAGTTTGAGTTCCATTTAATACCAATTTTCCAATATAGCCTTTCTTATACCAATTTCCATTTTGTCTGTAAATGTAATCTTCATTATTTCCTATTTTACAGTATTCTTGGCTTCCTAGACTTATTGTATATGTTTGACTTTGGCTATTATCAGAGTTTGCTATTGTTATTGTATTCTCTCCTGTAACTACTTCAACCGCACTAGGTCTTTCAGGGCTTGGAGCAGGTGTAACAAAATTGTATTTATAACTTGGTACAATCGCTAAATTATTTGAATTTGTTACTGTTATATAAGTAGTTCCTGTGTAACCATTTGCTTCTTCTATTGTGTTTAATTGGTTTATTAAAGTAGCATCTGTTATTTCTGTGTTAGTTGGAGTTGCTAATGGATAATATAAAACTAAATTGTGTGAACTTAACCAAGTTTTCCAATTTGCTAACGTCATTTCTGTTCCATAACGTACTCTTAAATGTTTATTGCTTTCTCGAATAAAAAATCCTTGTGTAGTATTATCACTACTAATTTCGACATTTATAAAATAATTGCAAAGTGAATGTGGATAAAAACTTATACCGTCAGAAATTGAAACATATCTATAAAAATAATGTTCTGTACCTGAATATTCTATATTCCAACTTTCATCATTACTTCCATCAAGAATAGTTTTACCAACACACGCTTTCTTGTACCAATTACCATTTACTAAACTACTATCATAATATGGACTGCTTGGTACGTTATGGAAGATGAAATCTTTGTATGTACTAATATTTGCTAGTTCTAATGAGCCTAGATTTAGTGTGAAGTTTTGTTCTGCGTGTTCTATGTAATCACTTGGTGTTGAACCTGCTTCTATCTGTATGTTTGTGAAAGTTATTGTAATACCTGAGCTAGAACCATAATCGTAATAAGCATAACATCTAATTTTAGTAATATCTTTTTCAAAAACAATAGTTTCACTCGCATTTTCTCCAATATTAAAACTTTTCGTATAGTGTGCGCTACCTTCTTGTTCCCAATAAAATTGAATTGTTGTATAAGAATTAGAACCCGATGTTTCTATTTTACCAATGCTTACGGTATAAGTACCTGCTGGAATTGGTGTATCAAATACAATTTCTTTATATCTTGTATAACTAAAAGAATTGTCATATTCAAACAAATTCTTATTCTGAACTTTAACACTATTCTCTCCTGTTACTACTTGAATGTCTTGTGGATAGTCTGGATTTGGACTTGCTGTTCCTCCGTACATATGGTTCGTAGTCTGTTGCTGTTGCACTTTCCTCAATTTGCATATTGTTAACATCTAAAGAATAACTTGTTTCTCCTGTTGGTCTTCCAGTATATAAACGAAACGCTAACCTTTTTTCACCGTAATCTCCACTAGCAATAGTTACAGTTACAGACGTGTTTCCACTACCCATTTCATTTCCTATATTTACTCTATTAGAACCGTCAGCATCACAATATAAAAATCTACAAGCTCTTATTATATCACTAAGAGTAGTTGTTGAAAAAGTTACTGTTTTTCCAATAAAATCAGACATTTTTCCTAAATCATATAATTTAAAACCTCCTGATGTAACTCCAGATACATTTACACCTGTTTCGATTGGGGTTACAGTAACACTCCCGTAAGAATATATTGCGGTTGCATTTTTATTAAATAAATTTTTCCCTGTATATGTTTGTTGAAATGTATCTCCACTAAACTTTGTAAACTTACTTTCTTTTGTACTATCATAATCACTTATTGTTAAGTCTGTTCCTATTACTTCTGTTCCTGCTTCTGCTTCTATTACTTCTTGATATGTGTTTCCACCTAGTTCCATTTTAGCTTTCCAATAAGCACCACCTGTTGTATCTATTGAAGTTCCTGTTAAAATACTATCTTCTAGCTCACTTGACATTTGTTCGTACATATCTTGTAGTTCTTCTTCTGTTACTTCACCATCTTGTCCGTTAGTTACATTAAATGTTGTTGTATTTCCATTTGTATATGTTATTGTGTATGTGTCAATTAATCCAGCAGTTCCAGTTTTTTCAATACTAGCAATTCCATTTCCAGTTGGACCAGTTGCTCCGAGTATTTCCGAGTATTTCCTTTAGAAGCAACTAATTGCCAATATGTTGTGTTAGTTGGTAAATTCCCTAAAGTATTAGTTATTGCAACATAACTACTACCTTCATAATCGACTAAATCAAATAAATAATATTGAGTAGATTCATTATATGTTCCTCTTGACACGAATCTTACTCTACCTGCATTTACTTGTGCCATTTTATCCCTCCTATTCTACGGTTAAAACTAATTCACCATTTGAATTTATGTTAGCACTTGTTACACTCGCTCCAGTTGGACCACGCACGCCTGAAGCACCTGAGAAGTCAGCTAAATATTGCCATCTATAAGTTGGATCTTCTACTTCTGTTTTAACAAATAATTTTGCATTATCTTCTAACTCTATATTACCACTAATCATTACATAATCATTTATTTCCATATTATCATAATCTGCTATCATTAATTCAACTGTTGAATATGTTTTCTTAATTTGAAATGCCTCACCGTTGCGGACCTGCTGGACCAGTCTGTCCTTGCAAATTAACAAATGTATAATCAGTATCATTTTCAGTTTTAATCCCCAAAGACGTTCCATCCCACATAAATTGTAAACTTACACCATCTAAAATATTAACACTTTTTTGTTGACCTGTTTTTCTTGTTATTGTAACTGTTGCGGTTTTATCAACTTTATTAGCATCTATATCAAGATTACCAGCTTCGGTTATTAAAGTTTGTAAGCTAGATTTTAAATCTAAAACTTCTGCTTCTAATCCTTCAACTTTTGTTATTTCCTCTTCAAGAATCCTTATAACACGTTCCATTTCAGTTTCTTGTTCCTCAGGAATTTCTCCGTCTGGAGAAACGTTTTCGTTAAAGAATAATGGATATGTTTTGCTTCTAAAATCAATATTCTCTTCATCAACTTCTTTTGTCAACCAGATATAGAAACTTACATCTTTAAGTTGTGTTACAGCTTTAGGAATTTTGTATGTTCCATCTTCTTCTATATAATCCCAATATGTTTCGTTTTCTGTTACAAATACAATTTTCTTAAAGTAATCATCATAAGTAGAAGGAATTTCAATTGTTAAATTTTGTACTAAATTCTCATTTTGAGTTCCTTGTTCTTGTTCAGAAAATTCTATTAAACGATTTTCATATAATTTTAAGTTCATAAAATTTCCCTCCTTTAATTAAAGTATAGCATATAAAAAATAAAATGTACATAAAAAAAGAAAAATCCTCGTACATTTTTAAAAATATACGAGAATTAATCTACTATGCGATTAGAACAGCATAAGCAATTCTAAATATTATCTTATCATTAACTTTATATTTTGTCAAGCATTATTTTTCTAGCATTTCTTTGATTGTTCTATGATGCTCTTTTTCACGTTCTGCTATTTTTAGAAGTGTACTTTTATCTTGTGGATCTGTTACCATATCAGCAATATCTTCTATTTCTCTAGCTTTATCTTTCATATCATCCATACACATTTCTAATTCTTCGTAATAGTCATCACGATACATCCTATAATTTCTTCTTCCGCCTCTGCGGTCATAATCACGATAATTACGATAATTGCGATAATCTCTATCATCTCTATACATTCTATCATCTCTATAATCGTGTTCTCTTCTTTCATCCATCATATCATACATAGTATTTTCCCTCCTTTATTGTGGTATTGTCATAAAATATCTAAAAACTTTACCTTTTTTAGCATCTTCATCTTCTATAAAATCTTTTGTAAATCTTGCATACATTTCAATATTATCTTCAAATAAATCCCTGTAATCGTTGAAACTCATATTTAAAACCGTGTAGAAATCCCAATCACGAATGTTATTCATACCGAATCTATCTTGTATTTCTCTTGATTGTTCAATAGTGAATTTTTGTCCATAAGGTCGCATATTAGAAACAATTTCTTTCGCCATTTGCTCGTTTAACACATCACCGATAAGCCATTCCGTATAATTCCATTTTATATTTCTTATACAAATCTTCGTCAAATTGTTTGACAGTATGTGTAACTTCATCTAGTAAATCAGAAAGTCTATACATCTCTTCTATGTTTCCATCATCAACAATTTTTCTTATATACTCTTTAATTTCGTGCATCTTCTTCTCCTTTCAATAAATCAATAATTTGTTGATTTTGCTGAATAATAACTTCTAGTAATTCGTCTTGATGTTTTAAATAATCCATTAAATCATTATTATTAAAATCGTGTATTAAAATATCATAACTAGCAAGTTGTGCTAAATTTGAAGTTACTTCTAACCAAAACCAAAAATTATTTTCTTCCATTTATTTACTCCTTAATTTCCTGAAAGTCGAGTTATACTTATCTCTGCATTCTTTACAATTGGGATTTGTGTATCTGTTACAACAGGTGTTGCACCACCATTATAAATTATTGTTGGTAATGATGTTATTGCAAGATTTACTGTTCCTTTGCAACATACTCTAACTTTTTTATCAAAACTTATGTTTTCAAATTCTCCAGGAGCAGCTATTGCAGCATCCATTTCTGTTCCTTGTACTAAAGTTCCATCAGCAAAAAGTCCGTAATGCTACCTGACCGAGCTGTATTTGAAGTTATATTACCGTTAAAAGTAATTTCATAAACTCCTCCCTCTAAGATGCTAAACAATGGACTACCCTCGTTATGATTCATAAAACCATTACAATTTATTGCACTTCTTGTTCTTAAATCTGTGTTTACAAAAGGTACTGAAGCTGTATTAGATGCTAAAGTAATTTCTGACTCATTTACAGCCTGAATTACGCCATTCATATTATTTTTCCTCCTTTATAATAAAATTAGAGGATAGACACCTTGCCTATCCTCTTTGAAAATTAGCAAGTTCTCGTATTCGAGTTTGTCTATTTAAGACGTTTTGCTATTAAACTAATGTACTACCGAATGTATTTCCACATCCGCATCCACTATTACCGTTGCAAGTAAATATTGGAGTTCTTCCGATAAACAGGAGTTGTTCCAACAGGACAACTATCCAATAAGTTGTACAAGTCTTTGTTTGCTTGAACAAATCCTGCTTGAATTTGAGCTGTTTGCTCAATTTGGTTTGCTTTTAAATCTGCCATTTGAAGTTGTCTTTGTAAATCAGAGATTTTTTCGTTTTTAGCATCAATTTTATCATTGCATAATTGATCTAAAATTCTTTGAGTATTAGCTGTTTGATTTACAATAACTTCTCTTAATCCTTCAGAAATAGCTGCTCTATCTGCACAGTTTTCAGAAAGAATTGTAGAGTTTAAATTAGCGATTCCAAGTCTATTTTCGCAGCAGCAATTTTGTAAAGCATTATTAATGTTATTAAATCCATTTAATGTTGCAATTTCAGAATTGAAAGCTTGTTGCATATTTGCTATTTGTCTGCCATTAGCTGCAATTTCAGCTCCACTAAATCCGTTATTAACTGCTTGTACTACGTCTGCTGTGCTATTACATAATTGATTTGATAAACCGTAAACGCCATCTCTTACTCCTTCAATTTGGTTGCTTAAATGTAGTGTATCGAATCCTGTATTAGTATTTTGCATAATCTCTTTTTGTCCGTTAGATAACCACGCAAATTCATTCAAATTTCCGTAACCACCATAACCACCGAATCCGTTTCCACCAAATCCGCCGAATAAAGCAAGAATTAGTATAAACCAAATCCAACTGCCATCTCCTGCAAATCCACTTCCAAATCCACCACCGTATGGGTACATTGGATAAGCATAACCTCCTCTGTTGTTATCAACAATTGCAGCAACGTCTGCTGGGCTCATATTGTCGTTCATAATTCGTGTTCTCCTTTCTTTAAAATTTGTATATAAAAATCCATAAAGGATAATTATTACCTATTTCATATTTTGCAATTTACTCATAATTTCAGGTGGACACCCGATATGAATTTAATTGCTTAAAGAAATTTGCTTTTTGTTCATTATTCATTTTACTTAAAACTTGTTTTACATAAGGTTCTGGGTTTTGTCCCATACTCATCATATTTTGTATTTGTTGAAATCCTTGACTGTTTTTGCTTTGAAGTTGTCGCATAAAACTTTGAATTAATTGTTGTACCATTTAATGTTCCTCCTATTTAGTTTTCTTTTCTACTTTTGGAGCAATTACTGTTTTCTTCGGTAATATCTCTGGTTCATTTTCTTCTTCTTGTTTTGAAACCTGTTGAGATAATAAGGCTCTCATATTTGCAAGTTCAGTTTTTAAATTTGAAATCTCTGCATCTTTTGGATCTATTTCTATTACTTCTGATAAAGAATAAGTTTTAATATCTCCATTTATATTTTTAAGCCATAAAGTTGTCATATCTTTATTTACAAATAATCCCTCACGCATAACAAAAATATTTTTAACTTCATCAATTGAATTTACATATTTTGCTTGTAATTCATTTTGTTGTTGTACAGGTGCAATTTGAAAATTTTGTGTAATTGGTTGCTGAGGTATCATTTGATTTTGTTGTTGCATTTGTTGTTGTTGCATTTGTCTTATATTACTATCAATTCTATCTCTCATAGCCTGATATTCTTGAATATAAGGGTTATAATTATATGGATAATTAGCCATTGTTCTAATTCCTTTCTAAATCAATTTTGAGGACTTTTTATACTCTATAAACAAGTTATACTATTTATTTATAAAAACGTTTTATTTATTATCCTCGCAATAGATTTTTTCAATAATTTCTTGAATTTTATCTAATTTTGATAAAATTGAAAAAAGGCAAGCAGAAATGGTTAAAAAATTATTTTTATCTAATTCTTTATTCATTTTCTACTTACCTCCTTTTCTATTTTTATTATAACTTGAAAATAAAAAAAGAAATCGCACAGTTTTTGCACAATTTATGCACAATTTCTGTACGATTTCCTTTTATTGAAATATCGGAGGTATCATCCTTTTAAAGCAATAGCTCCAATCATTTTCAACTTAATTTGTCTAATTATTCTACATACATTTCTTTCAGACATATTCATCAACATAGCAATTTGAACAATAGTATATTCTTTTTCGCCTGTAAGATAATTAAAAATTTTCCTTTGAGATTCTTTAAAATTGCAATTAGCAAGATAAAAATCTTTATCACTTTGAATCATATCAAAGTTGACTTTTAAAAATTTCTTCTTTACTTTTTGCTCCTGTTCTTGCATATTCCATCTCCTCCGCAGTTAGGACATTTATGATACCCGTTAGGAATTTTCTTTACTGTTTTAACAGTTGTCTTTTTGGTGTATGTAACTTTTCCCATAATTTACCTCTTTTAATATTGAATAATATCGCCAGCAGATTCAATATCTTCTACTGTTTTTGTTTCTTCTGTTGTTACAACTGTATTATATTCGCTTTCACGATTT
>Ga0265298_10003196_pt1 | contig 21923 bp, 18 predicted proteins | sample AusTroGonzalo_MG_3_FD_193486 | JGI IMG/M metagenome (GOLD analysis project Ga0265298, IMG submission 193486) | Bovine rumen microbial communities from tropical cattle in Woodstock, Queensland, Australia - Gonzalo_01 | ecosystem: Host-associated > Mammals > Digestive system > Stomach > Rumen ...
GGCCTATCGTTACGAAGATGAATACCTCTTTGGTTCCGACATTCTTGTGGCACCTATCACCTCGCCTGTCGATAGCGAAGGGCTGGCATGTCGTACAATCTGGCTTCCTGAGGGAAAGTGGTATGACGTGGCAGCGGGCTATCTAGTGAATGGAAATGTCACCTTCTCCAGTAGCTATACACTCAATCAGATACCTTATTTCTATCGTGCAGGAAGCATCATCCCCTTCAATCCGGAGCAGAACACCGTTATGGAACGTCCGTCTTCTATTATTCTCCGCGTTGTTCCTGGTGCAGACGGTATAGGTACACTCTACGAGGACGCTTTCGACGACGACCGTTATAAACAAGGTGAGTGTACATTCACTCGTTTTTGTCAGAAACGCTCCGACGCTTCAGTCCAAGTCGGTATTGCAGCTCGCGAGGGCGCTTTTGAAGGCATGCCCGACAACCGTTCCTATACCTTGGAATTACTCGGTATGGATGCCGCTCCGACAGCTGTTTTTCTCAATGAGGAGGTCCTTTCTGACACATCGTACAGCTACGACGAGACGAAGCACACTATCACCGTCACGCTGACGGACATCCCTTGTTCCTCGTCCGTTACGATTCTTGTGGAGGCACCGACGATTCCTCCCGTCAACCTTGAACCTCAGATCTTTGATGACACCTATACGCCTTATGTTGATGAAACAGCAACAACGGGGTATTGGATTACTGGCTCGGCCGTTGCAGGAGGTACGCAGCAGCTGGAACCCTATCCCGACGGAACCTACCGTTTCCACGGCACTCTCAGCGCAGGCACTTTCCGCATCATGAATACCGCTACCGAGACCTCCGACACACGCTACACAGCGCCCCGCTACACCAATGTTCCCGTTATCGGTACAGCATCCGCTAAAATTGTGACAGCCGCAAAAGACGCTTCCGAATGGATTGTACCTTTCACTGAAAATCGCTATCGATTCACTCTCAATCCCACAAAGATGACCGTTACTGGCGAGCTGTTTATTCCTTGGGGAGAGCTCTACATAGCAGGCGGTTGCATTGCTCCGAACCAAGCGGACAAATGGCACGTTGATATGGCGAAGCCTTTCACGCGTTGCATTACTAACCCCAACGTCTGGACATGGACGGGCGAGTTGAAGGCATATAGTGGTAACGAACAGTCGCGCCGTTTCAAACTGCTGGCACAGAAGGACTGGACACCCCGCAGCCTCCATCCGTTTACGCAGGATGAGCCCCTTCTTTCCTCCACCCGTGCCAGTGAATGTGACGGTGACGACAAATGGGTCATCGGCGATGATGGATGGTACCGCATTACTGTTGACGTCTTCCGTGAGACCATCCTTGCCACCTACCTTGGCAAGGACTATGACCCTTCGTCCATCGCTCCCAACTCAGTCGATGAGCCTTTTGAGAATAGTAACATTTTCTTTACACCGGCTGGAACGTCCGCCCGCAGTTCTATAGGCAAGGGAATCTACATTTATCAAGGTCGAAAGATTCTAGTCCGCTAAAAGAATACGCTGAGCGCGAGGGCAGCGGAATGGCCGTCTGTGGCTGGCTGGATGACGAGGTCGTTCGGAAACAGTTTCTGGAACAAGTGTTGTTCGTAGGGTAGAAGCCACCAGCCGAGGCGCGCTCCCAATATGCCCATACCAGCTCCGGCTATGACATCGGTGGCCCAATGATAGTCATGATAGATACGAAGTAATCCGACACCCGTCGCCAGAGCATAGGCTCCTGCAGCCAGCCAAGGATGTTCTTCGCCATACTCAAGCCGAACGAGTTCGGCTCCCATGAAAGCGGTAGCGGCATGTCCTGACGGGAAGGAATTGAAGTACTTCGGATTGTCCTTTGGGTTGATTTCCGCCTCGCGACCAGAAGCAACGTAGGAGTAATGGATCCCAGGACGTATGGAAACGACGTTCCGCTTCAACAGGGCCCATGTGAACGAGGCTGTCAAGGCGAACGATGTTCCCGAAAGCATCAACCTATCGGCAGTATTATGGTTAGCCTCCACTCCCATCCAGCCGAGCGATATCGCCGCTGCGGCGGGAAGATATTGTACGTAGTCTTCGAAGGGAAACTTGTCCTGCCCGCCAAGAGTGTGAACAGCATCCTGGAGTTCATACTTCCAGTCTTTAACGGGTGGAAACAGCCCCGTTGTTCCGACGGCAACCAACGACACAGGAAGGAAAAGACCAGCCCTTGATCTCTCTTGTGAAGAATGTGGAGAGGCAATACTATCTTCCATCTCCCATGCTCTGACATTCAGTGCCAGCACTGTCAATAAGGTCACCATCCAAATCCGTTTCCCACTCATTTTTCTAAGGTCTAAAAGTCAACGAGTGCTTTGCATATCGTTCAACCGTTTGTAATAGCCACCATGAGCAATCAGCTCGTCGTGTGTACCTCGCTCCACAATTGCGCCATCCTGCATCACGCAGATTTCGTCCGCACTACGGATGGTACTGAGCCTATGAGCAATAGCCAACGTAGTACGACTCTTCATCAGCCGTTCTAATGCCTCTTGAACTAAACGCTCGCTTTCTGTGTCAAGTGCCGATGTGGCCTCATCGAGGATGAGGATGGGCGGGTTCTTCAGTATAGCACGAGCGATACTAATACGTTGTCGCTGACCGCCTGAGAGCAGACAGCCCCGGTCGCCGATAATGGTGTTATAGCCTTCTGGCGTCGCCATGATGAAATCGTGAGCGTTCGCAATCCGAGCCGCCTCCATAACTTGTTCCATCGTTGCTTCTTCGACGCCGAAAGCAATATTGTTGAAGAACGTATCGTTGAAAAGGATAGCCTCTTGGTTTACATTCCCGATAAGTGCCCTAAGGTCTTTTATGCGTACTTCTTTTATGTTTGTACCGTCGATAAGGATTTCACCTTCAGTAACATCGTGGAAGCGTGGCAGGAGATCAACGAGCGTTGATTTTCCTGAACCACTTTGTCCAACCAGCGCAATGGTTTTTCCTTTTGGCACACAGAGATTGATGTCCTTTAGTACGGGCCGTCCTTCTGTATAGTTGAAATTCACATGTCTATATTCGATATTCTGTCCGAATCCGCTGAGACTCTGTGGGGAGTCTGCTTCGTGAATGGGGTTCTCGGCACTGAGAATCTTATCGACTCTCTCCCAGCAACCCATTCCAATGGGGATATTGTAATAGGCTTTTGACAGGTCTTTAATGGGATTGATTATATTGTAGAGCATTACCAAATAGTAAATAAACAGGCTCGCATTCATTGTGGAATGGTTACCCAAGATGATAAGTCCACCGCCCCAGAGCACGATAACGATAATGGCTGTGCCCATAAACTCGCTCACAGGATGGGCACTGGCCTGGCGAACCGACATTCGCACCATCGAATTCCTAAAGTTCGTATTCACTTCATCAAAGCGTCGCTGCATCTTCTCTTCTGCCAAGAAAGCCTTGACGATACGCAGTCCTCCAAGCGTCTCGTCAAGTTGAGCAAGCAGTACACCCCAGAACGTTTGCGCTTCCTTCGACTTACGGCGCAGTTTTCGGCTGATGAGGCCCATCACCCAAGCAATGAGCGGACTAACCGCCAGCACGAAAAGTGTGAGTTTCCAGTCGATACAGAATAGCGTTGCAAGGGTGACTACGATGGCAATGGGATTCTTGATGAGCATGTCCAGCGAATTGGAAAGGCAGTTCTCCAGACTGGAAATGTCGCTGCTCATACGACTGATAATGTCGCCCTTGCGTTCTTCACTGAAAAAACTGAGCGGTAAGCCGAGCACTTTCTTATAAACCATTGAACGCATATCCCTGACAATACCCGTGCGGAGTGGAACGAGTGTTGCCGCCGAGCCGAAATAACAGGCTGTCTTTAGCGCCGTAAGCACAATAAGCATTATACCAGATATAATCAGAACCCATAGCGCTCCCTTATCGGCAATGAGCTCGTTCATGTACCAGTAGAAATTGTTCTTTGCAGCATCAATGACGTTCACACTACCCCACGGGATGAACTCATAGATCTCCTGACTCACCTTAAAAAGTGTCTGGAGTATTGGGATGATAAGGGCAAACGAAAAGACGTTCAGTATCTGTGCCAGGATATTCAGGATAAGGTTCCAGACCAAATAGCCTTTATAAGGCGGCAGGAAACGCCTGATCAGTTGGAGGAATTGCTTGAGCATAGAGAACAAAGAATGGTTTAGGAGTTCAAAATTGGCAGACCTTTTTCATCTGGTTGGTATTTCCAGCGGTTATGCGACCAAAGATAGTATTGCGGTGCGCTGTCGATGGTTTGTTCAAGTTGTTGCATATACTGCTTCGTGATGGAAAAAGGTACGTTTTCATCGGAGAAAAGTTCCTTGTAGGTAATGGTATAGTAGCCGCGACGAACGACCTTTACCTCGCCGTAGAGGAAATGCGCTTTCATGCGAACGCCGATACGTTCACTACCTACGATGAGAGCTGTTGGCTGGCGCAGGAACTCCGTCCATACGGTTGAATGTTTCTTCAATGGGCGTTGATCGGCAATGAGTCCGATGAGGGGCTGGCGGTTTTCGTCCATTAGGTGCAGAAGCGTGTGGAATGTCTCATTCTGTGGCATTCCAATGGAGCCGAAGCGATTCCTGAGCTGAATCATTAGGCGATCCATAACTTTATTGGAAAGTGTATGATAGACGTGGCATACAGTGATGCGCTTCGGAGTCCACAAAGGAAAGGAGGCGAAATATTCCCAGTTACCATAATGTCCTAGCCAGACAAAGAGCGGTTTTCCGTCCTCGCTGAGCCGTTCTATTAGTTCCATGTTCGTAAAGCGGAACCGTTCCCGCACCTCCTTTTCGCTAATATTTTGCAACTTGATGGTCTCGAAGAAATAATCGCAAAGGAAGTGATAGAACTTCCGTTCAATTTGTTTGATTTCCTTTTTGGTCTTTGTGGGATAGGCTCTCATCAGGTTTTTCCGCACTAATTTGCGCCGGTAGCGTACCACATGGTAGAGAAGGCCTCCCATCCCGTCACTGAGCACATACAATACCCGCAAAGGAAGTCGTGCCAAAACCATGAGAAGGAAGGTCAGCAGAATCATGGATTGCTGTTTTCCTCTTCCTTAAACCATCCGGCGTACATCAGATAGCCGTGGGCGATTTTGAGATTCAGTTCCTTGTTTTGTTCAGGGTCAACTTTCTTGATGAACTTGGCGGGTACGCCTCCCCATATTTCACCTGGTCCGATTTGTGTACCTTTGAGCACAAGGGCACCGGCAGCCACGATGGCTCCTTTTCCGACAACGACACCGTCGAGCAGGGTGCTACCCATACCGATAAGAGCAAAGTCCTCGATGTCGGCACCATGGATGGTAACATTGTGGCCTATGGAGACATCGTTGCCAATTGTAATGGTTGACTTCTGGTAGAGGGTATGGAGGACGGAGCCGTCCTGAATGTTCACCCTGTCACCGATATGAATCCAATTGACATCACCACGGACAACGGCGTTGAACCACACACTGCATTGACTACCCATCACCACATCGCCAACGATGGTAGCATTTTCAGCAAGGTAACAATCTTCTCCGATTTGTGGGGTAAAGCCCCTAACAGATTTAATTAATGCCATATTCTTGTTCTTTTTTATTTAGTATCGTCTTCCAAATCACATTTCTCTGTTTGGTAGGCTATCTCCTCGGCTGCATCGACAATGGGATTGACGGGCTTCTCTTCTCCTAAGTCATTGGCAATATCATGGAGCATCTCATCATTGGGGTCGAAGGCCATTTCTTTTTCTTCACGTACGGAGATGTGTTCTTCTTTGTCAATAACCTCATAAGCCGCCGAACGTATATCTTCCAGTATTTGATGCTTGTTCCGGATATTTGTGAGGGCTTCAAGAGAGGCTTGCTGATGGCTTTCTTTCTTGGTGTAGCCTTTGCCCTGTCCAGCCTGTATTCCACAGATAATGATTGAACTATGAAATACTATGCCCTCAGGAGTGTCCTCTTCGCTGTCGAGTGTGAAGGTATAATGGTAATGGTACTTTTGGCACCATTCAATGATGCTACTTTTGTAGTTGATTTCTTTTGTGGCCAGTTCCTCCACGTTGAACAGAGTGCTCTTGGCATCAAAGATGCGTTTCTCGATAAAAAGGTAACAATAGTCGTAGCCTCTATCAAGATAAATGGCTCCCACAAATGCTTCAAAGGCGTTGCCCGAGATAGAACAGTTATGGGACTTCTTTCGTATATTGAGTGCTGCGCAGATGAGTTTGTCCAAACCGATTTCGTGGGCAATCTGGTTGAGTGTTTCACGACGAACCATCATGCTGCGGGCCTTAGTGAGAAAACCTTCGTTGTGTTTGGGATACTTGTTGAAAAGGATGTCCGAGACAACTGCTCCGAGAATAGCATCGCCCAAATACTCAAGTCGCTCGTTGTTCCTACCCGTATAGACTCCCGTCTGGTAGTTGATGGAGCCATGCCGAAGTGCCTCGTGATAGATGTTGAGGTCGTGGGGCATAAAACCGAGAATCTGCTGCAAATCACGACAGAAGGGTTTTTCACGGCAAAAAAGGAAACGAATCTTATCGGATAAGGACATCGAAGAAAGTCTCTTCTTATTCGTATTTCCTGATGAGGGCGCAAGCGTTTTGTCCGCCAAAGCCAAAGTTGTTGGTAAGGGCAGCACGAACGGGACGCTTTTGAGCCTGTCCGAAGGTGAAATTGAGATGATAGTCGATATTCTCATCGTTGTCGCCTTCCTCGTGGTTAATGGTGGGCGGTACGATGTCATTCTGAACGGCAAGCACGGTAGCGATTGCCTCGATGGCTCCTGCGGCACCCAACAGATGACCTGTCATTGACTTTGTGGCATCGATATTGAGTTTATAAGCATGTTCGCCGAAGACAGTCTGAATGGCTTTGACCTCGGAAATGTCGCCCATGGGAGTAGATGTGCCGTGGGTATTAATGTAGTCGATATCTTCAGGCTTGAGCCCGGCTTCAGCAATGGCGGCCTTCATAACGTTGGCTGCGCCCATACCTTCAGGATGGGGAGCGGTAACATGATAGGCATCTGCTCCGAGACCCGTTCCAGCCAGTTCAGCATAGATTTTGGCTCCGCGTGCTTTGGCGTGCTCGAGTTCTTCTAGGATGAGGATTCCGGCACCCTCACCCAGTACAAAACCGTCGCGGCTAGCGCTAAAGGGGCGAGAGGCTGCTGCGGGATTGTCGTTACGTGTGCTGATTGCATGCATGGACGAGAAACCTCCGATGCCCGCAGGGCTGATGCACGACTCGGCACCTCCGGTCAACATAACATCTGCCTTGCCGTAACGGATAAGATCGAGCGCTTGGGCAAGTGCATAGGTTGCTGAGGCACAGGCGGCGGCTGTAGTATAGTTGGGACCACGCAGGCCGAAACGGATAGATATCAGCCCAGCACACATATTGGGAACCATCTTGGTAACAAGGAATGGTGAGAAATGAGGTCCCTGTTCCAGATTACGCCCATAATCGTAGAGTTGCTCTTCGAAGGTGCGTGTACCGCCAATACCTACACCGATGACAGCTCCGAAACGATCGAGGTTCTCCTGTTCCAAATCCAAAGCGGCATCCGTCATAGCTTCCGTAGCTGCCGCCATTGCAAACTGAGCATAAGGATCGACCTTACGGTACTCCTTTCGGTCAAAGTACGGCTCGGGATTGAAGTCCTTAACTTCGCAGGCAAAGGTGGTCTTGAAGAGGTTGGTTTCGAAATGGGTAATGGGCGCTGCGCCGCTTACGCCGGCTAAAAGATTTGCCCAGTATGTTTTTACATCATTGCCAATAGGCGTTATGGCGCCCATTCCTGTGACTACGACACGACGAAGTTCCATTTTGAAAATAATATGAGATGAAAATTTAATCTAAGGAAACGCGCGTGCGCGCGAGAAAACAACTGAGCCTTGGACACGCGCATATAGAGGGTACGCTGTTCAAGGCTCAGTGAAAGGGAGTATTATTCCTGATTGCTCTTGATGTAGTTAATGGCATCGCCGACGGTGGCAATCTTCTCAGCCTGATCGTCGGGAATCTGCAGGCCAAACTCCTTCTCGAGCTCCATAATCAGCTCAACAGTGTCCAGAGAATCAGCGCCAAGGTCGTTTGTGAAACTGGCCTCAGTGGTAACTTCAGATTCATCAACACCGAGTTTATCAACGATAATAGCTTTTACTCTTTCTTCAATTTCGTTCATAATGATAATTATTAATGGTTTTACAAAAAATCGCGCAAAGGTAAGCAAATAAATTCTTATCCTCCAAATAAATTAGCATAAAATCGGTTTTTATTGCTCATAATTGCGGTTAATGGGCAGATTCATTAGAGTTCGGCCCACTCGGTAAGGCGCATGTCGCCCTTCTTGGCCAGTGCCTCGTGCATACCGAGGGCAGCGTGAAGTTTGTGGGGGGTCTGACCCTTTCCAGCCATCTTCACATAGTCCCAGAGAAGTTGCTTATAGTCGGGATGGACGCAGTTTTCGATGATTTCATGCGAGCGCTCGACAGGGCTCTTGCCGCGCAGGTCGGCGATACCCTGTTCGGTGATGAGGACGTTGACCGAATGTTCGTTGTGATCCACATGGCTCACCATCGGGACAATGGCACTGATACACCCGCCCTTCGCTGTTGAGGGGCAAGAGAAGATGCTAATGTAGGCGTTGCGCGTGAAGTCACCCGATCCTCCAATACCGTTCATCATCTTTGTGCCACTCACATGAGTACTATTGACATTGCCGTAGATATCGGCCTCAAGGGCCGTGTTCATGGAGATGAGACCCAGACGACGTGCTACCTCAGGATTGTTGCTTATCTCTGACGGACGAAGAACTAGCTTGTCTTTAAAGAACTCAATATTGTCGTAAATCTCTTGCAGGCATTCGTTGGAGACGGAGAGTGAGCAGGTGCTGCCGAATTTGCAGTGTCCTTCACGGATGAGAGCAATGACACTGTCCTGGATAACCTCGGTGTACATCTGGAAGGCAGGAACTCCCGGATCTTCACCCAAAGCCTTCAGCACAGCATTGGCTACGTTGCCCACGCCACTTTGCAAGGGCAGGAAAGTTGAGGGGATGATGCCACGCTTCATGTCATTTATTAGGAATTGCGCAACGTTATGCCCAATCTTCTCACTGATTTCGTCTGGAGCTGTAAAGGCACGTGCTTCGTCTGGCTTGCATACCTCAACAATGCCCACGATCTTGGCAGGATCGACCTGTACATACTCCTTGCCGATACGGTCGCTGGGAGTATAGATAGGGATCTCCTTGCGGTAGGGCGGGTCGGCAGGCTCATAGACATCGTGCAGGCCCTTAGGAGCCTTGCCGTATTGACTATTCAACTCAATGATGATTTTATCGGCCATGCGGCATACGGTAGGCGATATGCCCACGCCGGCAGTCAGCCAGATCTTTCCGTCCTCACTAACATCGCAGGCTTCAATGATTGCCACATCGACCTTACCCATGAAGCCGTAACGTAGTTCCTGTGCCATCTGACTCAGATGGATGTCGTTGTAGGCTATTTCGCCCGCATTAACTGCCGTGCGGAAATCCTTGTTTGTTGTGTAGGGAGCTCGATAACGGATAGCTTTTGCGCGAGAGAGGATGCCGTCGGTGCTGTCGCCTGTGCTGGCACCAGTAAAGATTCCAATCTGGAATGGACGGCCAGCGGCGTGCTCGGCCTCAGCAATCTTTGCAATCTCAGGAGTGACGGCCTTCGGAGCACCGGCAGGCGTAAAGCCCGAAAGTCCGATGTTCATGCCGTGCTTAACGAAACGTGCAGCTTCTGCTGCGGAAATGATTTTGTAAGACATAATGTGATTTACTATAAGGATTAATGTACATTATTTAGAATGCCCATTTCAGCCCCACGTTGGGATGACACGAAAAGCCGTGTGTACCGAAGTGGTTATAAGCGACGACAGCCTCGCCTCCCAGACAGAGGTTGGGCGTGATACGTATCCAGAGCTGGGGCTGCGTATGGATGGAAAAATGATCATAACCAATCCCCATTTGATCGGTCACGTATTCTGTATTGTTAACCCACACATCAATGAAGCCGCTGCAGATAAGCCCTCTGATGCTGAATAGATTTTCCACGTTCCACGTGCCAGTCAGTTTAAGTGGAATGTCAGCGCTGCCGTAACCAATATAGTGGTCATACATCAATGCAATTCCTGCTGTGCGGCTGAACGAGTCATTGTGGAAGGAATACTTGGCTCCTATGCAAGCCATACCATGACCGTAACCCATTGTTCCTGCGCTGCTGAAGCCATACCCCAGATGCAAATTGAGGTCACGAAGGATAGTCTCGTGCCAAAAGTTCAATCCCCGCTCGAACTCCAGATACGAATCCATCCCGATGTTAATCTGACCGTTCAGGCGATTGGTGTGGTAATAGTGATCGATAAAGAAATACGTGTCACCCCACGCGTCACCTTTGTACATCTCGACGGTCGTAAGGGGTGTCACACCGCAGTCGTACAGTAGTTGGATGTTTACTTGAGCCGTACAGACTCTTGGAACACCCGCAACGAACAGCAGAAGAAAGACAACAATTCGGGCCGTTGTTTTCATAGGGATTCTTTTTCGCCTGCAAAGGTACTGCAAGCCGATAAAAAAAACAAATAAAATTTGCATTTTCTCTCGGCTTGCAGTATCTTTGCCCGCCGAAAGAAAATGGAATGAAAAAGGAAACAGAACATCTGGTGCGTAAAATAGTTGATGCCATACAGGATAAGAAGGGACGTGGCATTGTCGTCGCCGATTTATCGGAAATTCCTGGGGCCATATGCCCATGTTTTGTCATCTGTCAGGGAAACAGTCCTACGCAGGTGGACGCGATTGCCCGTTCTGTGGGTGACAAGCTCCGTATCGACGAGGGCATAAAGCCCATCGCTGCGGAGGGGCTTCGTGCAGCCCGGTGGGTGGCCATTGACTACGTGGATGTGATGGTGCATATTTTTCTGCCAGAGGAACGCCGCTACTATAATCTGGAGAATCTCTGGGCTGATGCCGTGCTGACGGAAGTGGAGGATTTGGATTAATGGTCAAGTCAAATAGATGAAAGGTAATAAGAAAAGATTGAAATGGGAAACAACAATAATAACAAGAAATCGGGCTTTAACCTGAGTTGGTTGTACGGGCTGATTGCGCTGGGGTTGCTGGGGCTCTGGTTTTTCGGAGGCGGTCAGGGCGAGACGCCCAGGCGCATCAATTACAGCCAGTTCCGCGAGTATGTCCAGAAAGGTTGGGTACAGACGGTCATCGCCTACGACAATCGTAAAGTAGAACTGACCCTTATCCCTGACAGCCTGTCTTCGGTGCTGGGACAGGCTGTCGCCGAGGAGTTGCAGAAGAATAGGCAGACCGTACGGATGGTGACAGAGACGGGTTCTCTGGAAGGCCTCGACGATTTCCTCAGTACTCAAAGCGCTGAAGGAAACTTCAAGGGTGAGCTGATGTACAAAAAGGCGGATCACCTGTTTACAGGTTTTCTTGTCAATGTGCTGCCGTTCATCCTGATCATTGTCTTTTGGATATTCATCATGCGCCGCATGGGCGGAGGCACAAACGGCGGTCCTGGAGGCGGAGGAGTGTTCTCCGTTGGCCGGTCACGGGCTCAGCTCTTTGAGAAGGGTAAGGCCGACCGCACGACATTCAAAGACGTTGCTGGTCAGGCTGAGGCCAAGCAGGAGGTGGAGGAAATCGTTGAGTTCCTCAAGAATCCCCAGAAATATACTGAACTTGGTGGTAAGATTCCTAAGGGTGCTCTGCTCGTAGGCCCCCCAGGTACGGGCAAAACGCTTTTGGCCAAGGCCGTGGCCGGTGAGGCAGATGTGCCGTTCTTCTCCCTGTCAGGTTCTGATTTCGTGGAGATGTTCGTCGGCGTAGGTGCCAGCCGTGTCCGTGACCTCTTCCGACAGGCCAAGGAGAAGGCTCCCTGCATTATCTTCATCGACGAGATTGATGCCGTTGGCCGTGCGCGCGGCAAAAACCCCGCAATGGGAGGTAACGACGAGCGCGAGAGCACCCTTAATCAGCTACTGACCGAGATGGACGGTTTCGGTACGAATAGCGGCGTTATCATCCTTGCGGCGACGAACCGCGTCGATATCCTCGACAAGGCTCTGCTTCGTGCCGGACGCTTTGACCGTCAGATACATGTTGACCTGCCCGACCTCAACGAGCGCAAAGAAGTCTTCGGCGTCCATCTGCGTCCGCTGAAGCTCAGTCCCGACGTTGATGTCGATTTGCTTGCCCGCCAGACCCCTGGCTTCAGCGGAGCAGACATAGCTAATGTCTGCAATGAGGCGGCCCTCATCGCTGCCCGCAGCGGGAAGAAGGCGGTCGAGAAGCAAGACTTTCTTGCGGCTGTCGATCGCATCATCGGTGGATTGGAAAAGAAGACGAAGATTCTCACTCAGGAAGAGAAACGCACTATTGCCCTTCATGAAGCTGGGCATGCCACGCTGTCTTGGTTCCTTGAGTGGGCCGACCCGCTTATCAAGGTAACCATTGTACCTCGAGGCCGTGCTCTCGGCGCAGCTTGGTATCTGCCCGAAGAACGTCAGATTACCACTCGTGAACAGATGCTCGACGAAATGTGTGCCTTATTGGGAGGACGTGCCGCCGAAGAGTTGTTCACCGGTCATATTTCCACAGGAGCGATGAACGACCTGGAGCGTGTCACTAAACAGGCCTACGGCATGATTGCTTATGCCGGCATGAGCGATAAGTTGCCCAACATCTGTTATTATAACCAGGAAGAATACGGTTTCACCAAGCCCTATAGCGAGGCAACGGCGCAACTGATTGACAACGAGAGTAAGGCCATGATAGCCGAACAGTATGAACGTGCTAAGCGCCTGCTACTTGAGCATCGAGACGGGCATGCACAACTTGCTCAGCTGTTGATGGACCGCGAGGTAATCTACGCAGAGGATGCCGAACGCATCTTCGGAAAGCGTTCCTGGAGTTCCCGCAGCGACGAGATTTTGGAAAAATGAAGCAGTTCCTGATACGTACCGCGACAGGTGCAGCCTATGTGGCAGTGATGGTTTTCTGCACCGTGTTCCGTCCGTGGACGTTGTTGGTGCTGGTATTGCTGTTATCCTTGCTGGCGGTGTGGGAGCTTGCACGCATCTGTTGTGCCGACGGCAGACATGCGATGAATCGCCTGCTGCTGACTTGCTCGGCAATCGCATTACCTATAGCCGTTTATTTCTCCTGCCGTTTGCCGGACGTAAATGTCCTGTTGCTTTTTACACCTTATCTCCTGGTCTTGTTACTCTCGTTCATCGTGGAGCTATATGCACGGCATGAAGACCCCGTCGGAAATATGGGGTTACTGGCGTTGGCACAGGTGTACGTCGTCCTCCCTTTGTCGCTGTTTCCGCTGTTGGCTTTTGCGCCCTTACAGGCTGAAGGACGCGCCTTTTGGACCCTGCCGTTGGCCTTGTATGTCTTCCTCTGGCTATACGACTCCGGGGCCTATCTGATCGGGTCGTGGTTGGGGCGGCACAAGCTCTTCCCACGCATCTCACCTGGAAAGACATGGGAGGGTTCCATCGGAGGAGCGGCCGTAGCCCTTGGAGCTGCTGCCGTGCTTGCCCGGTTCTTTCCTTTCATGAGCCTTTGGCGTTGGATGGGACTGGCACTTGTAGTGGTCGTTTTCGGCACGTGGGGCGACTTGACAGAATCGCTTATCAAACGCACTTTGGGCCTGAAGGATTCAGGTAAGTTGCTCCCAGGTCATGGGGGCATACTTGACCGCATCGACAGCATGTTGTTTGCTATCCCTGCGGCTGTGATTTATCTTTGTTTTTAAGGGTTTCTATCATTTGCTCTGCAGCACAAGCGGATACGCCTTCTTTGCCAATAGCGGCAACCAGCCTGTCGTAATCATCCAGCATGTCTTTGCGCTGTGGCCCGCAGAGAATGGCTTGCAGGTGGAGGCTGATGTTGTCGGCGGTAAACTTGTCGGCAACCAGTTCGGGCACCACCTTACATCCGACAATGAGATTAACCAGCGAGACATACTTTACCTTGAGCACCATTTTTCTCAACAATCCGACAACTGACGGCAGGGGGGTGGCGTAGCATACCACCTGTGGAACCCTGAAAAGCGCAGTTTCAAGAGTGGCAGTTCCGCTGGTAACAAGAGCAGCATGGGCATTGTAGAGCAGTTGGTAAGTCCACCCTTGATGTAACACCTTCACGTGATGGCCATAGGTGAACTGTTCGTAATAGTCGTGGTCTATGCCAGGTGCTCCGGCAATAACCACTTGGTACTCCTCGGCCAGTATGTCAGTGGCTTCAAGCATGGCTGGAAGGTTTTCCCTGATTTCCTGCTTGCGGCTGCCACAAAGAACTGCGATAATGGGCTTGGAAGTCGAAAGTTCATTATGACGCAAGAATTCATCGTTGCCGCTAGCGGCTTTCTTTAGAAACTGATACACCTCTTCTGCCGTTGGGTTGCCGACATAATGAATGGGGTAATGGTGCTTACCCTCAAAGAAGTCCACCTCGAAGGGTAGGATGGAGAACAGCTCGTCCACGTCGCGACGTATGCGCTTCATGCGGAATTCCTTCCATGCCCAGATTTTGGGAGCGATGTAATAGAACACCTTTGTTGCCGGAAGTTTGGAGTGCACATAATTTGCGATTGCGAGATTGAAACCTGGATAATCGACAAGTATTACCGCGTCGGGCCGCCATGAGTGAATGTCACGTTTTACCTCACGCATATTCCTCAATAGGCCAGGCGAATGGAGGAGCACCTGGACAAATCCCATGTAGGCCAGTTCGCGATAATGAGTCACCAATTCACCCCCTGCCTGTTGCATAAGGTCGCCGCCAATAAAGCGGAACTGTGCTTCGTCGTCGCGTTCTTTAATGGCTTTCATCAGGTTCGACGCATGAAGGTCACCCGAGGCCTCTCCGGCAATGAGATAGTATTTCATTGCAACGAAATCTCATTAAATATTATCCGTTAAACCATGATTCCAATTCTGACCGAAGAGCATAATCGGTAGCATCGAGCTTAAAGGGAGTGACAGCCACATATCCCTCGTTGAGTGCTACACGGTCGGCCTGTCCGTCAGACGTGTCGGCCAGTTCGAACTTTCCTGTCAGCCAGTAATAATCGCCGCCACGCGGATGCGGACGTTGTTCAAACTCATTCTTCCATTCGCCCCAAGCCATGTGACAGATACGCACACCTTTGTACTCAGGCCGGGCAGGAAAGTTGACGTTCAGGCAGGAACCCTTCGGCAGCCCCTTTTCCAGAACGTGGGAGGTTATCTGCCGAATCCAGGGGATGAGTGGTGAGAAATCGGCAAAGGGATCGTGACTGTCAAGAGAGAAGGCAACCGAAGGAATGCCCTTCATGCATCCCTCATAAACCACTCCCATCGTGCCTGAGTAATGCGCATTGACAGCTGAGTTGTCGCCATGATTAATACCGCCTACCACCATTGCGGGTCGCTCTTTCAGCAAGTCGGCAAAGGCCAGCTTTACGCAATCTACCGGAGTGCCCGAGCAGCCCCAGATGGTGACATCCTCCTCATCGCTGACAAGCCATTTATAAACGGGAACACTGAAGGTGCAAGCACAGGCCATTCCTGAACGGCCCTTATCGGGCGCTACCACCAGCAAACGTGCCAGCGGACGGAGTGCCTCGACGAGCGACTGGATACCACGCGACTGGTAGCCGTCGTCATTGGAAATTAAAATCAACGGTTTCATGGGGAGCAAAGATAGTGACTTTTTCCACAATTTTCATAAATTATCCACTTTTTTTAAAACTTTAGTAGAAAACGTGCGTCGTGTAGCCGACTTTTTCACTACCTTCGCAGCTTGAAATAGTGTATAAACGCGAAAATATGGGAAAAATCATAGCTTTGGCCAATCAGAAAGGTGGTGTGGGTAAGACCACTACAGCCATCAATCTGGCGGCCTCTTTGGCAACGTTGGAGAAAAAGGTGCTGCTGATAGATGCTGATCCGCAAGCTAATGCTTCATCAGGATTAGGTGTGGATGTGCGAAAGGTGGAGAACACTATCTACGAATGTATCATCGGAAAATGTGAACCCACAGATGCCCTGCTGCCTACTGATGTGGAGGGGTTGGATATTATTTCTTCGCATATTGACCTGGTGGGTGCTGAAATAGAGATGCTCAGTCTCGACAACCGCGAAATGGCCATGAAGCGTGTCATCGACCCTCTGAAAAGTTCGTATGACTTTATTCTTATCGATTGCTCTCCTTCTTTGGGGCTTATCACGGTAAATTCGTTAGTGGCTGCCGACACGGTCATCATCCCTGTACAGTGCGAATACTTTGCTCTTGAGGGTATAAGCAAACTGCTGAATACCATTAAACTGATAAAACAGAAGCTCAATCCTGCGCTGAGCATAGAGGGATTCCTTCTGACGATGTACGACAGCCGCCTGCGTCTGAGCAATCAGGTACTCGACGAGGTGAGGCGTCACTTCCAGGATTTGGTATTTGAGACGGTTATCCCACGTGGTGTCCGTCTTGCTGAGGCTCCCAGTCATGGTATCCCTGTCCTGCTTTACGATGCTGATTCGCAGGGAGCAAAGAGTTATCTGAAACTGGCACAGGAGTTTCTGTTGAAAGGTGAATAAAAATAATAGGTAGAAAAAGGTTAGAATTATGGCAACAGCAAAGAAACATATAGGACTCGGTCGTGGTCTGGATGCCCTTATTGACACGGGCGGTGAGGTGACTACAGCGGGCTCGTCTATCATCAGCGAGATTCCTCTCGCACAGATTACTCCCAATCCCGACCAGCCCCGCAAGGACTTCGACGAGGAAGCGCTGCGTGAGTTGGCCGAATCAATCCGCACATATGGTGTCATTCAGCCGGTAACCCTGCGCAAGATGGGTGCTGAGAGCTACCAGATTGTGGCGGGCGAGCGCCGGTGGCGGGCATCGGGCCTCGCCGGGCTCACCACTATCCCTGCCTACATTAAGGAGGTAGAGGACAAGAGCGTGTTGGAGCTGGCACTGGTAGAGAACATCCAGCGGTCAGATCTCAATCCGATGGAAATCGCTTTGGCTTATAAGGGGCTTATCGATGAGCTGGATATCACACAGGATGACCTGAGTGAGCGCGTCGGCAAGAATCGTGCTACCATAGCCAACTATCTGCGTTTGTTCAAGTTGCCCGGTGAGATTCAGGTGGCGCTGAAGAATAAGGAAATCGATATGGGCCATGCACGGGCTCTATTGGCTGTCGATGACCTTAGTGAGCAGTTGCGGTTGTTCCGCGAGATCCGTTCGAACGGTTATTCCGTTCGCAAGGTCGAGGAACTGGTGAAGAGTGTCGGCAGAAAAGAGAAAAAATCGGCAGCAAAACGCCGCTGTGGCACCGATTACGACCTCTTGCAGCAGCACCTGGCTTCGGTTTTCAAGACCGACGTGCGGCTTTCGGTGGGAACCAAAGGGCAGGGAAAAATCGTCCTTCCCTTCAGGAACGAAAAAGAACTGGAACGCATCATCGCCTTGTTGGACAAGATGAAGATTGATAATTGAAGATTGAAGAATGAAGAATAACGTGTCCCATATCTCTTTTTTTAAGATTGCAGGTGTTTCCGCTTGCAGGGCTGTTTGTTTTTCATTCTTCCTTCTTTCTTCCTTTTGTCTTTCCGCTCAGGTCGCCCGCACCGATTCGCTTCTTTATGCTACAGCCGACAGTATCGCAGAGGCTGTGACCGATAGCCTGATACTGATTGGCGGCGATAGCATTGCCGTTGTTGCAGCCGATTCGCTGGCGGCCGCCGATGTGTGGTCTCCTGATCCCGCCCGAGCCACGTGGATGGGCATTGCCTTCCCTGGCGGCGGACAAATCTACAACCGCAAATACTGGAAACTGCCCATCGTCTATGGCGGTTTTCTGGGCTGCGCCTACGCCTTGACTTGGAACAACCAGATGTACAAGGACTACTCGCAGGCATACCTCGACATCATGGACGATGATGAAACTACTGCCAGCTACAACGACTTCCTTCCGCCCAACTACAATGCGGCGGCTAACGTGGAGTATCTGAAACGTGTCTTCAAGAACCGCAAGGACAACTACCGTCGTTACCGGGATCTCAGCATTTTCAGTTTCATCGGCGTTTATGCCATCTCCATTATTGATGCTTATGTGGATGCCGAGCTCTCACATTTTGACATTTCCGAGGATCTCGGGCTACGCATCCGTCCCTCGCTTGTTCCCTCTTTTGACTACAATGCCTTGCACGCCAGCTCCTTGGGAGTGAGGTGTAGCTTAACCTTCTGACCATGAAACGATCGCTCATACTGCTCCTTGCCCTACTGACACTCCTGCCTTGGCAGCCGATAAAAGACCGGAAGAAACGGACAAAGACTGTCCAAACCGACACTATTGTCATTGTTGATACGGTGTGGATGGAGACCGAAGTCCCTGTTTTTCCGCTTCGCGAACAGCCACGAAGCGACACTTGGCGCACCATCCGCGACGACTCGATGGCCATTCTCGAGAGCATGTCGGTGAACCTCGATAGCCTGCTGCACGATTGGCATTCACGCAAGTACCTTCTCTACGACAGCCTCTGCGTGGGTAGCGGTGTCAACCCCGATTTCCCCGACTCGGTCTATCGCGAGCGGCTGGACAATCTGCCCACTATCGTCCCGATGGTCTATAACCAGCCCGTTCGTGCTGTCATCGACCGTTATGCAACCCGTAGCCGCGCCTTGGTTTCGTACATGTTGGGTGTCATGCAGTTCTACTCGCCCGTCATTGAGCAGGCCCTCGACTTTTATCAGGTACCTCAGGAATTGAAATACCTGCCTGTCATCGAGTCGGCCATGAATCCCATCGCTGTCTCTCGGGCCGGAGCTACGGGCATGTGGCAGTTCATGTACCCCACGGGTAAGTCGTATGGACTAAAGCTCAATAGCCTGGTCGATGAACGCCGCGACCCCATCAAGGCCACTTGGGCCGCAGCCCATCACCTGCGTGATATGTACGATCTGTTGGGCGACTGGACGCTGGCTATCGCAGCCTACAACTGTGGTGCCGGCAACGTCAATAAAGCCATTCATCGCTCAGGCGGCGGTCGGCTCGATTTCTGGGATATCTACTGGAACCTGCCCCGCGAGACCCGTGGCTACGTCCCCGCCTTCATCGCTGCCACCTACATCATGAACTACTACGCCGAACATGGTATCTGCCCGATGGAGACCACCTTGCCGTTGGCTAACGACACAATAATGCTTCACCGCAACGTATATCTCCAGCAGATTTCGGCCGTCTGTGACATAGACGTCGAAGCCCTCCGCGCCTTGAATCCGCAGTACAAAGAAGACCTCATCCCCGGTGCCTACGAACCCTACTCGCTCCGTCTGCCGATGGACAAGATAGCCGTTTTCATCGACAACAGCGACTCGGTCTATGCCTATCAGCACGACACCTTTTTCCCACCCCGCAAGGTTGTTGAGCCACAGCCGGTCACCAACACCCGTGCCCGAACCTCCGGCAAGGGCGGGACAACCATTCACAAGATTCGCGCCGGCGAATCGCTCGGTTCCATTGCCCGGAAGTACGGCGTCACCGTCGCGCAAATCAAGAAATGGAACGGCCTGCGTAGCGATCGCATCACTGCCGGACATACCCTGAAGATATACAAATAACCCCCATTCTCCACGACCATGACAAACGACGAACAGCACTTTGTCCCTGATGACGAACAAGAAGAGGCGCAGATAAACGATGCGTTCCGCAGTCTTTTGGACATTTATCTTGCCTCGAAACACCGCAAGAAGGTGGAGATTATCGAAAAGGCTTTCAGTTTTGCCCGAAATGCTCATCGTGGTGTCCGCCGCCGGTCGGGCGAGCCTTATATCATGCATCCCATCGCCGTCGCCCGCATCGTCTGTGAAGAGATTGGATTAGGCTCCACCTCTATCTGTGCGGCCCTGCTTCACGATGTGGTTGAGGATACCGAATACACCGTCGATGACATCCGTAATATCTTCGGCGACAAGATTGCCCAGATTGTAGAGGGGCTGACCAAAATCTCCAGTAGCTTTTTCGGCAGCAAGGATTCTGCTCAGGCGGAAAACTACAAGAAGCTGCTGCTCACCATGTCCGAGGACATCCGGGTGATTCTCATCAAGATTGCTGACCGGTTGCATAACATGCGGACACTCAGCAGTATGTCGGCTAACAAGCAGCTGAAGATTGCAGGAGAGACACTTTATATCTACGCCCCGCTGGCCTACCGCCTCGGACTGAACAAAATAAAGAGTGAGTTGGAAAACCTCAGTTTCCGTTACGAGCATCCCGAAGAATATGCCCAGATTGAAGAGAAGCTGGCGGCCACCAAGTCCGAACGTGACATCCTTTTCGAGTCATTCACAGCTCCCATGCGAAAGCGTCTCGATGCTATGGGTCTCAACTACGTCATCAAAGGACGCATCAAAAGTCCCTATTCCATCTGGAAAAAGATGCAGATCAAGAATCTTCCCTTTGAAGAAATCTACGACATTCTTGCCGTCCGCATAATCTTTGAGCCGAAATCCAAGGATTTGGAAATCAACGAATGTTTCGACATCTACGTGGCTCTTTCAAAACTCTATACAGTCCATCCTGAGCGTACCCGCGACTGGCTGACGCACCCCAAGACCAACGGTTACCAGGCGCTTCACATGACGTTGATGAGCCGCAATAAAGAAGACGGCATGATGCCAGATCCGAAGAAAGCTGTATGGGTGGAGGTGCAGATACGCAGCCAACGTATGGACGATATTGCCGAGCAAGGGGTCGCAGCCCACTGGAAGTACAAGGATGCAGAACGCCGGGATGCTGAGAACGCTGAGACCGCAGAAACGGTCATTGATGACGAGGAACTGGACAAGTGGCTCCACAATATCCGCGAGATACTTGATGATCCGCAACCCAACGCGATGGATTTCCTGGATGCCATTAAACTCAATCTCTATGCCTCGGAGATATTCGTCGTCACCCCCAAGGGAGAAATCCGCACCCTGCCTCAGGGAAGCACCGTACTCGATTTTGCCTTCCTTATCCACACGATGGTCGGCACCCATTGCATCGGGGCTAAGGTGAACCACCGCCTCGAATCGCCCAGCTATCAGCTTTCCAGCGGCGACCAGATAGAGGTTCTTACGTCGCGCACCCAGCACGTTGACCCTGAATGGCTCAACTTCGTCACCACCGCCAAGGCGAAGAGCAAGATCCAGGCTAGCCTGCGCCGTGAGGAACGTGCCGCACAGAAGGAGGGCGAGGAACGCCTGAACGCTTTCTTCGTCAAAGAAGACATGCCCCTCAGCAGCTTGGCTATCGACAAGATAGGCCGTATGCACGGCTACGACAGCCGCGAGAAGCTCTATGCCGCCATTGGACGAGGCAACATCGTCCTCGGCGAACCCGAACGTATGGCTGTGCGGGGATCAAGCGGTATTACAAGCCTTTTCCGCCGCAAGCCCAAGTCCCTGCAGGACGAGAAGTCGAAAAATCAGAAAAACGAAAAGTCCGCCGGTCAACAGAACGGCGCGGCAGCCACAGGCGAAACCTTTGACGTCAGCACCATCGATCGCCGCAAACCCCTCCTGCTCACCGATGAGCTCATCCGCACACGCTATCATATGGCAACCTGCTGCAATCCCATTTCCGGCGATGACGTGCTCGGTTACATCGACGACGACGGACACATTATCATCCATAAGCGCAACTGTCCTCAGGCAGCTAAGCTGAAGGCTGCCTACGGGCCGCGTATCCTTTCCGCAACGTGGAACACCAACAAGGTGGTATTCTTCTCCGCTACGATTGCCATCAACGGCATCGACGGCCTCGGTGTCCTTGGGAGGATAACCGACAT
>Ga0265298_10003197_pt1 | contig 21922 bp, 19 predicted proteins | sample AusTroGonzalo_MG_3_FD_193486 | JGI IMG/M metagenome (GOLD analysis project Ga0265298, IMG submission 193486) | Bovine rumen microbial communities from tropical cattle in Woodstock, Queensland, Australia - Gonzalo_01 | ecosystem: Host-associated > Mammals > Digestive system > Stomach > Rumen ...
ACGCGAAAGGGCATACAAAAGCCCAGGAATTCCGTGGCCTACCTCACGCCTGATGATATAGCGTATCACAATGATTGTCAATAATATACCTATCAGAGGAAGTATGAAGAATATCCAGTCGACATAGACCTCGTGAGTGCGCAGATCGAAAAAGAAATCGCGTATGCTGTGAGTCAGAAACTTTATAACGACTGCCGCCAAACCTGCCAAAAAGCCGGTCGGCAGTGCCAATATAAGCATCAGCTGACGGTCGGAAAGGTGAGCCAAACGCCACCTGTTCAACAACTTAAGCCAAATTTTTGCCCGTTTTTTCAATTTCACACTCATACCGCAAAAATAAAAAATGAAACGAAATGACAATTAAAAAATGATTATTTTTGCAAAAAATTATTATGAAGATAATCAGTTATAACGTCAACGGCATACGCGCGGCCATCTCAAAGGGCTTGCTCGAATGGCTCGATGGAGTCAAGCCGGATGTGGTGTGTTTCCAGGAGTTGAAGGCCACCCCCGACCAGATTCCTGTGATGGAGATTGAGGCCATGGGCTATCATTGCTATTGGTTCCCGGCTCAGAAAAAAGGCTACAGCGGAGTGGGGATACTGACCAAACAAGAACCCGACAAGGTGGTCTACGGTATGAACAATGCCAAATACGACGATGAAGGCCGTTTCCTGAGAGCCGATTTCGGCGACCTCTCGGTGGTGAGCGTCTACCATCCGTCCGGCACCACAGGCGAGGAACGTCAGGACTTCAAGATGGAGTGGCTCGACTTCTTCAGGGGCTATGTCAACAAGCTGCGTCAGGAGCGTCCGAACCTAGTGATTTCGGGCGATTACAACATCTGCCACGAGGCTATCGACATTCACGACCCGGTGCGCAACGCTACCAATTCGGGCTTCCTGCCGGAGGAGCGTCAGTGGTTTACCGACTTCCTGAGCGACGGCTACATCGACAGCTTCCGCCATCTGCACAAGGATCCGGGGCATTATTCATGGTGGAGCTATCGCGCCAACGCCAGAGCCAATAACAAGGGATGGCGTATTGATTATCACATAGTTACAGACAACTTAAAAGACAAAATCGCCAATGCGTCAATCTTTCCGGAGGCGGTGCATTCCGATCATTGTCCAATTTACATTGAATTAATATAATAAAATAAGGTGATGAATATAGCGGCTTTGGTGTCGGGCGGCGTCGACAGTTCGGTGATAGTGCCTCTGCTCAAGGAGCAGGGCTACGACCCTCATATTTTCTATATCAAGATAGGTTTGGAGGGTCGCGACGACATCATGGACTGCCCTTCGGAGGAAGACATCGAGATAACCACCTTCATTGCCAAAAAATACGGCTGCAAGTTCGACATAATCGACCTGCAGAAGGAGTATTTCGACCGTGTGGCTCGCTACACCATGGACTCGGTGCGCAAGGGCTTGACGCCTAACCCAGACGTGATGTGCAACCGTTTCATCAAGTTCGGAGCCTTCGAGGAGAAGGCCGGCTATCAGTTCGACCGCATAGCCACCGGCCACTACGCCACCCAGTGGATTGACGCTGAAGGTGTCGCCTGGCTTGGCACTGCAGTCGACGCTCTGAAGGACCAGACCGACTTTCTGGCCCGCATTACCTATCCTCAACTTCTGAAGGCAATGTTCCCTTTGGGAAACATGCCCAAGAGCGAGGTGCGCCAGCTAGCTGAGAAATACGGCCTGCCGAGCGCTCAGCGTCACGACTCACAAGGCATCTGCTTCCTCGGAAAAATCAACTATAACGACTATATTCGCGAATATGTGGGCGAAAAAGAAGGCGACATCATAGAGATGGAAACCGGCAAGAAACTCGGCACCCATAAGGGATTCTGGTTCCACACCATAGGTCAGCGCAAAGGCTTGGGCTTGGGCGGCGGTCCTTGGTTTGTGGTCAAGAAAGACGCCCAGCAGAACATAGTCTATGTCTCTCAGGGCTACAACCCGGAGGCTCAGTATGTCGACACCATCAACCTGGTCGACGTTCAGGCTATGAACCCCGTCATCAAATTTGTGGACGGCCAGCCCATTCGTTACAAAATCCGCCACCAGCCGGAATTCCGCACCGGGACGTTGAGTGTTAGCGATAAAGGATTAATTATACATTCCAATGTGATGATATCTGGAGTTGCCAGAGGGCAATTTGGGACTATATATCACGAGAGTAAGCCGGTAGTTTTAGGCAGTGGGGTTATTGAGTGATGATTACTATGGAATTCGACAACTTTCCCTTTCCATTCTAATAAAGTCGGTTCCATAGATTGTATATTGTCAGAATAATTTATAATAAACATGTTTTTATCAGGATTCACAATAGCCTCATCAAACATTCCATCACGACATAACTTATCATCACACACAACCATACACGGCATCTGTTTGCCGTTAGCTAAGGCTGTTTCTATATGTAGCCATGGCGATGCAAATATTTTATTCTCAATTTCTTGATTGTCTTCTCCAACCACATTTCTATGAATATTTCCGTGATCAACATCCAAATATTCAAAAGCGAAAATTATACATCCATCACATTGAGCAAGATGGGTGTCGACATCAATTAATTGTGACGTATTAAGATAGTTTATACGTTCTATCGAATCTAATTCTATTTCATCTCCCAATAAACCCACCATCATATCATATCGCAATTTCTGCTGTGAGTTCATTACGCCTAATTTACTAACAAAAACCCTTAACTTGCGTTCCGGTATCTCGTAATTACTGCTCTTTTTTTCATGAAAAATACCATCTTTATCTAAGAATTCAATCAACTTATGGCTTTCTACAACACCATTAATCATCCGCTTAACTTTTGCCTCATTAATTCCTACCGCATTTTTAAATGAGGCTTTTTCCATTATACAATCATCATCAAATACAGTTCTACTAATATTAGCATAGTCAAATTTAGTACCAACAAAAACACAATTTTTAAAAGATGTACCGCATAATATTGTGTATAAAAAAATTGCACTACTTGCATCAACGTTGTTTATACTACACTCCTGTACAACAGCATGAAACAAGTCGACATTTTTCATAGAAAGCCTTTTCTTGTTATACTTTTTGTCTTTTGTCAATTCATACTTTATTCTAGATTCCGGCTTAATAAGAGCACCTTGCATATTGATGCTTTGCATATCTTGACCTTCCAAACTATTCGCATAAGAAAAGCCATCAGAAAGATTCTTTTGTAGATTTATTGGTATTGTAGTCTTTAACAAAGCTACCAAAAGATTAACTGCTTCTTTCGTATAATCAACATGGAATAATATACCGACTCTCCTTTTCTTTAAAAAGCCACGCATAAGTATAGCTGCTGAAGCTTGCTCGATTGGATTGTCAGAATATAAAGATTTTGAACATGATTTAAATTCTTGATAATACCTCTCTTGTTGTTTAACTATATATACACAATATGAAATTATTGCAGATACTAAGGTTATCATCAAAGTTATTCCAGGGATTATTGTTTCTGTAATATTATTAGAAGTAGCCAACAGGTGATCAACAGTAACATTTCCAAATCCACAAAAAGATATTGTCAATATTATAAACAATACTACTATTCTCATAAACTAACTTTTAAATCATTAACACTCTTTTGTTTTCCGTTACAAAAATACACTAATATTTTCACTATTCCTAGAAAAATGTTCTATTGTAATAAACAATAAGAGTTCTCACCGCCGCATGGTTCGAAATGACAATATCTTTAATAAAGTTGCAAATATTATTGATGCGATCACCAATATTACAAAGTCAATCACATGGTTAAACGGCCAGTGGGTAATTGCCACAAACGGACCGGCACACAGTGTGTGATGTACGAGATATATCTCGAAACTAATTCCGCATATGAGCGAGACAAGTCTGTTGCTATTATTGGGTATAAACCGCAACATCATAGAAAGCAATGACACGCCACATATACTTGTCAACAAGAAATGCATAGAACGCGATTTGACAAACAATCCATTATATTCGAGGTAAAAACACCACACATTCAAAGCGATTATCAATATGGACATCCACCACGTCATCGATTTCGACTTTTGTAGCAGCCAGCTGCTTTTCATGAACACAAAACCAAACAATCCCAATGTTAATAAAGCAATACTCGGAATTCCCAATCCCTCCCCTGCTATCAACATGATTATCGACACTATAAGAATTATCCACGGAGTGTACTTTTTGTTGGCTTCAAATCTAAGCAGCAGCAACATCTCGGCATAACATGCCATTATAACTGTCAAGAACCATAGATGTCCATTTCCGGGAAGTTTGCCTAAATAGCCCAAAAACAAATAATTTAGTAAAGCATCATTCCATGAAAAGCGGACACCAAATACCAACAACAAAACAATGAGAATTGTCAAAAAAGTCCACGTTGGAATTCCTAATTTTATCACTCGTCCAGCGATAAAACGCTTATATTCAACTGATATGCCACCATCAACATGCTTGGTACCATAAAGCATTGCAGATACCAAGAAGAAAATCATATTACCCACACCCGCAAAATAACGTCCCACTCCCGTATTCAAGTCACTAAACATGAAATAGTGGCACAGTAGAATCATAAAGATTGCCACTACTCGGATGTAGTCTAATGAGTGAATTTTATTCTGCATATAAATCAAATAAGAGTTACAAAAATACAAATAGTTTTTCAGTTTTGATTTATTATTTTTCAACACCACAAACTAACAGTATTCTAAGTTTATAAGCTATAGTTATGTAGCTATGGTCTGTAGCTGACAAAAAAGTGGAGACGTTTCTTGTAACGTCTCCACTTATTTTGTCCAACTATCTGTAGACTATTCTGCTACCGGTTCTGCGACCTTCTTCCAGCCAAGGAGCACCAGCACAAACATCACTATGTAGCAGATGCCTCCGATTATCGAGATAACAGGGATGATGGAAAGAACACCTCCCACAATACCTATAATCTTGGCAATGAACAAGGTCTTCATGCCTTCACGGTTCGGAAATATCTCTGATTTCTTCAATGCGCCATAGCCCAAAAGCATGAACACACAGCTCACAATAACTCCGATAGGGCCAAGTATCCAACTAACCACCATAGGTGTCTGCTCCAGCATCAATGCCGCAATATAAACCATGATACCAATTACCAGTTTCTTCATGGCGTCTTTGTCAGCTTCGTCAACAAGATCGGCAAGGTCTTTGAGGCGAATGAAGAATGCGATAAAGCCTGCCACCACCAACACACCGCATACGCCAGCAACCCAGCGCAACAGCGGGATAAGGCTAAACAATGCCACCGCCATGCCTGCGATGGTGTACAACAAGACGTTTTTGTAAACTGCCTCGGTAGTACGGTTCCAAAGTTGAATTTTACTCGTTTCCATAGTGTAATTTTTTAGTTATTAATTAGTTTAAAGGGACTACAAAGATATGCACTAATTTTTAAAAATCAAATTTTTTTTAGGGGAGCAAAAAAAATAGAGACGTGCCATGGCACGTCTCTACTAATGTCTAAGGTCTAAGGTCTAAAGACTAGTCTTCGTCTTTCTTTGACTCCTCGTAAGCCTTTAACAGCTTGGTCTGGACGTCGGCCGGAACCTGAGCGTACTCGGCATACTCCATGGTGAATGAACCACGGCCTGATGTGAGTGAGCTCAAAGCAGTTGAATATTTGTCCATCTCAGCAAGCGGAACTCTTGCGCGGATGATTTGGTAGTGTCTGTCTGAATCCATACCCATGATGATGGCGCGGCGGCCCTGAAGGTCGGTGTTGACAGCACCCATCATATCTTCTGGCATGCGGACTGTGAGGTCGTAAATAGGTTCCATGATCTTAGGACCTGCGGCCTTGAAGGCGATTGAGAATGCCATACGACCGGCAATCTTAAATGCCATTTCGTTTGAATCGACCGGGTGCATCTTACCATCGTACACGTAGACGATGATGTCGCGGGCGTAAGAACCTGTCAGAGGACCTTCCTCCAAACGCTCGTTGATACCTTTCAGGATGGCCGGCATGAAACGTGCGTCGATAGCGCCACCGACTATGCAGTTCTTGAAGATGAGCTTGCCGCCCCACTGGAGGTCGTACTCCTGAGTGTCACGGACCTGGAGGTCTGTCGGGTCGGTGTAGCCTTCGTAGTAAGGAGCCAAGCGCATGTGCACCTCACCGAACTGACCTGAACCGCCTGACTGCTTCTTGTGACGGTAGTCACCGTTAGCTGACTTGGTGATGGTCTCACGATAAGGGATCTTAGGTGATGCGAACTCAACGGCGATCTTGTGAACGTTGTCGAGGTACCATTTTATTGTGTTGAGGTGGTACTCACCCTGGCACTGCAGAATGTTCTGCTTCAACTCGCGTGACATGGCTGTGATGATGGTCGGGTCGGTCTTGTGCATATCGTTGAGGATACCGCCGAGTTTTTCATCTTCCTGTGAGTTGACGGCCTTGATGGCTATTGAGAAGATAGGTGTCGGGAACTTCATTGCCGGGAAGGCTGCATCGGCTGCCTTGGCGTCGACCAATGTGTCGTTCACGCGGACATCTTTCAATTTGATTGTCGAGATAATATCGCCAGCGCAGGCTTTCTCAACTCTCTCACGTGTCTTACCGTTTGAAATGAGGATCTGTGAGATACGCTCTTTGTTGCCTGTACGTGGGTTGACGAGGTCCTGAGCTTCAGAGACTGTGCCGCCGTAGATACGTGCCATGGCGACATCACCAACGTTCTGTTCGTTTGAAATCTTGAAGAAGAACATTGCTGTAGGCTCGCTGACGCTGTTGTGGAACTCTGTGCCGTTCTCGGCCACGACTGGAGCGACGTGTGCCGGTGATGGGCAAGCGTTGATGACGAATTCAAGGAGACGTGTAACGCCTACACCGCCCTTAGCTGCACCGCAGAGAACAGGGAACAGTTCGCGTTTTGCGATACCCATGCGGATACCGGCTTCCATATCTTCCTCTGAAAGTGTGCCTGCGTCGAAGAATTTCTCCATCAGAGCGTCGTCACCTTCGGCGGCATGCTCGATGAGCTCGTTGTGAAGCTCCTCAGCCTTGTCGGCGAGGTTGGCAGGGATGTCCTGGATTTCAGGAGCACCGTTGCCGTTCTTGAAGACGAGCATCTTCTTCATGATGAGGTCGATGACAGCGTTGAAGCCCTCGCCAGTGTTCACTGGGAACTGGATAGGAGCAACCTTCTCGCCGAAGTATTCCTTCAGCTGATGGATGGTGTCGTCGAAGTTGGCGTTGTTGTGGTCAAGCTGGTTCATGAAGAACACAACCGGCTTGTTGGTGTTGGCGGCGTGCTTCCATGCATTTTCAGTTGTGGCCTCAACACCTGACTGAGCGTTCACTGTGAAGACTGCTGTATCGACAGCACTCAGACATGCGACGATCTCGCCTGAGAAATCGCTGAAACCTGGAGTATCCAGAATGTTGATTTTCTTGTTGTTGTAGATTGTGTAGCACAAGCTGGCGTTCACAGAGATACCGCGCTCCATTTCAATCGGGCGGTAGTCTGACACCGTGTTTTTGCTGGTGGTGTCACCTTTTCTGTTGATGAGCTTGCCCTCGAAAATCATGTTTTCGGCAAGCGTGGTCTTTCCGGACTTAGCAGCTCCAATGAGAGCGATGTTCCGAATTTCGTCTGTCTGAAATACCTTCATTTTTTCTAAATTCTATATTATTAATTACTATTTTTCAATTTGGGCGCAAAAGTACAAAAAATAATCGAATGTCAATCAATTAATTTCGATTATTTTTTCACCCCTAAAGCTAATGGCTAATGGCTAATGGCTAATGGCTTTGTGAATATCGTTCCACTGCTCCTCTTTGAGTTTGGCTCCCAAGTTCTGTATGACGCTTTCAGCCAGACAGTTGCCAAGCTCGCCGCTGCGCTGCAGGTCGAAACCTTTGATCAATCCAGCCAGGAAACCAGCCGCGTACATATCGCCGGCGCCGGTGGTGTCAATGACATTGATGTCGTTGCAGTCGACCTTGACCACTTCGTTGCCACGCTTGATGAAAGAGCCCTTCTTTCCGACTTTCACCACAGCTATTTCGCAATTCTTTGAAAGGAATTCCAGAGTATATTCCGGACTGCTGTGTGTCAGTGCCTTAGCCTCTTCTTCGTTGGCAAAAACTATGTCAATTTGAGGAATGAGCTCCAGCAGGAAATCGCGGTTGTCCTCCACCACATTGTATGAGGCCAGGTCAAGAGCCACCTTGCAGCCAGACTGTTTGGCCAGCTCTATCGCCTTCTTGAACAGCGGACGGTTGGCTATCAGATAACCCTCAACATAGCAGCAATCCCAGCCTTTGAACAGCTCGGGCGAAAGATGGCTTTCGTTGAGCAGCACGGCTGCTCCGAGGTGTGTCGCAAAGGTTCTTTCGCCGTCGGGCGAGATGATTGCCTGGGCTATGCCCGATGTCACATCGTCGTGGAACATTATAGGTTGCACTCCCACCGATTTCATGGCGTTGTCGAAGAACTTGCCGTTCTCGTCATTGCCTGTAAAACCTATAAATCCAGTTTTGACTCCACATTTTGCCAAACCGTGGATGGTGTTGGCTGCCGAGCCGCCCGGAGCCACAGAGTTGTCGAAGCGCTTCAAGGCTTTTTCAACTTTTGCGGCAACTTTTTCGTCGACCAGTTGCATTGAACCCTTTGGCAGTCCCAACTCGTTGAGTATATTGTCGTTGTCAATTCTAGTCAGAACGTCGACAAGAGCGTTTCCAATTCCTAATACTGATTTCATATAATTATTTTTAATCCGGGATGATGTTAAAAAAAAGAATGAACAACCGAGCGGTATTCATTCTTCAATTAATAACATGAAACATAAAAAATTACACTTTGTAATCTCTCTGCGCCCCCTTCAGGACTTGAACCTGAGACCCCCTGATTAACAGTCAGATGCTCTAACCAACTGAGCTAAGGAGGCTATAACGGTTTTTCTCCGTTTGCGGTTGCAAAAGTACGATGTTTTTTGATACGCGCGACAAAAATTTGAGATATTTTTTGATTTTATATCTATCTATTTGATATTCAATGGTATATTTAATCGAAAATGGTCTTCCAAAGTATGGAAATGTCGAGCCAGAGCGACCATTTTTCGTAATAGTCCAGATTGATTTTCACCTTGTCGGGCCAAATCACCTCGTCGTTATACTTTTTTGGATCGGGTTGAGCAGCCAGAATACGGTCTTCGTGACGGTATTTTATAGATGCCGGCCCTGTGAGCCCCGGACGCAGCTCCAGAATCTTGCGGTCGTTGCCTGTCAGCTTGTCGGCATAGCCTGGCACATCGGGACGCGGTCCCACGAAACTCATATCACCTATTAATATATTGAACAGCTCGAAAAAGGTGTCAACCTTTGACTCGCGCAGCCATCGCCCGAAAGGCAAGACACGGGGGTCGTCGGCTGTGGTCACAGTGCCTTCGGCCTCCGATTCCTCACGCATGGTCCTGATCTTGAAAATCCTGAATGGCTTAGCATCTTTCCCAATCCTCACCTGCCGATACAAAAACGATCCCTTCGGCATCTTTATCTTGTGAATGATAAAAATCACGAGCAAAATCGGTGACAGCACTATCAGCCCAATCAAAGCAAACAACCGGTCAAAAATATACTTTATTATTATGGAGACTAACGGATTCACTGGTGCTTTAAACTATTATCAGAAATCGTAATACTTTCTGTCGAGGCTGGTGCGGAGGCCTATGCTGAAGATGAAGGTGTTGTCGTCGGGAAGACCTTCTGTGGCGTAATGACGGTGAGCCACTTCGGCGAAGACGTTCATATTGTAGGCCGGGTTGACCAAGTAGGACACTATCAGGTCGTTGTACATTACAGTGGTTTTGCGGCCAGTGAGGAGATAATGACCGTTTTGAGTCGGGTAGCCATTATCGTCGAAATCTAAATTGACAGCCGTTGTATAGTCATTGTACACATTGTGACCGTAGTTGGCCCATACCCAGAGATTGTTGTCGGCATCCCATCGGTAATCGTCACCATACTGTCCGTAGTTGAGCTTGTATTGGAAATACCATCGGTTACGGTTGTACTGGGCTCTTGCCACCATCTCCCAAAGGTTGCCTCCCCAGGGGTGTGCCAAAGGCTCGTTGTAGTGGGCATAGTTGTCTTCACCAACTGTGTTTTGGGTACCCTGAGGGGTATGGGAGTACATGTATGGTCTAACTATATTGCCTTCCAGTTGAAGGAACAGATTTTTTACTCCGAAGCAGTCGTAGCTCTTCACACCCAGCTGATAGGCCTGCTTGTTATGCCTGTAACCTTTGAAAGCAAAAAACCTGCTGACTGTCATCTCGTCAAGCACAAACTGTCCGTAGATGGTTGTATGTTTGCCGATTATATAGCTCAGGTTGATACCCAGCATGGCGTTGTCGGGCGACTTGCCTGCGTAATACTCGGCCGAACGCAGGAAGATAATGGGGTTGATGTACTGGAAATCGAAACCGCGGCGCATGTCGATGGTGGTGTAGGTGGAGTCGTTGACCATCACCTGCTGGTGGGTCTGGGCCGAGGCCATCACTGCGTCGAACAGACCTACGTTGAAACGGTTGGTGATGGCGAAATCCAGAAAGTGCATCACAGCCCATTTGCGGGCGTAGGTGTTGTCGGCCAAAAGAGTGTTGCGGTCGGTCATCTGAGCGTACAGACAGGTGTACTGAATGCGCCAGAAGTCGGCTGTCAGCTTTAAATAAGGATAGTTGGCGGCATTGTCCGACAATATCAGAGAGCGGTAGCCGTCGCCTATGAAGTTTTTGCCGTAACCCAAGGTGGCGTCAAACCACTTGACCGGGCGGAAGGCTATGTAAGCCGAGGCATTGGTGAAATCGCGGCCGTTGGTTTTGTAACGGTTGGCGAAGCCCTGTCCTGGCACCACACGGTGCTCGTCACAATATTTATCGATATATTCCGGGAATACCGCCTGATTTTCACGGATATTGGTGTAAAAGGCGAATTTTTTACCTATGGTTCCCTTGATTTCGGCTCCACGGGTGTTGACCCAGGTGGTGCGGTTGCCGTCCGAACCTATTTCAAAATCTATGACAGGGTTGATGGCCACATAGAAACCGTCACCCTTAACCCTCACGAAATCGTCGTTCAAAAAGGAGTTGAGGATATAGTTGGAGAACTTGCCCTGACGGTGTATGGAAATGCGGTGCAGGTTGTTGATGCTGTCGAGGTTGAGTATGCCTTCGAACTGATGCTCCGACCAGGCCCTGAAAGCCGTGTGGAACTTGTAATCGGAGCTGTAAGCCGCAGCGTCAATCTCTATCTTGTAGTCGTTGTTCAAGGGCAGCTGAAGTTCCTGCGCCTTTGAGGCAAACGCCCACAAAACCAAAACAACCAATGTCAGATATTTTTTCATTATTCTGTTATTTTTGGATTATCATTTACAAAAACTTTGGTGAAAAACAGCATGTTGAAGAAGCAGAAGAAGATAATACCCATCTGCACCTCAAACACCGACTCGAACAGCATGTTGAAGGCTATCATAATCAAAAACGAGAAATACAGCATGTCGAATCTCTTGGTTTTGATCCATAAAACCAATGGTATCACGAAATAGGCCAGCAGAAGCAGCAAGCCTATGATACCCACACTGATGATGGTCTCGAAAAACATGTTGTGAGCGTTGATCTCCCTGTCGATTGCATATCTTATAAACTGATATTCAACTAGTTGGCCGGTCACAACCTCTGGGTCTTTGCCCATATATTCAGCTTCCTGATAAATGTACTCACGCATGCTGTTGGAGGGCTCATACCACTGATTGTCAATCACTTGGTCTATGACAACGGCCATATCCTCACCTATTATCTCCACTATGCCGTCCTTGTAATCATAATACGACTGCTGTGTCATGTCGGTACGGTCGCCTGTACCCACTCCAAAAAGCCAGTGTTCCTTCAAAAGCTGGCGGTATCCTTTAAACTGCACCAGACGGTGGTCGGAAGAATACTCCGAGCTGATTTCCTTGACAGTGCTTGAAATCCTCTTGTAACTCTGTGGGAACAGCACAATGGAGCCAGCCATGGCCGCCACCAGCAAACCGCCTATAATCAGACCGGTTTTCTTCTTTTTCATTATGAAAAACAGCCAAATCCACTGCAAAACAAGCAGTATAGCAAGGCACAGCAGCCCGGCCCTCGACCTCATCAATATGCTGAGGACAAACAGCAGAACATAGGCTATGATATTGAATATCTTTACCTTACGGTTGTTGTTTTCGAATATTTCGACAAAGCAGAACATCATGCCCAGACCGGCGTACATGGCCACATAACTGTGCTGCACATAGTAAAGCTTCATCAGGCCTTGGTCGAAAAAGCGCTCGTTGGTAGCTCCGTTGAAGAGCACATCGTACAGGGCGTAACCTACATTCATGAAGAAAAACAGCAGGCAGCCCACCACAAACACCTTGCCTATGGCTCTTATCCTGTCTTTTGACAGATAGGACATGTCAGAAAACAGGAAAATGGCAGGGAATATCAGAAAACCGAGCTTTTTGCTCACCTGTATCCATCCGAACCCATGGTTGTCGGTGTAAAGCATGCCGATCAGGTACATCAGCCAGGTGGAAGCGTAAATGATGTAAACCCATTTGTATTTCATCTGGGCCTTGTTCCAATGGAACTTCTGTTCGAAGACCACCTTCAAAAAGGCGCACACCAGCAGCAAGGCCTCGCCTACCTGAGCCGCAAACCAGTGGAAAGGTATGGCGAGCGCGAGTGCCAGCATGGCGGCGAACTCCAGCTTCTCGAAGGGTTTTATATCTTTAAACAGTGCCTGCATTCTCTTTGTTTTTATCGTAAATGACAGCCTGAGTGAACAGCAAAGCGTTGAAGAAACAGAAGAAGATTATGCCCATCTGCACCTCAAAAATCGACTCGAACAAGGCGTTGAACATCACTATCAAAAGCAATGAAAAACTGACAATGCCAAACGGCTTGCGTCTGGTAGCCCACACCATGGGTATCAGGAAATGTGCCAGCAAAAGCAGCAAGCCGATGAGACCCACGCTTATCATGGTGTCCAGATACTGGTTGTGAGCGTTCACATCATGTTCGATGGCATTGTTCACATAGATGTATTGTGTGGCCATTCCCATCACCGATGCGGCATCGCAATAATACTCTGCCGACTGGTTTTCTATGAAATGGAAGAACACTTCGTCGGGAACGTTCCACTGACCCTGACGGGTGGACAGGAACAATTCGTTTATCAGCTCGTCCTTGCACAACTCATAGTCGTAAGGCTTAACTCCCTCGTACGGCTTCACCTGACTGAGAAGCCTGTCTCGGTAATTCTCGAACGAGGCCATGGTCTCGACCGAACGGTCGCCAGTGCCCACTCCAAACCAGAGATTGTTTTCTATCACATTGGAGCAACCTTTGATGTACACCATTCTGATGTCGGGGTTATCCTTGTTTTTGAACTTGTCGAGAGTGGTATCCATTCGGGTGAACACATAAGGCAGCGATATCAAAGCCACCAGCAGTCCGGCTATCAGTCCAATCTTGATTTTCTTCTTGGCGAAAGTCATCCAGAACCAGAGGATAACTATCTCCAAAGCCAGGCTAAGTATGCCGGCACGGGCGTCGAGCAGCACTATGAACAGCAGAAGCACAATCACCGCTCCCATCTCAAACTTCTTGACTCTCGGGTTGTTTTGCTCGAAAAAGTCCACAAAACAGAAGGTCAGGGCAAGCAGGGCGTACATCGACATATAAGTGTGATGCACATAGTAAAGCCTCATCAGGCCGTTGTTGAAGAACCATCTGTGCTCCTCCCTCTCGTCTAACATTATGTCGAATGCCGACCAAATCAGGTTCATGGCGAAAAACACCAGACAGGCGGTCACCAGACTGTAGAATACGGCTCTCACCCTTTCTTTGGTGAGATACGACATATCGGAAATCAGGAAGACCAAGGCGAAGACCAGGAAGCCCAGCTTTTTGCTGACCTGAGCCCAACCTACCGACTTCTCCTCGGTGTATAGCATGCCGACAAGGTAAACCAGCCAGGTCAGGCCGAATATGATGTAGGCCCATGAGAAGCGAAGCTGACGGGGGTTGACCTTGCATTTCTGGTCGAAAACGAACTTCAAGACAGCGCAAACGGCCAGCACCACCTCGCCTGTCTGCGCGGCATACCAGTGGAATGGTATGGCAAACGCCAAAGCGAGCATAATGCCGAACTCGGCCTTCTGAAAAGGCCTCAAACCCTTAAACAACTGTCTTATACTCTCCATTCTTTATCCATCAATCCCAAATCCTTGAATTCTTTCCGTAACTCCTTGTTGAAGGTCCAACGCCAGTCGGAGGACAACAAGCGGATATATTCGTTATAATCGAAGTACAATACGTAACTGTAGTAGAGAAAAACGCTGCCCAAAAGCGCTATCTCCCAAGGCGCCAGACAGAACAGCAGGGTTACTCCGGTTGCCATGATGAGAGGATGCATCACCAGCTCCACGCAATAGTTGACAGTGTTGCGGAAGGCCTTGTCCTTCAGGTTGTCGAGTATGAAGGAGGAGGTTATCCAAATGGGGCTGGTCACCAGAGCCGCGGCCAGATAGAATGGCAGACCTACAAGAGCCACCAGCGTTTTCCAGATGGTGCGCCACAGAGGCTTGCGTTTGGCCACCGAGTCGACCGAAATGGACTGCTCCTTACGATGCTTGGTAAACTCTAAAACCTTGGCGAACAAGCTCTTGGCCTCCTCAGGCTTATGCTCCTTGAACTTCACTATCTTATCCACAAAACGACGGTTGCGCTTGAGACGGCCCTTGAGTGAGATGGGAGGGTTGCCGGCCAGGATTTTTGTCATCTCCCAGGTGGCGTCGTAGTCTTCGTCGTCGGGAATGTATGTGATAAGACGCGACATGCGCTCGGTGAGAATGTCTCTCAAATCGCTGATAATTGTCGTCTCCAGATCTTCGCTATGGGCTTTGACATACTCAGTCACATTGATAGGCTCGCCGTAGCTGACCAGAACGGTAGAGCGGAAGCGGAAGTAATCGCCGTATTCCAAACCGGTAGGCACTATGTAGACTGGCTTTTCATCGCCATACTTCTGGTTGGCCTCCAAAACTATATGGAAAATTCCCTTGCTAAGCTGGCGGAGCGAGTGTTTGGTGCGGTGAGTGGCCTCAGGGAAAATGAACAGAGGCACCTCGTCGTGCATCACGTCTATGGCCTGCTCTATAGTGTCACCGTTTTTTTCACGGACGGAGCCCAAGCCGTCACGCATGCGGAAAATGGGCAGAATTTTGGCCCAGCGGAGGAACTTTGCTATAAACCTGCGGCGGAAAATATCGCCTCTGGCTATGAAAACCTTCTTGCTTCGGGTGGAATTGACCAACACCAGGGCATCCATCAGGGTATTGCAGTGATTGCAGGCAAATATGCACGCTCCGGGCTTGGGAATGTTGTGTCTCCCAGTCGCATGATATCTCTTGAAGCTGCGGCGTATATGATGATCAACGAATATCTTAGAAAGAAAATACAGATTGTCGTCGTCCTGAATCTTACCCATTTTACACCTAATTTAAAAATGCAAAATTACAATTTATTTTCATTTAAAACTAATTTTTGTAATTTTGCGGCGTGATTTTTACAGACTGTTATTTTTAAAACTTTTTGAAAATGAAGATTATTAGAGGTTTAAACTACTTTTTTGTGGTCGCTTTAGGGTTTTTTGCGGTGATGTTCGCCATTGACCGTTTCGGAAACAGATCTGCACAGGCCCCTGCCGACACAGTGCTTTACACTGAAGAATATTGCAAGGACATTATCGGCTATCACAGCTATATTCCGTTGGAAATCAAGATGGTAGACGGCAAAATAGCCGAAATAAACATTCTCGACAACGACGAGACCCCGCGTTTCATGCGTAAGGTGACTGACGAAAGCCTTGTCGAGAAATTCTACGGGCTCACACCGGCCGAAGCCATGGTGATTGAGGTGGATGCCGTCAGCGGCGCCACTTTCAGCTCAAACGCCATCATACAGTCGGTCAAGCGCCACATGGAGATTTACAACGACACCGTCAACCCAAGCCCTTGGACCTGGCAGCTGATGGGCATTATCTGCTGCGCTGTGGTGCTGGGATTCCTGTCGTTTTTGAAGAAAAGAAGTTAAAATTACAAGAGATGATCCTTTGTCTGGAAACTGCTACACCGTCCTGTTCGGTGGCCTTGGTACACAATGCTGAGGTTTTGGTTTGCGAGGAGGACCCCAAAGGCCAGAACCACTCGGAAAAGATTACGCTTTTCATCGATAAGGTGATGAAGGCGGCGGGCGTCGCCTACCGCGACCTCGACGCTGTGGCCGTGAGCATGGGCCCGGGCTCGTACACAGGCCTTCGCATAGGAGTGAGCACGGCCAAAGGACTCTGCTACGCTGCCGAGAAGCCTCTCATAGCCGTGGAGACACTGCATGCTATGGCATACGGAGGCTCCGCCATCATTTCGACCGAGAGCAGCGAGCGGGAAAATCCCCTCCTGATTCCAGCCATAGACGCCCGCCGCATGGAGGTCTATGCCGCGATATTCGACGAAAAGGTCAATAAAATAAAGGATACCGAGGCTGTCATCATAGATGCTGACTCGTTTGCATACCTTAAGAAAGACCATCATCTCTATCTGTTTGGCGACGGTGCCGACAAATGCGCCGAACTCTTCGCCAAGGACGATAAAATCACTGTCATCAAAGACTTCCATTGCTCGGCCAAATACATGAATGTCATAGCACAGCGCAAGCTCGAAGCCAAAGACTTCGTCGACGTGGCATACTTTGAGCCTTTCTACCTGAAAGATTTCGTTCCTGGAACCCCGACTGTCAAAGGGTTGAAATAGTCTGTTGCTTTTCGGCCATTGCCTTGTTGTAACATTCGCGGCAAAGTGGCTCGTAGCTTTCTGTTTCGCCAAGCACCACCAGTTTATCGCCGGCTATGGTGCGGTGTGAGAATTGCGCCAGGCTGCCGCAGCGCATGCAGATGGCGTGCACCTTGGTGACATCTTCGGCTATGGCCATCAGCTGTGGCATGGGGCCGAAAGGCTTACCTTGGAAGTCCATGTCGAGGCCGGCCACAACCACTCTAATGCCTTGATTGGCAAGCTGTTGGCAAACATCTATCAACTCGTTTCCGAAAAACTGGGCCTCGTCAATTCCTATCACATCGCATTCGTTGGAATAGAAAAGAATCTGCTGCGCATTCTCCACAGGAATGGAATGCAAGGCATTGTCGTTGTGCGACACCACGTCATCCTCGGAATACCTGGTGTCTATTCCCGGTTTGAAGATCTCCACCCTGAGCTTGGCTATGCGGGCGCGGTTCAAACGGCGTATCAACTCTTCGGTTTTGCCCGAAAACATTGAGCCGCAGACCACCTCTATCCAGCCTTGGGACTTATTGTGAGAATCTTTTTCGAGAAACATGACTTGGCGTATTATATTTTTTTATACTTTTGTTGATTGCAAAAATAGGGATTTTTATCATGGATACACAAAAAAAAGACGAAAAAAATATCGTGCTTGAGCTGAAACGCCAGCTGGGCCGCATGATGGTTCAGGTCGATTACATGTACCGCAACGACCGTGAGATGAGCCGCCTGGATGTGGACGTGATGATGGAGCACACCCGCGACATTTACGATTTGCTCTGCGACTATCAGGCCGGCAAGGAAAGCTTCGATGAGGTTGAGATGCCTGAAGACGAAGGCTTTAAGGCCGAGATCAACGAGGGAGGCGAGATCATAAACCGCGATGTCGAGCTGGAGATTGAGACTCCGAAGGAAAAGACAGAAGAAATGGCAGAAGACTCCAACGATTCGGTCGACGAGGAATTTGAAGACGAGGACTGGGAAGATGAGGAGGACGAGACCTTCCGCGTGGAACCTGTTCAAGAGAACGTGCCGGAGACCGTGGAAGAAGAGCCGAGATTTGTAGACGAGGAGCCCGAAGACAACAGTCTGGCAGCCCGTTTGCAGCGCACCCATGTGAGCGACATCAGAGCGGCCTTGGGTATCAATGATAAAATGATGATAATCAACGAGTTGTTTAACGGCTCGTTTGAGCGTTACAACAAGTCGATAGAGGCTTTGAACGAGTTCCCGACACTTTCGGGCGCCAAGGTCTACATGAGCGAGCTTCAGATTGAGCTGCAGTGGGACGTGGAGTCGCAGGCGTTCAGAATGCTCAACGACTTGGTAGAGAGACGTTTTGTTTAGTGAATAACCAATAAACATTAAATGAAATTATACTTAGTTCCGACACCGATTGGAAATCTGGAGGATATTACCTTGAGGGCGTTGCGGGTGCTGCGCGAGGAGGTGGATGTGATTCTGGCCGAGGATACGCGCACCAGCGGTAACCTGTTGAAACACTACGATATAAGCAAGCCTATGCTGGCGTTTCATCTGAACAATGAGCACATGGTGGTGGAACGCATAGCGGAGCGTATAGCCAGCGGCGAGCGCATGGCCCTTGTGACCGATGCCGGCACTCCGGCCATCTCCGACCCCGGCTTCATGCTCGTTCGCGAATGCATCAAACGCGGCCTGGAGGTTGAGTGTCTTCCGGGCGCCACGGCCTTCGTGCCTGCCCTCGTAAACTCGGGGCTCGCCGCTGACCACTTCATATTTGAAGGCTTCCTGCCCCACAAAAAAGGACGCCAGACAAAAATAAAGCAAATTGTTGAAAATGAATATACTACCATACTGTACGAGTCGCCTTTCCGCTTGGTGAAGACTCTGGAACAGCTCATGGAGGCAGCCGGTCCCGACCGTCAGGTGTCGGTGGCGCGCGAGCTCACGAAAATCCATGAGGAGAACGTTCGCGGCACCCTGTCCGAAGTGACAAAATACTTCTCCGAAAAAGAAGTCAAAGGCGAAATCGTCCTCATCCTCGAAGGCTCCCTCACCTAACAGTTAAGGTTATCGTTAACGTTATCGTTGAATTATGAATCGGTTATCAGTTACATTATTCCTCCTTCTCCTCACTTTAGGATTACCAGCCCAGAACAAGGAAAAGCCCGTAAACGAAAAAGGCGAAATCATTAAAAAAGGCTGGAACTTCGGTCCTCTGCCGGTATTGGGCTACAACAGCGATCTGGGTTTCCAGTACGGAGTGTGCGTCGACATTTTCCATTATGGCGACGGCTCGAATTATCCCGGCTACAACTTCAAGATGAACTTCGAAGTGTCGACTTACACTAAAGGTTCGAGCATTTTCCGCACCTACTCTTACTGGAACAATATCATCCCCAAAGGAGTGCTTTTTGTCGATTTAGGTTATTTCATCGATAAAAGATTCGACAATTTCGGCTTCAACGGATTTGCCGCGCCTTACTACAAGGATGTGGCTGTAACTCATGGAGTTGCAGGCGATATGCCAACCTTGGTGGTAGACGAACCCGGGGCCAAGGAAAGCGGTTTCTACATCTTGAACCGCAATCAGTTCCGCGCCATTTTGAGCATGCAGCGCAAGATAGGCAATCTGGAGCATCTGCGCTACGGCTTGGGCCTGGCCTATTACAACTACGACATCAGCCGTGTGGACCTCAGCAAATACGACGGACAGGTAACGCTTTACGAACTGTATTGCCAGAGCGGTCTGATACGTGAAAACGAGAAAAACGGCGGCAATGTGACGCAGCTGAAAGCCGGCATCATCTACGACTCGAAAAACTACGAGAACGACCCCACCCGGGGCATATATTTCGAAGGCACCTTCACTGCAGCTCCCGACCTCATGGACGGCAAGAACTACAGCCACCTTACCTTCACCGGAGTCTTCCATCACTATGTGCCTGTGGTTGGCGACAAGCTGACTTTCTGCTACCGCTTAGGCGCCCAAAACGTGCTGGCCGGCGACATCCCGTACTATGCCATGCTGAACACCAACCTGATGTTTTTCAAGAAGATATACACCGAGGCTTACGGAGGCGCCGCTACCGGACGAGGCATAAACCGCAACGGTGTGATAGGCAAGGGAGTGGCTTGGGCCAACATCGAATTGCGCTGGCGTATCAGCAACTTCAAGTTTATCAACCAGAACTGGTGCGTAGCCCTCAACCCAACCTTTGACGCCGGCGTGGTGACTCAGACCTTCCGCCTCGAAGAGCAGAAAACCGCCATGGAAAAGCTCGAGACCATGTACGATTTTGAATATGCGGGCGAAGAATATGACTTGATTTACAGCGGCAAAGGCGAAAGCATACACACTGCGGCCGGCTGCGGACTCAAGCTCATAATGAACAAGAATCTGGTGGTTTCGGCCGAGTTTGCAAAAGCTCTTGACAAGCACGACGGAGACGCCTTGAAAGCGTATATCGGATTCAACTATATCTTTTAGTTAGCGGTCAACTGTTATCATTTGACATTTGCCAATTGAGAGTCGCCAGTCACACTGACTGTGGCGGCAAAAAATATTTTTACATTTTTTCTTTTATTTTTTAATTATTTAGTATATTTGCAAGTTAATTTGCCTTAAAAGGGCCTATTAATTTGTTAAATTGATTGAATAATTTGCTATTTTTAGTATGAAGAACATCATTATCACTGGAGGCGCGGGTTTCATAGGCAGCCATGTTGTCAGACTTTTTGTCAACAAATACCCTGATTATCATATCATTAACGTCGATAAGCTGACTTACGCCGGCAACCTCGCCAATCTGAAGGACATAGAGGACAAACCCAACTACACCTTCGTCAAGGCAGACATCTGCGACTTCGAGACAATAATGGATATCTTCAAAAAATACAAGGTTGACGGAGTGATCCATCTGGCAGCTGAAAGTCATGTGGACCGCTCTATCAAAGACCCCTTCACCTTCGCACAGACCAATGTGATGGGAACGCTCAGCATGCTGCAGGCCGCCAAGCTGACTTGGGAACAGCTGCCCGAGAAGTGGGAAGGCAAGCGTTTCTACCACATCTCGACCGACGAGGTGTACGGCGCTCTGGAGATGACCGACCCTGAGGGCATAAAACCTCCGTTCACAACCAAGGCTTCGTCGGGCAAGCATCATCTGGCCTACGGAAGCAAGTTCTTCACCGAAGACCTGAAATACATGCCGCACTCACCGTATTCGGCATCGAAAGCCAGCTCCGACCACTTTGTACGCGCCTTCCACGACACCTACGGAATGCCGACCATAGTGACCAACTGCTCGAACAACTACGGTCCTTATCAGTTCCCCGAAAAGCTGATTCCTCTGTTCATCAACAATATCCGTCATCGCAAGCCGCTGCCTGTGTACGGCAAGGGCGAGAATGTGCGCGACTGGTTGTATGTGGAGGATCACGCCCGTGCAATTGACCTGATTTTCCATAAGGGAACCATAGCCGAGACCTACAACATCGGTGGTTTCAACGAGTGGAAGAACATAGATATCATAAAAGTCGTCATCAACACAGTGGACCGCCTCTTGGGCCGTAAGGAAGGCGAGGACATGAACCTCATCACCTACGTCACCGACCGCGCCGGCCACGACATGCGCTATGCCATCGACTCGACCAAACTTCAGCGCGAATTGGGTTGGGAACCCAGCCTGCAGTTTGAGGAAGGCATAGAAAAGACAGTGAAATGGTATCTCGAGAACCAAGCCTGGATGGACAACATCACATCAGGTGAGTATGAAAAGTATTACGAGTCGATGTATGCTAACAGATAAAATGACACATATAATCGGTTCGAAGTGCAGATATGCACGTGTAGTCACACCCTGGCCGTGAACGGGGGGGGGTATTTATGTAATTGAAAAGCAATAAATTAACCCTTAAAAATCAGTAAAATGGAAAAAGTAACGTTAATACCCTACAAAAATATATACGAGAACTTTGTGGAGAAAAAGTACCTCCCCA
>Ga0265298_10003198_pt1 | contig 21921 bp, 22 predicted proteins | sample AusTroGonzalo_MG_3_FD_193486 | JGI IMG/M metagenome (GOLD analysis project Ga0265298, IMG submission 193486) | Bovine rumen microbial communities from tropical cattle in Woodstock, Queensland, Australia - Gonzalo_01 | ecosystem: Host-associated > Mammals > Digestive system > Stomach > Rumen ...
GTCGACCCCGTGTTCGGAGATCACCTTGACCAGATAATCGCCGTCGGCGTCGTTGCCGATGCGCCCGGCGACGTACAGCGGGATGTTCGGATCGGCCGCCGCGATGTCGAAGAGGATGTTGCACGGACCGCCGCCGGCGGAAGATACCGTGGAGGTGATGTTGCAGAGATTCCCCTCCCCCGGCCACCGGTCGATGACCTTGATCTTGTCCACGATGAGATTACCGGCTCCGACGATACCCTTGCGCATGTTTGCATCCTCCTTTGAAATGACTGTCATGTTACCGATTCCGGATATATAAATATCATACTGCTTATAATGTAATATTACAAGCGGTCACCGTCAAGCCGTTTCCGGCGCGAAAAAGCGTCGAAAACATGAGTCCGTGCGTTTGCGGGGCACAAAAAACGGAGACTTGACTGCTCAAGTCTCCGTTTCGCCAGTTCTTGGGATCAAGCGCGGCGCTTACTCGCCCATGAATTCGAATATCGTCGTGCCCTCGTCGGCGACGTCGACGTCGCGGAGAACGTACGGGAAGATCATGAACGCCACCCAGTAGTTGTAGAAGGTGCGCGACTGGACTCCGCGGTAGGCGTCAAGCACGTTGCCGGTCTTGACGTCGTAGATCACCGCCGAGATGCGGCAGCTGCCGGTGCGGGCGACTCGCTTGAAGATCGACAGTTCGGGGATACCGAAATTGATGTTCGTGTTCGGCAGCGGCACCGGGATCGCCGGGGTGCCGATATTCAGAGTGGTGTTGTCGGTGGCCAGCACTCCGCAGACGAAACGGATCTTGATCTGGGCCTCTTCCGCCTTTTCGACCACCTTGACTCCGGAAAGCGCCAAATGAGTCTCGATCACCGCGGTGACGTAATCCTTGTCGCACTGGGGCGCCAGTTTTCCGAAGTCGAGCACGGCGTTCTTCCCGGCATACGCCGTAAAGCTCATGTTGTCCACGGCACGCTCCACGGCGTGCGATATCAGGTTCTGCTCGACCGCGGAACGGCCGGTATTGGTGATGCGCGGCTCGATACACCCGGTCGCCACGAATGCCAACCCCACAGCCGCCAACCACATGAATTTTCGCATTTTTATCCCCCAAAGATGTTTTTTGCCGCCGCCGTCCGCTGGCGGGACATGTATAACGAATGCCTATAATATATAGTGCGAAATGCGGGTTTGCAATCAATTGTCCGATTTATTTTAAAAATGCGCCGAACGAAAGACTTTTTCTTTCCCCTCGGATTGAAAAATCTGCGATTCGCCGTATGGTGTTCGGCAGAGGAGAAGATCGCCGCGGCCGCCGCCGACTCCGGGGAACAGCCGGAGCCGCGCGGACGGCCCGCAAAAAAAGACGTGGAAACGAGGAGGAGAACCATGTCCACACACCGCCCCTTTGCCCTTTTTTTCATCCTGTGCGGAACGGCGCTCGCCGCCGCCCCCGCTCCAACGAATCCGCGACAAGCGGAACCGGACAGCTCCACCCGGATGCTGCGTTTCGTTCAGGACGACGCGCAGGACTACATGGTGTCGAAGATATATCAGCTGAAATATGTCCAGTCCAACGACGTCGCCCCGTTCGTGCAGGGAATGGTCATGCGCTACAACATGAACTCGTCGGTCGGGAGCATCGAATACGGCGCGAACAACGCCCAGATGCTCACCGTCACCTGCCCCGGCAAGATGATCCCGTACGTCGACGACTTCATCCGCAAGGTGGACCGCAACATCAGGATACAGGGCAAGACGCCCGACGACGTGATCCGCGGCACCGGCATCACCCGCGCCGTATACCGGCCGAAATACCGTTCCGGTCAGGCGGTGCTGAACGTACTGGTCAATTCGGTCATCGGCGAAGGTCCCTACGGTTCGGTCTACGCCTGGGACGCCAACAGCAACCAGATATATTGGAAGGACAATTCGTCGAACACTTCGTACGTCTATCAGTTTCTCGGCTATCTCGACCGCCCGGCGCCGCAGATAACGCTCTCCTTCAACGTTTACGAGGTGCGCGACAGCACGCTGCGCGACATCGGGATCGAATATCTGGCGTGGAAGAACGGCCCCGGGATGAATATTTTCGAGACCGCTTTCGACGTCTTCAGTCTGAACTCCGCCGGAACGCTGGCACTGCAGTCCTTTTCCGGCCCGGTCGGCGGATTTTTCACCGCTCCGCAGTTCGACATGAGCTTCATCCGTCTCCTCCAGCAAAGCGGCAACGCCGAGATCACCAACACCGCGACGCTGACCGTTTCCAACTCGGACACCAAAAGCTACGGCATCTACTTTTCTCCGCAGCGCCAGAACATCGTGAAGGGCGACAACGATCAGGCCGGAGTGACCGTCGGCGCCGCCGGCGATCGTCAGATATATCTCAAAGTCATACAGCCGATCGTCAACATCCATTACGGCGAGTCGCAGCCCGGATACCCGGAGTCGGAGGCGTTCGCGGTCGACGATTATCGACCGGGCGCCTATCCGGATTTCAACGGCACGCTTTTCTTCGGGTACGACATCCGCACGGCGAACGTCGTCGAACGCAACAACGTCGGCGCCGAACTGGTCGAAACGAGTTCCATTACCGGAGAGTCGCTCGTCCCGCTCAACCGGGAGGTCATCCTGGGACGCTGGGAGCTCGAACAGACGGTCGAGCAGACCATCGGCGTCCCGTGGCTCTGTCAGATCCCGTTTCTGAAATATCTCTTCAGCACCACCACGACCGGCAGCGAGCACACCAGAGTATATCTGACCGTGACCGCGACGCTGCTCAACACCGCCAAGCCGGACGGCATGAAGGTGGGAGAATTGAAACGGATCAAGTGACGCAAATCCAAACACACCAACGAGGCACTCCATGAAAAAGAATATCCTGCTTTACGTTTTCGCGCTTGCCGCAGTTCTCGCCGCGGACGGCGCGGACAATCCGGGGATCCCGCGGGACTCCAACTTCGGCAACACCGGCTGGTACGATCCGACTCGGATCGAGGCCAGGCTGATCGTTCCGGTCAACGATCAGACCAAAACCGTGCATTTCGTGCGCGACAATAACGATCCGCGGGTGGTCACCAAGACTTATGTGCTCAAAAACGTCGACGCCTATGAATTTCGCGACTATCTCCGCCAGATGGTGCAGTCAAAACGCGTCGGCAACGCCACGCTCCAGCAGGCGTATCCCGGCAATACCGCCGCCGCGCCGGTGACGGCGACCACGAGCTCGCCGCAGCTTACCTCGGCAACGGCGCAGCCGGGATACAACCCCGCGATACAGCTCGGCAGCAACACCGCCGTCGAGTGCCTGAAATTCGCCGACGGCACCGGATTGCTGCTCGTGAGCGCCGAAGACTACCGCTTCCGCGACCAGGAAAACGGCATCGGGATCGACACCTTGGTCGCGACCTTGGACGATCCCAAGCTGGGCGCGTTGAGTTACGGCTGTCAGATGTTCATCTACATGCCGAAATTCGTTCCGGCGCGCAATCTCATGCCGCTGATCGAAAACCTCGGGATGAACTCCAGCGACGTCACCGAGCTGTGGCAGGGCTCGGACATCGTCGCCTACGATCCCGATCTGAACTGGCTGATCTTCGACGTGACCAACTATTCGTGCTACAACATCTCCAACATGCTCCGGCGGTTCGATGTGCCGATCCCGCAGGTGCGGCTGAAGATCAAGGTCTATGAACTGGACGCCGAAAACGACGACCGCATCGGCATCGACTTCCAGTCGTGGAAGAACAACGAAGGGGTGGATTTCTTCTCCGTCGGCGGCCGCTACCGCAACAACTGGGCGGCGGCCTACGGCGGCGGCTGGGGCAGAGGATTCGGCTCGGAGCGCACCAGCTACTTCAATTTCAATCCGAAGTGGAACACCCGTTACATCGACCTGCTGGCGGCGCACGGGCGGGCGAGGATCGTCCACTCGGGGGAACTGCTGATCCGCAACAACACCGCGGCCACCTTCGCCCGGACCACCCAGATCTTCTACATCGACGCTTCGCAGCCGGCCGTGGGGAGCACTTCGCAGCCGGATCAGGGCGTGGGGCCCTACAAATGGCTCAGCGTCATAATCGACCGGGTGTTCCCCAGCGGCGACGACATCGCCGTCGGCAAGGGGAATCAGCAGATCACCACCAAATCCGCCGGATACGGTTTCACCATGCAGGTCAACAACGCTTCGGTCAATCTGGACGAAACGCGTTTCAACGTCACGCTCAACAACACCAGTCTGCTCGGCTTCCAATCCAACGGAACGCCGCGCATCACCGAGGGCAACGCGGTGGAACTCGACGTGAGTCTGCCGCACGGCAAGGACAGCTTCGTCATCGGCGGCTTGTGCAAAAAGGAAGTGGTCAAATCCAAAACCGGGGTGCCGTGGCTCTGCGAGATCCCGTTTCTCGAATATGTCTTCGGTTCGGTCTCCACCTCGGTCAAGGATACGGAACTCATCGTCGTCGCCCAATGCGAATGGGATTCCCCGAACGACCGTCCGAATCTCAAAAACACCTCAATCCGCGAAACGCGCTGAAAGGGGGACTTTATGAAGATGACGGCTTGCTTTGCCGCGGCGGCGCTCACCGTTCTGTCGGTCTCCTGCCGGACGATCGACGGCGGCGAAAAGGGGTTTCTCGATGCTCCGGCCGCGGAACGCGCGCGCATGCTGAAGGAATCCGAAAAACTTGGCGACGGCATTTTGAAGGCGTTTCAGGAAGGCGATTTCGCCGCATTGCAGCGCAGCATGCCGGGAGAACTCGGCAGACAGATGACGGAAAAGGACTTCGTCGCCTCGCGCCGCAACTTGCGGGAAAAATTCGGGGATATCCGGGATTTCGAAATGCTGACGGCGCTGGACACTCCCGCGTTCGGCAATCAGATCTGGATCGTGACCTTCCTGCGCCGCGGCACGAACGGTACGGAAATACGGCGCCAGCTTCTGTTCCGGCTGGTGACCATGGAGGTCGACGGGAAAACCGAGGTGGCAAGCTGCGGTTTTCTGTGACGGATATAAAGTTTTTGCCGACAACCTGCGAAGAGACCTGCTTCGCAGGTTGTTTTTTTATCCGCAACGGGATATTTTAAAAGGTGATCGGCAAATCTTTCTTTTCTGGGGTTTTATCGGCATGGATCCTTTTTACGATGTGGTGGTCGTCGGCGCCGGACACGCCGGATGCGAAGCGGCGCTCGCCGCCGCCAGACTCGGCGCCCGGACTCTGCTGGTGACGCTCCACCTCGACCACATCTCGCAGATGAGCTGCAACCCCGCGGTCGGCGGCATCGCCAAAGGTCAGGTCGTGCGCGAGATCGACGCCATGGGCGGCGCGCAGGGCATCGTCACCGAAGCGGCGGCGATCCAGTTCCGTCTGCTCAACCACGCCAAAGGTCCCGCGGTATGGTCTCCCCGCGCCCAGTGCGACAAGGCGGTGTACAGCCGGGCCATGAAATATTATCTCGAGTGCACGGAAAACCTGCATCTGTTTCAGGCGGAAGTCACCGGTTTTACGGTCGAAAACAACCGCGTGACCGGTATCGTCACGATGTTCGGCGACCATATCGGCTGCGGGGCGCTGATCCTGACCACCGGGACCTTTCTCAACGGCACGCTGCACTACGGGATGCGGCATTTCCCCGGCGGGCGGGCGGGAGATTTTCCGTCGACGGCGCTTTCGGCGGCGATCTCCGCCGATCTCAAGCTGAAACTCGGGCGGCTGAAGACGGGCACTCCCCCGCGTCTTCTGGCCAAGACCATCGATTTTTCCGGTCTCGATCTTCAGCATTCGGAGCCGCAGTTCGAGGAATTTTCCTTTTGGAGTCGGGAACTGCGCCCGGAGTTGCCGGCGGCATTCCGCCGCGACCTGCCCTGTTACATGCTCCACACGACGGAAGAGACCAGCGAGATCGTCCGGCGCAACATCCATCTGTCGCCGATGTATCAGGGCGTCATCAAGGGGATCGGCACCCGTTACTGTCCGTCGTTCGAGGACAAGGTGTTCCGTTTCCCGCAGCATCCGCGCCATCTGTTGTTTCTGGAGCCGGAGGGGGCGCAGAATCAGGAATATTATCTGAACGGATTTTCCACCAGTCTGCCGCCCGAGGTCCAGCAGCAGATGGTGCACACTCTGCCCGGGCTGGCCGACGTCCACATCACCCGCTACGCCTATGCGATCGAATACGACTTCCTGCCGCCGGAGCAGTTGACGCGTTCGCTGCGGCTCAAGCGTTACGCCAATTTGTTCTCCGCCGGGCAGATCAACGGCACCAGCGGCTACGAGGAAGCCGCCGGTCAGGGATTGATCGCCGGGCTGAACGCCGCCCGGACCGCATCCGGAAAAACGCCGGTGGAACTGGGGCGGGACCGCGCCTACATCGGCGTGATGATCGACGACCTGTGCACCAAGGAGATCGTGGAGCCGTACCGTCTCTTCACCAGCCGCGCCGAATACCGGCTCTCGCTGCGTCAGGAAAATGCGGATCTGCGGCTTTCGGAATGGGCGTACGACCTCGGACTGCTGCCGGAGGCCAAGTACCGCGAGTTTTCGGAGTATCGGGATATCCTTTACGGCGTACTCGAACATTGCCGCACGGTGCGGCATGCCGGAAAGAGCCTGCTGAAACATCTGCGCGACGTTCCGTGCGACACGCCGCCGGAAGACGCCGAGCTCCCCTTCCCCGCCGAGCTCATGCCGTCCCTGCCTTCCGGCGTACTCGGCCGCCGCCTCTGGAGAGAGCTCCTGATCGAGGGCCGCTACGACGGATATCTGCAGCGGGAACAGTCGGAAATAGTCCGTCTTTCCAGAATGGAGGATCTCGCCATACCCGAAACGCTCTCGCTGGAAACGCTGCCCGGTTTGAGCAACGAGGCGCGGCAGAAACTCCTCAAGGTGCGTCCGTCCACGCTGGGACAGGCTTCGCGCATCGACGGGGTGACGCCGGCCGACGTGGCGCTGCTTCAGGTGGCCGTAAGCGCCGGGAGGCGGAAATGACCGGACGCCGATCCATCTGGAAACGGATATTCGCCACCCGATGCGGCGGCATCGCCTTCATTGCCGTAATGCTTTATGTCGCGACCGCACTGGGCGTGGAGATATACTCCGCGGTCTGCTCGGCGCGGGGCACGACTCCGGTCTATCTCGCCGCCGACGAGGCCGAGCGTTTTCAGCCGCCGTCGAAAAAGTACTGGATGGGGACCGACTTCCGCGGACGGAGCGTTCTTGCCCGCGCCGTGGCCGGATGCTCCGGAGCGATCAAGGTCGGCGTGATCGCCGCCGGCATAGCGATGCTGATCGGCGTTACGCTGGGCGCGGCGGCCGGCTTCTTCGGCGGAGTCGTCGACGACATCGTGGTCTGGCTGTACAGCGTCTTTTCCTCGATGCCCAGTCTGCTGTTCATCCTCTCGTTCGCACTGTTGTTGAGAAGCAACTGCCTGCCCCCGGCGATGATGACAACCGTCGGCGGCATCGGCAGGGTGCTGCGCACCGATCCCGGCGCGCTTGCGGTCTATGTGGCGATCGGGATAACCAGCTGGACCACGGTCTGCCGGGTGGTGCGCAGCGAAACGATGAAACTCCGGGATCGCGGCTTTGTGGCGGCGGCGCGCATCGCCGGAGTGCCGTCGGCGGTGATCGTCGCTCGGCACATCCTGCCGAACGTCTTTCATCTGGTGATAATCTATTTTACCCTCACCTTCGCCGGCGCGGTGATGATGGAGGTCATAATCAGCTATCTGAGCTTCGGCGCCCAGAGTTTCCCCAGTTGGGGGCAGATGATCTCGGACGGTCAGGAGTGCCTGTGGCGCGGCGTGTGGTGGGAACTCGTGACGCCGACGGTATTCATGTTCGTACTGCTGCTGGCGCTGAATCTTCTGGGCGACGCTCTGCGCGACGCCCTCGATCCCAAACATCTCTGAACTTACGGCGCAGATCATGAAAAACTCCCGCACCAACGTATGCCGACTGCTCGAAGCCTCGGGCATATCCTGCACCGAACACCATTACGACACCTCGGACGGCGCCATCGACGCCGTATCGGTGGCGCGCAAACTCGGAGAAGCGCCGGAACAGGTCTTCAAAACGCTGGTCACCGTATCCAATCAGCATGACTATTTCGTCTTCGTCGTCCCCTCCGCCGACGAGCTCGATCTCAAAAAGGCCGCCCGGGCGGTCGGACGCAAGAGCATCGAAATGCTGCCGCTCAAACAGCTGCTGCCGCTGACCGGATACGTCCACGGGGGGTGTTCTCCAATCGGCATGAAAAAGAAATTCCCGACCGTGGTCGACGAAACCGCGCTGCTCTTCGACCACATCTGCGTCAGCGCCGGATGCGTGGGGTGCAACATCGCCGTGAACCCCGAGGATCTGGCCGGGTTCGTCGATGCCGAATTCGTCGATATAGTAAAGGATAAATAACTCATTCACGAGGGAAAAGATATGAAACGTTTTCTTCGCCTGCTCGCCGTTGCGTTATTCATACCTGCGGTGCTCGCCGCCGAAAGCATCGACTGGGATTCCGTCAAAAGTCTTTACCCCGGGATCAAGATGACCAAACTCAAGCGGACGTCGCCCCGTTTGATCCATATGGCGATCATGCGCATCGATCTTTCCACTCCCGGACTGACCTTCGTCACCACCGGACGCGACGCCGACTGGGGCAAACCGATGCCGGATTATCCCAAACTGCAGATCCGCACCCGCCGCGAGACCACCATGGATTTCTTGAAGAAAATGCGCGCTCCGGTCGAGAAAGGCGGCCGGGCGCTCAACGTCGTCGCGGCATTCAACGCATCGCCGTGGCGCCCCTGGACCAAGCCGTACAACCACAAGTACGCCGATCCGCCGGGGGTGAACATCTCCGACGGGGTGCTCGTCGGCAACCGCGGCGGCAAAAATCCCGCACTGGTCATCTACAAAGACGGCAAAGTGGACATCGTCGAAAAAATATCCAAAGAGGATTTTCCGAAGATCAAGGATGCGCTGTCCGGCTTTTACATGGTCGCCCGCAACGGCAAGGCGCTGCCGGACACGGCTCCCGCCGCCAAACAGTGTCACCCGCGCACCGCCTTCGGGTTGTCGCGGGACCGCCGTTATCTGTATGTGATCGTGATCGACGGCAGGCAGAAACACTGGAGCCTCGGCGCAAAGGGTTCCGAAACCGGGGAGTTCCTGCTGGAAGCCGGAGCCGATGACGTTATCAATATGGACGGCGGCGGTTCTACGACCATGTGCGTTTGGGATCGCCGCAAAAACCGGCCGGTGATGGTAAACCATCAGGTCCGCGGTTATATCCGCCCCGTGGCGAACAACCTCGGCGTCGTCCTGCGCGCCAGAAAACATAAATCGAAATGAAGCTTTTACGACGCACCGCATGGATTTTCGCGTTCGCGCTGGCCGGAACGGCATTCGCGGCACCGGAATTCGACTGGGATGCGGCTAAGGAGCTTCATCCGGGGATAAAGGTCGTCCGCAAAAAACACCGGCAGCCGCGGCTGATGCGGGCCGCCGTGATGCGTATCGACCTCACGACTCCCGGATTGCGGTTCGTGACCACCGGACGGGACGCCGAATGGGGCAAGCCGGTGCCGGATCACCCCGGCATCAAGATCGCCACCAAACGCATAACCACCGCCGAATTCATGCGCTATTACAACACCCGCAGGGCGAAAGACGGCAAGCTGATGGTCGCCGCGTTCAACGCCTCGCCGTGGGAGCCTTGGGTAAAGCCTTACACCCACCAATACGGCAGTCCTCTGGGGATCAACATATCCGACGGCATCGTGGTTAGCGACAACCACCCCGAACTTCCGGCGTTTGTCGTTTGGAAAAACGGCAAAGCGGAAATCGCCGGGCCCGTAAACCGAAAGAAGATCGGCAGGATCCGCGAGGCGGTCTCCGGCTTCTGCCTGATCGCCGTCGACGGCAGAATACTGCCGGACGAGGGGTACTCCAAGTCGCCGATGCCGCGAATGGCCTACGGGCTGTCGCGCGATCGACGCTATCTGTACGTGATCGTCATCGACGGGCGGCAGAAGAAGTGGAGCCTCGGCGCGACCGGCTCCGAGACGGGGAAGATCCTGCTCGAAGCGGGCGCATGGGATGTGATAAACATGGACGGCGGCGGCTCCGCGACGCTGTGTTATTGGGACGGCGGGAAAAAACGCCCGGCGGTGCTGAACCGTCACACCGCCAACGGATATCTGCGCCCGGTGGGTTCGAACGTCGGGGTGGTGTTGGAACGCCCCGCCGCCAGGTGAACCGCCAAGTCACTTTTCCTGCCCCCGCCGCGGGCGGCAACGATGCAGAAGCTCCCGGAACCACCCGGACAATCGTTCGCGAATCAACGCCCACTGCCCCGGCGGAGCGGGATAATAACGCCGCATCGGCGGACAATAATATTGCCCGCGATATTCGGACAGGTGCGACAGCCGCCCCCATTCGATGCTCTCCCTTATCCGTTCGAGATCGTAAAAGGGATTGTTGAAGAAGGCGCGGCAGCGGGGATCGGTACAGCGTATCACGCCCAGAAAGGAAAGCGGACGCGAGATCCCGCCGCAATGCGGACACATGACCAAGCCGTTCCCGCAGTACTTCGGCTCTTTAAGATCGGCGCGGGGAAATTCGCGGTCGAAGAGCACGCGGTAACTTTCGATGACGAAAGTTTCCCGCGGCGCTCCGTTATCGAGATTGTGCGAAAACCACGGTTCGAAGAACTCTTCGAACGCAAATTCGCCATTGCGCTCCGCCCAGAATACCGATCTTTCGCCGTCGACGATCGTGCATTCCGCTTCGGGAACGACGCGGAGAGCGCCACCTTCCCCGGCCGGGATCAGCAATCCGCAGTGAAGTGCACCGAATACGGGGGTGACCTCATCCGAACCGCCGAGCCTTATTCTCACGTCAACGCGCCCGGTTGAGTTCGTCGACCGATTTCAGAAGTGCGTAACAGCATTCGATGCGCGGCACGTCCACGTTGAAGCGCCGGGCCACGCGCAGCGTGTTGCCCAAAATCGCATCGACTTCCAACGCCCGGCCCGCTTCGTAATCCTGAAGCATGCTGGTCTTGTAGGGCGGGAAGTTTCTCGTGAACTCCCGCTGTTTTTCCGCCAGTTCTTCCGTCAGCGCCACTCCGGCCGCATTGGCGACGCGGATCACTTCGCTCATCAGGTCGGCGCAGAGCTTTTCGAGTTCGCCGCCGCGGCTCATTCGGGAGGTGTCGGCCCTTCCGGCGAGCACCGACACGGGATTGTAAGGCAGATTCCACAGGAGCTTGTTCCAGCGGGTAAAGACGATGTCCTCCATCATCTCGCATTTGACTTTGGCGGCGTTGAAGGCATCGGCAAGCCGTTTCAGCGCGGGAGAAATGCCGCGCGGATAAACTCCCATCTGCAATACTCCGCTGCCCTGATGCAGGACCTTGCCGGGCGACGGACGCGACGCTCCGATGTAGGCGATGGTGCTCAAAAGCTCGTTGTCCGGGAACGCCGACCGGATCTCCTCCTCGATGTCGATGCCGTTCTGGATCAGCACGATCGCCGTACCCTTGGAGCGGATCGCCGGACGCAGCAGCGCCACCCGGTCCACGGTCGGCAGGACCTTGGTGGTGAGTATCACATAGTCGGCGGCGCCGGGATAATCGGCGGCGTTTTTCAGCACCAGATGCGGGGTAAAGTGAAAATCCCCGGCGATGCTCGACACATCATACCCAGAGCGGACCGCGGTTTCGTAGTCGCTCCGCACCACGACGCTGACTTCGGCTCCGCCCTGCGCCAGTCTGCCGCCGAAGTACAGCCCGACACTGCCCGCACCCAAAACGAGTACCCGCATATTCATTCACCCGTATCGCTGAAAATACAAGTTCCCAAACGCACCACCGTCGCCCCGCAGGCGATCGCTTCGCGGTAGTCGCCGCTCATGCCCATCGACAACAGCGGAAGCTTCCGCCCGAAGTTCCGCTCCAAGCGGTCGCGTTCCGCCGCCAGACGGCCGAATATGCCTTTGAGTTCGTTTTCGGGCGCACCGAGCGGAGCCATGGTCATGAGCCCCGCCCAGACGGCGTGACGGCACTCCGCCGCCGCGGCCGCCAGTTCGTCGAGTTCCGCGAGCGGGACGCCCCCCTTGCTCTCTTCGCCGGAAACGTTGACTTCGAGCAGGAAACGCGTATTTTTGCCCTCTTCGCCGACGATGCGGTCCAGCCTCGACAGCAGCTCCGAGTTGTCCACAGAGTGGATCACGGACGCCGACTGGACCACCTTTCTGACCTTGTTGCTCTGCAGCGGTCCGATATAGTGCCACTCGATGTCCGCCGGCAGAACCTTCGCCTTTTCGGCCAGCACCGCCGCGCGGTTTTCGCCGAAACAGCGGACGCCGTGTCCGTACAACTCGGCGATGCACTCCGCCGACGCGGTCTTGCTCACCGCCAAAAGCAGGATATCCTCGCGTTTCCGACCGCAGGCGGCGGCGGCTTCGGCGACGCCGCGGTCGGCCGCAAGATAACGCTCGTACAGGGATGTCATTTTTTCTCCGCGAAACGCAGGCGGTTTTCCGGCACCGGCGCGGTGATCTTGGTCCCGGCCGGCAGGCTTTCCGTCAGCCATACGTTGCCGCCGATCACCGAATTGTCGCCGATGGTGACGTCGCCCAGCACCGACGCGCCGGAATATATGGTGACGTTGTTGCCGATGGTCGGATGGCGCTTGCGCCCCTTGATGAGCATTCCGCAGGCGTCTTTGGGGAAGTTGCCGGCGCCAAGCGTCACCCCCTGATAGATGCGGATGTTGTCTCCGAGCACCGCCGTTTCGCCGATCACGACGCCGGTCCCGTGGTCGATGAATATCCCCTCCCCCAGCTTGGCGCCGGGGTGGATGTCGATGCCGGTCTGGGCATGGACATATTCGGTCATCATGCGCGGCAGCAGCGGTATTTTCTGCTCGTACAGCACATGCGCCAAACGCTGAACGGTGATCGCCTTCAAGCCGGGATAGCTCAGAACGATCTCGTCGAAGCTCGTGGCGGCCGGATCGCCGGCATATCCGGCGGCGACGTCCTTTTTTATCGTCTCGCGGAGCTTCGGCAGCGATTTGAGCAATTCCAAAGCCGCCTTGGAGCAGCAGTCGCTGTCCTTGCAGCGGCAGCCTTCATTGCAGTCGCAGACGATGGTGCGGTCGCTGCTGCGCATGACACGGCAGATCTGATCGACCAGTTTGTCGTAGACTTCGCGCAGCAAAGCTTCGGTACTGGGGGTGGCGCAACTGGTGCGGTCGAAACCGGGGAAAATCAGTTCCAGCAGCTTTTCGGTGACCTCGATCACCTCGTCGCGGCGCGGAAAACTTTCGTCGTTGTCGGGATTGACGCCGATACCGTCCTCATAGCTCTGCTGCAAGGCTCCGGATATCTCGTCGAGCACTCCGGAAAGCTGGATTTTTTTCTTTTTGACCTGCATAAAAAATCATTCCACGTTTTGAATTTGCTCGCGCATCTTTTCCAACTCGCTTTTGAATGCGACCACCAGCGGCGACACCGTCGGCGACGCCGCCTTGTTGCCGAGCGTGGTGATCTCGCGGAAAAACTCCTGCGCCAGAAAATCCAGACTGCGTCCGGATGGTTGAGCGGCGGCGAGAAACCCGTCCAGCTGCAGAAAGTGGCTCTTCAACCGGGTTATTTCTTCGGCAACATCCGATTTGTCGGCATAAAACAGCAATTCCCGGATCAGCATTTCATCGTCGGATTTCACCGGGATCGCCGCATCGGCAAGCTTGCCCAGCAGGCGTTTTTTGGCGATTTCCGGCAGTTTTGCGCACTCCGGTTCCAGCTTGGTCAGCAGTTCGCGCAGCACTTCGCCGCGGCGGCGCAGATCCTGCTGCAGCGACTGCCCCTCCGTCTCACGCATGCGGCGGCATGCCTCACATGCGGCGGCGACCGCCTTTTCCAACGCCTCCGAAAAGTCCGGCGACTCGACATCGGCCTCCTGCGAGAGCACCACTCCGGGAATGGTCATCAGCGTTTCCACGGCCACCGTTTCCGGCAGACCGGCGCGCCGCCGGACATCCAGCGCCTCGTCGACCAGTTCGTCGAGCATCGCCTCGTCCACGGAAAGCGCGCCCCCCCCCGTTTCGTCGCGCCGCACGGCGAGCCGCAGATAAACCGCGCCGCGATTGAAATACCGGCCGACGATCTTGCGGACGGCGGGTTCCTGACCGGACATTTCGGCAGGTGCGATCATTCTGATCTCCAACTGCTTGCGGTTTACGGAACTCACCTCGACCGTGATCCGGCAGTCGTTGCCGAAAGCCGCTTCGCCGCGACCGAATCCTGTCATGCTGAACATTATTTCCTCCTTTTCCCGGAAGCTTTTCCCGGGGAAGCAGTTTTTTTCGCCGCCGGCTTGGCGTAGCGCGCCGGGAAGCTGCGATAAAATTGCTCAGGCGTCTTGATGACACGCACGGTATGGCGGTTCAGCTCATCCGTCGACAACCGCCCGGCGAAATTGATGTCCCAGCGGGACATTTCCGCGCCGCCGAATCCGCAGAAAACGGCGACCTCCTTCTTGTCCGGCAGCTCCCAAACCAGCGTATACTGCGTCGATTTGGCGGCCATTTCCCTTGCGTCCGCAATATCCCGAGGCTTCGCCTTGCCGGTCGGATTGAAGTTCGGCTCGAAGTCGGTCTCGAGGACCGCCGGGAAGTGGAAGCGGATGAAATTCTGCTCCGCGACGCTCATCAGATCGAAAAGATTGTCTCTGGCGTAAGTGCGCGACAACTCCGTTGCCTTCTCCAGATCGGACACCTTCGACAGTGCGAATTTTTTGCGTATCAGACGGTCGGGATACCAGAAATCCATACGTCCGTTGGAAGCTCCGTACACCAGATACCACTCTTCGCGCGACGGCAGCTTCCAGGAAATGCATATCTGGATCAGCTGATCGTTCAGCACCGGAGCATTGACGCTGGTGTCCCGGAGAAACCCGGTGTCGCCTATGATCGGAGACGTGAGAAACACCGGATCGTTGAAGGTGACGAAATACTTCTCCTCGGCGGTGAGCTCTCCCGCCTCTTTCAGGAGAAACTCCCGCGCCCGTTCCACCGCCCGATTCTGATAGTAGACGTCCGAACGGCAGCCGCCGAACAGAACGGCGCACAGCGCCGCACCGCAAACGACCGTCCGCATTGACCAATTTGCCGCCATAAACCGAACTCCCGACAAAGGATTGCACACTGTTTCAATTACTAAAAATAACCCGTTTCGCGCAAAAGTTCAACCTCGGGACGGCAAAAAAGCGCACCGGGGATTGAAAAAAAACGATAATACGCTACCTTATGTAACGACATCGCACTGCCGCAAGCCTTTTTGCGGACAAAAAAAGAAACGGGGGAACAGTTGATCGGAACTGAGGATATCGCTTTTTTCGGCGGCAGTTTCGATCCGCCGCATCTGGGACATCTGGCGGTGGCGGAAGCCGCACTGAACGCCGGCGTCTGCGGGCACGTGGCGTGGGTTCCCGCCTACGCTCCGCCGCACAAACAGGGCAGCGGAGCAGCGTTTTCCGACCGGGCGGCAATGATCGAAACGCTCATCGCCGGACACTCCGGCATGTCGGTGAACGAGATAGAGGCGGAACTGCAGCTCAACCCCTCGTACACTTTCGAGGTGCTGGAGGCGTGGAAGCGCCGTTTCGGCGCCTCGCCGATCCTGCTGATCGGCGCCGACAGTCTGCGGGAACTGCACACCTGGCACCGGGCGCGGGAGCTCGTGGATCGCGTCCGGATCGTCACCTATCCGCGCGGCGGACGACCGGTGACGGCCGACGAACTTTCGCTGAACTGGCCGAAGCCGACCGCGGATCTGCTGCTCGCCGGAGTGCTGAAAGGGGATTTTTTCGAAATATCTTCGTCCGAACTCAAAAACCGGATGGAAAAATTCACGGCGGCGGGCGATATTATATATTTGAAGGAGTATCTCGCGCCGGGTGTATGCGACTATATCGTCAAACACGGTCTTTATGCCCGGAAGCGACCGAACGGACAATAAGCGGGGATCAGGAAGGAGACTTCTGCGCGATGCCGAAAAAATATACAGATGAACAGCTGCTGAAACTCTGCGTGGACAGCGCCAAGGAAAAACTTGCGGAAGACGTAGTCACCATTACGCTCGGCTCTTCGTCCAGCATCGCCGATTTCTTCGTCATCGCCACCGCCAACTCGGAACCGCAGCTGCGCGCCGTGTCGGATTTCATCGAACGTCAGGTGCGGGAAAAGCTCGGCGTGCACACTGCTTCCAATGCGGAAAACAACGAGGGCGGATGGGTGCTTCTGGACTTCGGAAACGTGATCGTGCACATCATGACTCCGGAAATGCGCAGCCGTTACAATCTCGAAGGACTTTGGGGCGACGCCGACAAACTGCGGAGCATGCGCCCGGACAATCAATGAGCATATACCGGCAAAATCGCAGTGAATTCGACTGGGAGCGCGAGATACGCCGCGACGAACGGCGCATCAGCAGCTACTACCGGGAGCTCATGTACTGTCTGGATCTCCCCGGCGAGGAGGAGATCATCAACGAACAGCTCTCCGGTCACCACGGCACTCCGGTGCCGGCGGGGAAGCCCAATGACGTGCTGAACAACAGCCGCCGTTTTTTCTTCGACCGCGACGACGAAGACGACGAGGAACAGCCGCCGCGTCCGTACTCTCCGCTGGTCACTTTGGTGGATCGGCTCGCCGCCGAGTGGTGTGCAGTGAGCGCCTCGATGCTGGACGACCGGCTGTTCACGGCGGGCGGGCTCGCCATCGCCTGCGCCTATGCGAAACTCTTGGGCCGGATCGCCGACTTCGCCGATGCCGATCCGGTGCGCGAAAAGACGCTGCGGATCAGTCTGCTGAAACGGGCGGTCGCCGATATCAACGATCTCGCCGGCGCCTTCAGGGAAGTCGGGAACTGGCAGCCGTCCATCCGCGAGACCGCGGCGCGTCAGATCGACGAATTGTCGCTTTTGCGCGAACGCCTGACCGACATGCTCGCCGAAAAGAAGTGACTCAGGCGAATTTCACCGTCATATAGAGCTGGGAAGCCCCGTCGGCGGCGTTTTCTATCCGGTGCGGCACGTCGCATTGGTAAGTGAGCACGTCGCCGGCTTCGAGGACCGTCGAACGCTTGCCCGCCGTCACCTTGAAACTACCCGCCGACACGGCCAATATCTCCATGCATCCGGGGGCATGCGCCTCGGATTCCAGCACACTGCCGGGAGTCATGTTCAGAAGATACAGCTCGGTATCCTCGGCGAAAGAGATCGGCGACAGCACCCTGATCTCCACTCCGGGGGCGCTGGCGAGCAGCGGCAAATCGTTGCCGCGCGACACGCTGAATTCACGGATCTTTTCGCTTTCGCCCATGACCAGCGCGTGCAGATCCACATGGATCGACTGCGCGATCTTCCACAGCGTCGCCACGGTGGGATTGACTTTACCAGCCTCGATCTGCGACAGCGTGGCCTTGGAAACGCCGCTGGCAAGCGACAGTTCATCCAAGCTCAATTTGCGTTCGTGGCGTTCCTTGCGGACATTGCGTCCGATCACCAGCGGGGTAGCGACATCGTTCATGATGCAATCCGATCCTTCCGTATTTGGCGAAATATAGCAGTCCGGCGCGATTTTTCAAACCGCCGCCATAAAAAAAGCTCCCGAACCGCACTGGAACGGGAGCCGGATTTTTCGTCGGTGACGACGCCGCGGATTACCGGGCGTAGTACTCGATGACGCTCATGATCTTGACCTGAACCGGGATCTCGTCGATCTGCGGAGCGCGCACCAGCGTCGCTTTCAGGTTGTCGAGGTCGACTTCCAGATAAGCCGGAGGAGCGGCGTTGCTCTTCTTGGCCGCCTCGGCCGCCGCCGGGGACTTTTCCGGATCGATGGAAATGGTCTGACCTTCCCTCAGCACGCAGCTCGAACGGTCGACGCGCTTGCCGTCGACAAGGATGTGGCCATGGTTGACCAGCTGCTTGGCAGCGAAGATCGTCGGCGCGAAACCGGCACGATAGACCATCGAATCGAGACGCTGTTCCAAACTGCGGAACAATTTTTCGTGCGTCTGCCCCAAACCGGCTTTCGCCTTGAAGAACGCGATGCGAAGCTGTTTTTCGCTGATCGCGTAGTAATTGCGGAGTTTCTGCTTCTCAAGCAGCAGTTCGCCGTAGGTGGAAAGCTTGCTGCGTTTGCCCTTGCCGTGCGGCCCCGCCGCATAAGGACGCTTGACGCTCGGACACGTCGGATCACCCCACAGGCACTGACCGATACGACGGCAGAACTTGTGCTTCGCTCGACTTGCGGTTGGCATAACCAATCCCTTTCTTTGATATGTTTTTCATGGCGGCGCAGGTGTCAAGCCTACATTACAAATGGGGCCTGCGCCACCGGTTATCCGATTAATATAGCACGCTTTCCGGAATTTATCAACCTTTTTTTCCGGAAAATGCCGAAGCGAGCCTTGCGAGATTGGCTCCGGCGCGGCGCAGATTGGTGCGCGTGGCGGCAATCGCCTCATCCAAAGGGCCCGGCCCGGCGGCGATGCTGAACACTCCGGCGAAGCGCTTTTCCAGCGCCGCGGTATCCCCGCGCAACGCCCCCGCGCACAATACCGTGGGGACGTTCGCCGCTTCGGCGCGTTCCGCCACGACCGCACACAATTTGCCGTAGACGGTCTGTTCGTCGCTGCACCCCTCCCCCGTGACGACCAGCGCCGCGCCGCGTACCGCTTCGTCGAATCCCGACAGGTCGAGCACCAGACCGGCGCCGGAGCGGATCTCTGCCTTCAAAACGCTGCGCAGGGCAAATCCCAGACCGCCCGCCGCACCGTCGCCGGGCGCATCGCAGCACTCGGCCAGTCCGGAACGCATCACGATCCCGGCCCAATGGCGGATATTGTTTTCCATCACCGGCTTCAACTCGGCGGTGACGCCCTTCTGCGGGCCGAACACCGCGACGGTGCCGTGCTCGCCCAGCAATGGGTTGGTGACGTCGCAGGCGACGACCAGAACGCTCCTGACGACGTCGGCAAGCGCCGAGGCGTCGATGCGGCGGATCCGCTGCAGGTCGCCGCCGCCGATGCCGGCGGGAATAAGCTTGTCCTCGGCATCGAAGTATTTGACGCCCAGTGCCTGCAAAAACCCGGCGCCGCCGTCGACCGTGGCGCTGCCGCCGATGCCGATCACGACTTTCCGGGCGCCGCGTTTAAGTGCGCTCAGCAGCACTTCTCCGGCGCCGTAGGTGGTGGCGGCAAGCGGATCGAGTTCGTCGCGCCCGATAAGCTCGATCCCCGCCGCGGTCGCCATTTCCATGACCACCGTTTCGCCGTCGCCCAAAACGCTGTACTCGGAGCTTATCGGACGCATCAGTGCGTCGTGCGCCGCGACCGTCACGCTTTCGCCGCCGGTGGCGAGGCGCAGCGCTTCCGCCGTGCCCTCCCCGCCGTCGGCGAGCGGAATGACGACGATCTCGTCGTTCGCGCGCACGCTTTTCCAGCCTTTTGCCAACGCCGCCGCGACCTCCGGACTGCGGAGCGCCCCCTTGAACGAATCCGGCGCCGCCACGATTTTCATATCACACCCCCGTTGTTGCCGATCGATATACATGTCCTTGCATAAAAAATACCGCATATAAGCGTAAAATGCAACAACCGCCCGGCATGCCAGTGTTGATATTCACGCTTTATGTGCTATTTTAAATTATAACTCAAACCGGCTGTGGGACCATGGGAAAACTCAAAGAACTTCTCGAGCGCGGCATCGTCATCTTCGACGGCGCCATCGGCACCGAAATATACCGGCGTAACTTTTTCGTCAACGCCTCCTACGAACAGCTTTGCCTGTCGTCGCCGAACACCATCCGCGAGATCCATCGTTCATATCTGGATGCGGGAGCCGAGGTGCTGACCACCAATTCGTTCAATGCCAACGCGCGGCGTCTCGGACGCTTCGGACTGGCCGCCGACACGCTCAAGATCAATCGGGCGGCGGTCGCACTCGCACGCGAAGTCGCACAGGACAAGGCCCTGATCGCCGGTTCCATCGGCCCCGTCGGCGATCCCGAATCGGAGCAGGACCGGCGCAGCCGCAAAGAACTTCTGGAAGAGCAGATCGCCGGACTTCTGGAGGCGGATTTCCTGATCTTCGAGTCGCTTAGGACTCTTGACGACCTCGACGCGGCACTGGCGGCGATGAAGAAATTCCCCGATGTCGAGTATATGGTGAGCTTCGCCATCGACACCACCGCCGGACTGCACGCGGATCCCCTGCCGGATTTCATCGCCGAAGTCGAAAAATACGACGGGAACAAACCCGTCGCCGTCGGACTCAACTGCGGCGGCGGCCCCGAAAGCACTTTGCTGGAACTGGAAAAACTGGTCGGCAAGACCTCGTATCCCATCGTCGTCCAGCCCAACGCCGGGGTGCCGCGCGGCATCGACGGGCGCATGCTCTACATGACGAGCGGCGAATACTTTTCGACCTACGCCAAGCGTTACGCCCAACTCGGCGCGGCGGGGATCGGCGGCTGCTGCGGCATCGGTCCGGAGCACATCGCCGAGCTCGCCCGTACCATCAAGCCATTGGTGCTGGCGGAAAAGCGCGAACTGCCGCAGCTGGAGATAAAAGACGACACCCTGCCCCCGCCGATCCCGCTCGCGGAGCGTTCGGATTTCGGCTCCAAACTCGCCGCGGGGAAGTTCGTGACCAGCATCGAACTGACGCCGCCGCGCGGATTCGACCTGACCTCCACCGTCGCCGCCGCAAAGCTTTGCAAAGACGCCGGGATCGACGTGGTCAACCTGCCCGACGGTCCGCGGGCAAGCGCCCGCATAACTCCGCTTGCCGCCGCCGCCGCCATCGAGCGCGAAGCCGGAATGGAGACCATTCCCCACTGCTGTTGCCGCGACCGCAGTCTCATCGGACTGCAGGCGGAACTGCTCGCCTATGCCGGGACCGGCATCCGCAATCTGCTGTTCATCACCGGCGATCCGCCGAAACTCGGCAACTACCCGTTCAGCAGCGGGGTATTCGACACCGACTCGATCGGGCTGGTGAAGCTGCAGAACCGGATGAACCGCGGCATCGACCTCGGCGGCGACAAACTCAACGCTCAAACCCGCGTGGTCATCGGCGTCGGCGCCGATCCCAGCGCGATCGATTTGGAGCGCGAATACCGCCGTCTCTGCGAAAAAGCCGAAGCCGGAGCGGATTTCGTCATCACCCAGCCGGTCTTCGACGCGGATGCGCTTTTGTCTTTTCTCAAACGCATCGAACACCTGAAGCTCCCCGTCATCGCCGGGATATGGCCGCTCACCAGTCTGCGCAACGCGCAATTCATGAAGACCGAAGTTCCCGGCGTCAGCGTGCCGGACGCGGTCATAGAACGCATGGCGAGTTCCGAGGATCGCGACGTTCAGAGGCGGATCGGGATCGAGATCGCCCGCGAGAGCATCGCGGCGATCCGCTCCGCCGTACAAGGGGTTCAGGTCAGCGCCCCCTTCGGCAACGTCGGACATGCGATCAAGGTGCTGGAGTGATCTTCGGAACGATTCACGTTTGACCATCTTCGGGTACGAAAAAAGCGGCGGAGCCGATCTGGACTCCGCCGCTTTTTGCATGCCGTTTTACTTTTTCCACAAGGAGTACGGATTGCGGCTGAGAGCGCCGTTGGTGTAGCGCGCCTCGCCGGAAACCTCCTCGCCCAGCCACGGCGGACGCGGAAAATCGGTGTCGTCGGAGGGCAATTCTATTTCCGCCGTGAACAATCCGGCGTTGGCGCCGAGATACTCGTCGATCTCCCAGGTAAAACCGCCGTATTCCACGAGATAACGCATTTTGTCCACGATGCGCGGGATGCAGAACTCCCGGAGCATCGCCGCCACGTCCGATTGCGGGATCGCGTACTCGAACTCGCTC
>Ga0265298_10003199_pt1 | contig 21920 bp, 38 predicted proteins | sample AusTroGonzalo_MG_3_FD_193486 | JGI IMG/M metagenome (GOLD analysis project Ga0265298, IMG submission 193486) | Bovine rumen microbial communities from tropical cattle in Woodstock, Queensland, Australia - Gonzalo_01 | ecosystem: Host-associated > Mammals > Digestive system > Stomach > Rumen ...
GGTAGCACAACAGGTTTTGGTTCTGTTTGACTAGGTTCGAGTCCTAGTAGGACAACAAATGAAAATAATAAAATTATGCTTAGAGATCCTAATAATCCTAATCATCATAAATATGTAAATACTAATAAATATCAACGTAAAAAGAAACAAAACGTAATATTTAATTTAGTTGCAATATTTAGATGGAATAAAACTTTAAATGATACTGAAAATTTTCGTAATCTTTATAATTATGATGAAATACCTTATAGGAATTTTCCTCATTATAAAAATTATGAAAATAAGCCTAATTATTTAAATACACCAGGTTGTAAAATTATATGGGATGATGTAAATCATATTTCATATAGAATTATTAAAAATGGTGATTTTATAAGAAAATATGGAAAAATACAACATTTTAAAAGAATATGAAATATACTAAAAAAATAATGTATTGTTAGCAGTTGATTGCGCAACTGCTGTAACATTCCATTATTATGATAATATTGAAGTAACTATTGTAAATTCTTAAGCAATAGAAGATTTAAAGAAAGTTGCATTAAAACATATAGAACGAGATTTATGATAGCGACTAATATAATTCTTAAAAAAGATAATACTATTCTTTCTATTAAAACAAAAGAACAAACTAATTGTATTAAAACTAATTGTATTATAACAACTACACTTAATAATATTACAATAAAACATTCTTTTCTTTCTACTAAAAACATAAGTGTTATTAGATATAAAGAACAATTAGGAAGAGAAATATTACCTATAATCAGAGATTTTCAAACTTTAATTACAATGTTATGACTAATGATATTAGTAAATATATAATACTTATTATTTGTATAATTATTGTATTTATTACAAATATAATAGCCTATTATAAAGGTATAAAACGTGGTATGGTTTATTCTATAGATAGAACATATGATGTTTTTATGAAAGCTATTTATATAAAATTTAAAAAAGAAAATAAATCAGATAAAGAAGCTAAAGACTTTATGACTGATGTTCATAATTTATTAGATATTGCAGATAATAGTATTGAATAATAAACTTTTATAGCATATTCTCTTTTTACGGGGGTGCTGTAATTAAACTTAATACTTATTTTATTAATTAACAAATCTGTTGTAAAATGGCAAAACATGACGAAAGCAGAGATCTTAGAAGTGTATCTAAGATTGCAAATGTGAACTATAGTAATCATTCTATAGCTCTTTCTCGTAGTAAGAATCCTGGTATTAAAATGTGGGGAAAACTTGATTTTCTTCGTAATCATTGTGGTTGGACAGTTTATTGGGATAATCGTCTTATAGTTAATAATAAAAATTATGTAGACGATGATAAAGCTACAACTACAAAAGAAAGAATTAAGAAACATACTAAAATGAAGTAATTATGGCTTTTAAATTTAATACAGGTTTTCTTAGTTTTAAAATTAAAGCTATAGCTAAAGAACCTAAAAAAGAGAAAAAGCCTAGTAACGCTTCATTGGTTCTAGGTCTTATTATACAAGATAACGATGAATATCTTGTAAAAGTAAAAACTATAAAAGACTCAAAAGTTGAAGAAGAAATTTATAAATTAACTGATGAATCTTATAGTCTTTATGATAAAACAGTTGTATATTCTAGAAAACCTGATAAAAGGGGAAGATATACAGCTATTCTTAAAACACACAATGATGCTAAATTATGGTTTGAAGGAAAAAATCCTTTTTATGTACCATTTAAACCTAATCTTAAAGTAAAAGGTAAATTAAAAGCAATTAATGGTATAAAATATTTTGATTTAGTAGAATCGTGTAATCCTGAATCTTATGTTAGTTTTTAAATTATGAATTTATCTACACCAAATATTAAAAAAGTAGATACTTCTAATTTTACTAAAGATCAAGCTAAAGCATATGAGGGACTTTTAGAGTTTATAAATTCACCATATGATGAACAAAACTATAAAGTTGCTTTAACAGGAGCTGCAGGTACAGGAAAAACTTATTTAGTTAAAGCATTATTGCTTAATTCTAAAAAGTCTTTTTCTGTAATAGGACTTGCAGCTCCTACTCATAAAGCTGTTCGTGTGCTTGGTAATAGTATAGGATTAAAAGGAATTAATATAAATACTTTACAATCCGATTTAGGTTTAAGACTTAATTTTGATGTAGAAAAATTTGATATTAATAATCCACCATTTGATCCTAAAGGTAAAATTAAAATAGGAAGTTATCAAATATACATTGTTGATGAGGCTTCTATGATTAATAGAGGTCTATGTATGTTTCTAGAAAAAACTTGTAAATCTAATAAAACTAAACTTATTTATATTGGTGATGAATCGCAACTATCCCCCGTAGGAGAGAAATATTCTTCTGCATTTAAAAGTTTACCAGTATATAGATTATATGAAATAGTAAGACAAGGAGATGATAATCCTATATCTTATTTATTAGGTCTTTTACGATATGATGTAGAACATAAAACATATAATTTTCTTAATTATATTGTAAAGAATCCTCAGAAATTTAATTCTGATTATACTAAAGGTTATCAAGTTTGTAATTCTGAAATATTTAATCAATTTGTATATACAAATTTTAATGATGATGAATTAACTAGAAATGTTGATTATACAAAAGTAATTGGATATACAAACAAATGTGTATCTTATTGGAATAAAGTTATTAGGACATCAATAATTCAAGATGCTAATAAATCTATTATTGGTAAAAATGATTTGTTAATATCTTATATAACTTTAGTAAATACATTTAATGAATGTATAATTAAAAACTCTGAAGAATATATTGTTAATGATATAGTAAATTATATTCATCCTCAATATGAATTAAAAGGTTTTATGGTTAAATTTACTGCTATTCATGGTGGTGCTGTAACTAAACCTTTATTTATAGTTGATCATAATGATAGATTTACTATTCAAAAATATGTTCAAATAAGTGAAAGTCTTATTGAACAAGCTAAAACAGCTAAGAAAACATATAGAAGTCAAGCCTGGAAAAATTATTATGAATTTAAAGAGTCTTGTTTATTACTTACTAATATTATTAATCCTAATACTAGGACTATTACATATAGTAGAGATATAGATTATGGATTTGCTTTAACTTCACATAAATCTCAAGGTAGTACTTTTGATACAGTTTTAGTAGATGTTAATGATATTGTCTATGATAAAAATGGTAATGTTTATACAGATTGTGAAGATGTTAATCGTAGACTATATGTAGCTTGTTCAAGAGCTAGAAATAAACTATATTTAAAGTTTGGAAAATGAAAGCTAAAATAATAAGCATTAAATTTGGTAGTAGACTTAATGAAGCTAGAACTACTATTTGTTGGATTGAATTTAATGATCCTTATTGTAACAATGTGAAACGTGTTGTTAAAGGTGTTGCAAAGTGTAATCCTGATGATCCATTTGATAAAATTCTAGGTCAGAGAATAGCTGAAGGTAGAGCAAAAAGAGCTATGTTTGAAAAGTTAGATGAAAGTGCATGGAGTAAATCAATTGAATTTGCAACTGAATCAGATATTCAAGCACTTAGAGCTAAACGTGAAACAAAACACATTAAAGACCTTTTAAATAATTACTACAATGAACAGCAGAAATAAAAGAAAATTAGCATATAGAGCTAAAAATGAAAAAACAGCTACAGTAAGAAATTTAACTTTAGCTGACAAAATATCTATAAATATAAATGATGAAATTTATAATCATAAAAATATAGATAGATTACAAAATGCTAATTGTAATAGTAGAATTAGAAATTCTTATGCTGGTGGTGTAGCTAGTACTATAGGAAGTAGAAAATATGCTTGTGGTGTACAAAAACTTCGTAAAGCAAGAAAATCTGCTTAATATTAACAAGTTGGAGTAGAAATACTCCAACTTTTAATTCTTACAACTATGATTAAATGTTGGGCTACCGATGTTGAGATATTTCCTAATTTATTTTCTATTACTTTTGTAAATTTACAACATTATCTTATAATATTTGCAGATTGTGTAAATGAAAAAGGTGAACCTATTCCTATTACTGAAAAACTTTCAGTAAAAGAAATATTAGAAAGATTAGAAAAAGTTGAAACAAAAGTATTTAAAATTAGTGATACTGATGATAAAGATTTATTATCATTGGCAGCATTTCTTAATTCTATGAGTGCTTATTATGATACTGTTTCTGATAAAGATGGAAATATTACTCAAGAAGCTGTAAGAACAGATATGTATGGTTTTAACATAAATGGTTACGATAACATTATGATTAAAGCCTTTCTGATGAAATTTAATCTTTTTGATACTACAAAACAATTAATTAAATTTCTATATGATTTAAGTAAGAAAATTATTGCATTACAACAAGATAAAACTTTATTTTATCAAGATAAGGAAATTGAACTTATAAATAGATATAAACTTCCTTATGCAACTGTTGATGTACAAACAGTATATGCTTTACATTCAGCAGGTGTAAATATTGATAAGGATACAGGTGAAAGACAAAAATATGGTAAAAGTCTAAAACAAACTTCTATTAATCTTAAATGGTGGCAATTACTTGATTTTACACTTCCTCCTATAGATGAAGAAGAATATCAATTATATTGGCGTCATATAGATAGATATAGAGGTATGCCTTTAGATCAATTAAATAAACTTATAACTACAGATTTTGATAGATATATTCTTCCAAAATATGTAGATGCAATGCTTCATTATAATGTTAATGATGTATTTATAGTTTGTGAAATTGTAAGACAAAAGCCTGATGAAATTAAATTGAGATATTCAATTACATCAGCATTTAAAATAAATGTTTTATCTAGTGCTAGAGCTAATATTGCAGATAAACTTGTAACAAAGTTTTATGCAGATATGAGTGGACTTAGACCAGAACAATTTATTAAAGGTAGAACTGAAAGAACTAGATTATCTTTTAATAAAATAATATTTCCACATATTAAATTTAAAACTCCTGAGCTACAACAAATGCTTAGAGAAATGATGAATGTTTATGTATATCATACAAATAAAGATGATTTTTGTAAAGAAATTACTTTTTATGGTACAACATATACATTAGCTTGTGGAGGTATTCATACTCAAGATAAACCTGTAATTCTTATTTCTGACGATAAATATCTTTATAAACATTTTGACTATAATAGTTATTATCCTAGTATTGTAAGTTCTTATGAAATTGCACCTAAACATTTAAATAGAAAAATATTTGTTGATATGGTTACATATTTCAAGAATACTCGTGTAAAGTGTAAACATACACCAGATTCTGAAGGATATGTAATAAAAGGTGTACCAAATAAAGTTGCTGCTGAAGTTTTAAAGATTGTTATTAATGCTATATATGGTAAATTTGGTAGTGAATTATTCTTTCTTTATGATAGATTTGCTCAACTTCAAGTTACTATTAATGGTCAATTAATGACTATGACTTTAGTAGAAGAACTAGAACTTAATGGAATACATGTTATTTCTGCAAATACTGATGGTATAATTATTCAACTTCCTAGAGATAAAGAAGATATTTTCAATGATATAACAAAACGTTGGAATGAAACTAATAGAATGGGTGCTGATAGTGAAAACTATAAAGCCTATTTTGCTAGAGATGTCAATAATTATTTTGCTGTATGGGAAAATGGTAAAGTTGATGCTAAAGGAGATTTAGATCCTAAACAATATATTAAGGATTTAAAGAAAGGCTATGATATGCCTGTTGTTGCTAAAGCTGTATATGAATATTTTGTAAATAATATACCTATTATGGATACTTTAGTAAATCATAAAAGTATATTAGATTTTTGTAAAACTCAAAATATTGGAAAACAATTTGATGTTGTTGTTAATAGAAATGATAAAGGTAACCTTTATACAGAAACTATTCAACGTCATGTTAGATTTTATGTTTCTAATAATGGTAGTATTATACAGAAAAAACAAAAAGTTACAAATCAGCTTAGTGTATTAGCTAGTGGATTACCTGTAAAAATACTTAATACATTAGATGATTTATCTATTGAAGAAAGAGATATAGATTACAAATATTATTATGACGAATGTTATAAAATAATTAATCCTATTAAATTGGGTATATCAACTAATCTTAAAGCTAATAAAGAAAAACGAACTAAAACAGGTAGAAGTCTTATTAAAAAATATGCTCAAGATTACCAAAATCTATTTACTGATGATGATTTCAAAGATTAAATTATGGCAGATATAAATCAAATATTTGATGATGCTGTAGAAGAATGGAAAAATAATCATGGTGTTGGTACTTGTTTAATTCCTTTTCCTCTTAATGATAAAATAATGATTTATAATCTTCTAACTAAAATGTATAATAAGAATCCTCAATGTAAAGTTCTTATTGTAACAAATACATTTAAAGATAGAATGGATATAATTGATTTTATTACAAATCAAGATGAAGAGAATGATAAAGAATTTAAACAACTAATTAGTGATAAAACTTTAAAAATATTTAGTTATAATCTTGCAAAAGACTATAATCAATTACTAGATTTAATTATTATTTATAATCCTGATGAAATTACTAATTGTATATATGGATTATTTAGAAAAGCTCATTTCAAGCTAGTAATTTTTAATAAACTTTTAAGTGATTATTCTCAATTAGAAACACTATATAAACATTGTCCACTTCTTTCAGCATTTAAACAAAAAGAAGTAGAAGCAATTCGCTTAAGCACCCCCGTAGAAGAAGAATGGATTAAAATTGAAATACCTGCTGATAGTCAAGATTATAAAGATTATCTTAAATATACAGAGTATATTCAAACTTCTATAAATATATTTGGAAGTTTTAGTTGTATGCAACAAGCTCGTCTTGGTAATGCATCACTTAACATATCTTCTTCTTCTATATGTATGCAAATAGCTACTGATAATGGATGGAATCCTTCATTAGATATGACTATTGAATATAATAGAAATATTGATGAACTTTATAATCCTAATAGTTTACGAGATAGAGCAAGTAGAACATATGAAATGATAAGAAACAGAAGTATTCTTGTTAGTGATTATGAACCTAAACTTGAAAAAGTACTTGAACTAATAAATAAACATAAAGATGAAAAGATTTTAGTAATTAATAAAAGAGGCGAATTTGCTAATAAAGTTACAGAATATATAAATAATATGTCTGAAACTATCATTTGTGCTAATTATCATGATAAAGTTGAAGATATTCCAGCAGTTGATATTAACGGTCATGCTATTTATATAAAATCTGGTAAATCTAAAGGAGAAAGAAAAATGATGGGTTGTCAAGCTCAAAAGAGTTTAAATGAACAACTATTTAATTTAGGTAAAATTAATGTATTAAGTTTATCTAATTCTCCTGACAAAAAATTAACTGTTGATGTTGATGTTATTATTATAACATCTCCACTATGTGAAGATATAGAAAATTATATGTATCGTCTATCTAATGTTGTATATAAAGATAAAATAAAATTATATTCTATCTTTTGTAAAAATACAATAGAAGAGTCAAAACTATTTAACAAATCAATGTCAGAAACGCATACAATAGTTAATAAATGTGAAATTGGCAATGATAACGGAAATAATTTTGATTTTATGATTGATGATTGAAAATAAATGTCTATATTTGTAATGAAAATAATGCTCTTTTAAATAATGGACAATCAAAAAGACAATGTTACCAAAAGTAACAAAGTGGTAAAAGACAATAATCAAATTGTCAAGTCTAATGAATCTACTTATAATTTACCTAAAGTTAATCTTTTTAGTGAAGAAGGAATTGCTAAAGCTGAGTTAATTCTTAAAAAGATTATGGCAAGTGATAAAGGTGGAATTAAAAGTGTAAATGAAGGTCTTGCTATTATGTTAAGGGCGCAAGAACTTAATCTTCCTTTTAGTACTTGTACTGAACACATTCATGTTGTTAATGGTAGAACAGGAGTAGATATTCATATTATTAAATCGTTATTACTGAGGGCAGGAGTAATATGGGATTGCACTAAAGATTATATTCCTCAGTATCAATATACTGACGGTAATACGATTTATTTAGAAACACAACTTCCTGATTATTGTATTAAATGCAAAACCGCTGATGATGCTCTAAAAGCAACAAACGATTATAATGTAGGAGTTTATCCTGTTAAATGGTTTAAGGATTTGAATAATACTATTTATAATGAATTTCAAATTTCAGATAAATGTGTTATAGCATTAAATAAAGCTCAAGCTCTTAAACTTAAACAAGAAGGTAAATTTCCTATTATTAGGATACCAGCTCAACCTATTGACTATGTAACTGAATATACTTTTAAACGTTGGGTTAAAACTCCAAAAGGTTTAGAAGAAATGATTGTAAAAAGTCATTTTAGTTATACTGAAGCTCAAATTGCAGATTTCTTTACTAAAGATACTTATAAGAAATATGCTAGAGTTATGATAGGTCATAGAGCTTTCACATTGGGAGCTAGAGATATAGCTTCCGATACTCTTATGGGAGTCTTAGAAGAAACAGAATTATCACAAATAGAAGATTATACTTTAAATGATTCTTATTTTACAGAAGCAGAAGAAGTTATAACTCCTAGTAGTGAAAACAATTAACTATAGTTTTTAACTATAAAACTTAATCATTTTTTATTAACTTTTTAAAACATTTTTATTATGAAACCAGGAATTAAATTTGGAATCAGTGCTGTTCAGAGTGGTCAGAAGGGTAATGCTAATGTTTATCCCCGTCTTTATGCAAACTCATCTAATGGTCAGTTTAAGGTTACAGGTCTTGTAACTAAGGCTCTTGGAGTTAAGGTTGGTGATAACATTATGTTCCTTAACAATATTGATGCTATTGAGAAGGCTATTCAGGATAAGGATCCTCAGATAGTTGATTATGCTAACGAAAAGGGTATTGATCTTGATGATCGTTCAGCAGCCCTTGAACTTGTTAAGGAGCTTACACAGTGGTATATTGCAGCTGGTATTGTTCTTCGTAAGAAGAATGGTGAGCCTATGGAAGCTACTATTCGTGTAACTAAGGAAGAGAAGGAGAAGATGATTGCTGATAAGGGTGTTGCTCTTATTGAAGCTATGAGTGATGATGTACGTATAGCTCTTGCTGAGAAGAAGGGTGTTGATGCTGATGATTTTGAAGCTCTTGCTGAATCTCTTACCGCTGAGGATATTGAGTCACCTAAGACAGTTGCTATGAGTGGTTCTAAGACTGCTTCTACTTCAACTGCTACAGGTACTGGTGTTCAGGTTAATTTTACAGATTCTAATATTTGGAATCAGCTTAAGATTGACCTTGGTGATAATAAGGACAAGTTTGTACGTGTATTTGATGTAGACATTGAGAATCCTGAGGATGCTGTCTTTAATGATGGTTGTGAGGATATTGCTATCAAGGCTTATCCTATCAATTATGTTGAGGATAAGGAGCCTATTCGTCGTAATGGTCAGGCTGAGGAGTAATTTGATTGTCCATTAACAAATAGGGAGAAAGATATAGCTAGTCTTTCTCCCTATATTTATCTTTATTAATTTAAAAAGTTTAATTAAACTATGAGTTCAGAAAAAGAAATTAAGAAAAATCGTAGAGGTGTCAGTAACGAAACACAGGCAGTTAATCAACTTCGTTTTCACGAAAAAGATGCTGCTCCTAATGGTTTATTTGTTGCTGAGCTTGCTGATGTTAGAGTAGAGTGGTCTGTTAATCCAGATGCAAAGACATTTGCAGGTATTAAAGTTCCTCGTTTAACTTTTGAGTTTACTTCAACTCATGCTAAACCAGCTGAAAAGCGTCATGCGTATTATACTTTATTTCCTGTTGAATCTAATGTTAATACTATTCCTGGAGGTTCAGAAGAATGGAAGGTAAATCAAGTACTTAATGGTATTAAGCATTTACTTGATGTATTTTTCTTTAAAGGTCGTCTTATGACTTCTCAAGAAGAAGATATGCTTGCACTTAACTTCTGTGATTTTGATGATGATAATAATTATGTTGCTGTTGATCCTCAGGACGTAGCTAATGCTTATGGTACTCTTTTCACTAATGCAGCTAATATGCTTAATGGTATTACTCTTGCTGGTGAAGGAGAAACTCCAAAGCCTGTTTATAAGGATAAGGATGGTAAGTATATTAAGTGCTGGATTAAACTTGTTCGTGCTAAGAAAATTAAAGGTGAATGGAAGAATGTAAATAATGGAGATCTTGTATTTGATCCATTTATTGGTAATGGATTTGTAGAACTTCAGAATGGAAATAATCCTCCTACTATTCTTCGTATTGATCTGAGTAAAGAAAGTATAACTCCTAAGGATGTTAAGAAAACTCCTAATATGCCTGGTATGGGTGGAGTTATGGCTGGTGATCCTATGATGGGTGCAGGTATGCCTTCAGATATGGGTGCATATAATGCAGCTCAGGATGAAATGCCATTCTAATAATATAGTAATCTTAAAAGTAATGGTTATGCTTTTATAGCATAGCCATTATTTTTTATTTATTTTTCTGATATGAAAAGAAATATAGCTACAACTAAACTTACTAAAGAATTTATTGAATCTAAAATATCTCAAGAAGCAATTGTTGCTAAATATTTAGGACTTTCATTAGAAACTGTAGAATATTGTATTAAATATAATAGACTTATTCCTTCAGTATTTAGAAATGATGATTTCTATGATAGTATGGGTATTCAATATAATAGAAAAGGTAGGTTAAAAGTTCGTGATTTTGGTGGATTTGGTTTCTTTGAAGATATTTACGGAGTTGTAGCTTATGTTTTAAGTTCAATTTATGAAAGAAGAATAGAAACAAACAATAAAAATGATTTCTATTTTATTCTTAAACATATTGCTATGACTTTTAGTAAAGTTATAGATGGAGAAGAAATAGATCCTAATATTGATGAAACAATTAAAAATGCTCTAATTAAAGGTAAAAATCAAAGAGCTATAATTGACCTTGTTACTAGGTCTTGGAATAAAGACGATAAAGAAGTTTGGGCTAATTGGAATGTAAGTTTACAATTTCTTAGTAGAAATTTTGTAATACCTGTAGAACAATATTATGTAAATAGAAGTGTAGATACAGATCCTAAATATTATTATAATAAAAAAGATCCATGTTATGCTTATATTCTTGGAGAAAAACAAGGTATTAGATTAATTAAACTTTATTTTCCATTAAGAAATAGACAAACTGAACTTAAATTTATTACTAATTGTAATGTAATTGAAGGATTATTAAATCTTGAATTTGATGATTATGACTATATATTACTTACAAAAAGTAGTAAAGATAGATTAAGTATAGGTAGCTATTTATATCATCATTCCTTCTACGGGGGAGCTGATAAACTTAAAATTGGTGTAGTAAATTTACCAAGTGAAAGCTATCTACTTAAAGATAATGAATATTCATATCTTCATAATAAACTTAAAGATGATGGTATGATTATATCATTATTAGATTTTGATAAAACAGGAAGACATGGAGCTAATTATTTAGCTACAACATATAATATTCCTTATATTTTTATAACTAGAGGTGAATTTGGTTTACCAAATTATCATGCAAAAGATTTTGCAGATTTACATAAAGTTTATAAACCTGAACAAATAAAACAATTTATTAATGAAACTTTAACATATGTCAGACTTAGATATAAACAATATGAACAAAGTCAATTTACAGACTTTGAAAGAGAAGAAGGTAATCCTAACTTCTAGAATATATAATGGATTAGGAGTAGAACAACTTATAATGGTACCCATAGATGATAAAGATGAAGATATCATTGATAATATTATGGGCGTAAAAGAAGGAATATATACAAAATTACATGCAACTATTATTCAAGGTTTTGGAATAACTAAAGATAATATTTTAGCTTATGGACATATAAATCTTAAAAATGGTAGTAAAGATTTTCTTTCATTAGAAACTCTTAAACTTCATAATTTTAATATTCATAAAGGTATTAAAATTCCTAATAATTATGATTATGAAAATCATTGTTGCTATATAGAAAAAGGTAAAAGACCTAATTATTTAAATAGTCCAACATTACAAATGGATGGTATTGATTGGACTACTACTACAAATATAGCAAAAGTAATACAATATAATCATGGTATGTTAGAAAAACCTAATAAAGTAGTTATTTTTACTAATTTTGTTTATAATAAAAAATAATATGTATTTAGTTGTAAGTTTTGATAATAACACTAAAGAATTTAATAATAGAACTTATAATTCAACTCCTAAAGATGAAGCTGTTGGATATATAATGTCAAAATTAAAAGAAGTAATAATTAATATAATAGATTTATGAAAGAATACTTAATAGCATATATTGGACCTAGTAATAACGGCCCTAAATATGGAAATACAGTAATTATTGCTTTTTCTAAAAGAGGAGCTATTAATACATTTAAAGTTGATAGTAAAGCTGTAATATTAAATATAATAGAATTAGATTAATTATGAAACTATATAATAAAAAATAATATGTTAATAACTAAAGAATTTTTAGAAGAAAAAGGATTTACCTTATGCGTTAAAGATAATGGTTATTATAAGTATATTGATGATTTTGAAATAATTTTATTTAATGTAGATGATGAAAATAGAAGTATTCAACTTCATATAGAAGATGATACACATTGTTTAATTATTTTACATTTAATAGAATGTAACACTATAGATAAATTAAATAAAGCTTTTGAATTATTAGATATAAAATTATGAAATATTTAATAGTATATTTTAATAATACAACAAAAAATGTATATAATGAATTATCTTATGCTGATTCTATAGAAAGTCTTATATATAATTTTACACATTCTTTTAATAGAAATCAAGGAGATAATATAGTAAATATAATAAAAATGGAATAATTATGAAATTATTTAATATATTTAAAAGATATTATATTTTTGTATATACTTGTAATAATGAATTTTATAATGCTCTTCCTATGAAATTTATAAGTAAAAAGAAAGCATATTATCATTTTAAAAAAGTATATGAACATGAATGTAAATTAATAAATATAATACGATTATGAAACTATATAAAAGAAATGCTCAAGGTAAACCTATTGTTTGGGAAATAATTACTCAACCAGGAAGTAGTATTATAACAATAAAAACAGGCTTGGTTGGTGGTAATCTTCATATAGAGCAAATTCAAAATACTAAAACAAAAGTAAGCGAATACGAAAGTAGAATTAAAGCTAAACGTAAAGAAGGATATAAAGAATTAAACGAACTTAAAGATAGTAATAATTTTGTACTTGATCCTACAGAAGTAGAACTTTACAATTATCTTAATACTTATCTTCCTAAAAATAATACTACTTCCGAAGGTTTTGTTCTTCCTATGCTTGCAAAAACATTGGAAGATAATAAACCTTTTGAAAAATATGGTACATTTTTAGGTCAATGGAAAATTAATGGTCTTAGGTGTCTTATAGGTGCTGAAAGGAATGGTATGGATTTATTTAATCCTATTACTCTTACATATCATTCTCGCGAAGGACAAAATTGGACTACTAATATGCGTTGGATGGATGAAATTTTACTTCCTAAAATAAAGAGTGATCTTCTAGATATGATGCTTGAAGAAGGTGTATATTTAGATGGTGAACTTTATCTTCCAGGTTATTCTGTAAATGATATAAATTCATTTGTAAAAAATGCACAACTTCCTCAGCATTATCAATTACAATATTGGTGTTATGATATTGCTTGCGAAAATATGAGTGCATATAAAAGACATGAAAATCTTATGATTAATTGTGCACCATATATTAAAACTATAGGAGTAAAAGAACTTCATATTAATAATAAACAACAATTTGTTATATTACCTCACACAGAAATTATTGCTATAGATTTTGCAATAAATACAAGAAATTGGTATATTGATTTAGGTTTTGAAGGTCTTATTCTTCGTAATCCAGATGCTGAATATCAATTTGGTAAACGTAATCAGTCTATGTTTAAATTTAAGAAAATAGATGATGGTTTGTTTGAAATAGTTGATATTAAAGAAGATAAACGAGGATTACCAATATTTGTTCTTAAAAATGATATTAATGATGAATATTTTGAATGTACTTATAATGCAAGTCAAGATGATCAGAGAATTTGTTTAAGCACGCCCGTAAAAGAAGAAATGCTTGCAAATAAATTAGCATTTGTAGAATATAGAGAAAGGTCTGGAGTTAAACAAGTTCCCTTCCATTCAAAAATAATTCGTTTTGAAGAAAAAGCATAATAAAATTTAAATACTATTGTTATGGATAACATTGAAGAAAAATATGTTGATATAAAAGGATATGAAGATTTATATCAAATAAGTAATTTAGGAAATGTTAAATCAAAAGATAGAACTGTCATTTGTTCAAATGGAGATTTAAAACCTATTAAATCTAGAATATTATCTCCAGCAGATAATGGTAAAGGATATTTATTTGTATATCTTTGGAAATTTAATAATTCAAAAAGAGTATATATTCATAGACTTGTAGCTCAAGCATTTATATCAAATCCTGATAATTTAGAAGAAATAAACCATATTGATGGAAATACTAAAAATAATAATGTTAATAATTTAGAATGGTGTAATAGACTTTATAACGAAAGAGCTAAACAATCGCATAAATCAGGTTATCCACCAATAAAAATAAATGTATTAAATGATAATAAAGAATGTATATATACATTTGAATCTATAAATGAATGTAGTAGACAATTAAATATAACAACTACACAGATTTATGTATCATTAAGAAAAAATAGATTTGTTTATCATAATAATATAAAATATAAATTTGAATATGCTGATGATTCTTATAAAATAAAACATAATGTTAAAAGAAAATTAAATAATTATAATTTTAGCATTAAAATTAATAAATAATAAAAATGACAATTAATTTAAATGAATTTGATAAAGTAGATGAAAAGGTAGATAAAAGTAAAACCTGGCTTTATATTGCAGGTAAATGTTTGATTAGTAAAGAACTTCCTAAATATGATTATTATAATCTTTTTAAAAAATATGATCCTGAATCAAACACAACTAATTATTATATAATATTTTCTAAAGAAAATATAAATAATCAATTAAAAAATACTCATATAGATGATTATGGTAGAATTAAAATACCTATATCAACTATTTATAAAGAATCAGGATTATATAAAGAAAATAAAGATTGTAATATAAATTTAAAACAAATAAAAAAAGATGAAGATAGTGTAGTTTATCTTATAGATTATTAAATTTCTGCCCTTTTCTTAGCGGTCTGGAGTATAAATTGACTGAAATTTGGCTCTAGACCGCCTTTATTTTAGCTGTGTACGATTTTCACTATAATTGTGATAGTTTGTACTAGCCAAAATTTTATGCGCTTATATGCGAAAATAAAAAATTAGTTTTTAGATAATATTAACAAACTACATATAAATAAATTTATTATATTTGTATGTAATTTTAAACTTAAATATTATGGCAAATCAATCAGAAAGTAAAACAGGTGGAATAACTAAAGAGATAATTGATGGTCTTATTAGTAAAATAGTTCCAGGTGAATTAATTGATGAAAATGTAATTCGTTTTGCAGCTGAAGCTCTTAATGCAATTCAAATTTATGCTAGGAAAAATCACGATTATGGTAATTCCTTTGAAGATGGAATGGATTTAATTGGTGATGCTTATGGAACAGGTAGAATTTATGATAAAGCAAAACGTCTTGCTACTTTAACTAAAAAGCCAGATAATGCTCATGTAGAAGAAAGTATGCAAGATACCGCAATAGATTTAGCTTGTTATGGAATTATGTTCTGTTCTTATAAAGATAGAATATTATTAAGAAATACATTTAAATTAAATATAAAATAATATGAAATTTATAGAACCTAAAGTAGAATTTTGGCAACAAGGTACTGATATGGATGCTATATGGAAGCATATAGCACGTTGTGTTAGAGTTTGTTATCAAAGTACACCAAAAAATGATAATGAGAATGATGAAGCTTTTGTTAAACGTGTTATTCTTTCTCATGAACCAGCTAATAGTATTGCTAATCATTTAGCTATGCTCGAACATGGAACTATTTATTTAACTTTTGATAAATTAGATCATTTAGATGATTATAATTTTTATAAATATAATAAATATTCTAAAGCTATTGTAAAAGACGGTGATAATACACTATATGTAGCATATATAACTACAAATCTTCGTGTTCTTATAGAGAATAATCGTCTTAATGATTTACAATGGTTATCTGAACCTACTTGGCATGAACGTAGATATACGTTCTGTTTTACAACTAATATAGGTGTATCTCGTGAATTTAATCGTCATAGAGTAAATTCTATAGCTGAAGAAAGTACAAGATTTTGTAATTATTCTAAAAAGAATAATGGGGAAATAAACTATGGTATTCCACAATGGCTTTTAGAAATTAAAGATAATATAAATGAATATCCTTCAACTTTAGCTGATTTATGTCAAGATATATATGGTCAAGGAACATTTGTTCAAGATGCTTGGTTTGATTTAGATTATTATATGTTTGCACTTAAAGCTTGTGAATTTGCATATAATGGATTATTAAAGAAAGGCTGGCTTCCTCAACAAGCTAGAGAAGTTCTTCCTCTTGCAACTAAAACTCAATTAGTTCATACTGCTTTTGAAAGTGATTGGCGTCATTTTATTACTTTAAGAAGTGTTGGTGTTAGCGGTAAACCTCATCCAAATGCTAAAATATTAGCTGATAAAGTAAAAGAAATATTATTAAAGTTATGAAATATATTACTATTTTAGATCTTAGTACTTCTACAATATTAGAAGGTACTATAAATGATGATGACAAAGTTGAAGATATTCTTAAGAAAAATAAACTTAAAGAATCTCAATGTAGTTATATGATTACTGATAATTGTCCACCAGTTAAATATGCAATAAAAAGATGAAAGTATATTATTTTAGTTACAATGATAGCTATGGTGGTGGTTGTGCTATAGTTGTAGCTGATTCACCAGCTGAAGCTTTTGGTATACTTGTTTCTAAATTTGAAATTGCTAGATATTGCACAGATTTAAAACATTGTAAAGAATTAGAAAATTTAAAACCAAATGAAGGTATAGAACCAAAAATAATATGTGAAAATTTTTATTCTGAATAATTTATGGATGAAACTATTAAAATTTATACAGCTGATGTTAATTTAAATCCTGATAAAGTTGATTTTACTAGACCATTTTTAATTCTATATAGTGAAACTGAAGGATATTTATTTATAGAAAAAGGTTTATTTGTTTTATCTTTTAAAGATTGTATTTCAATAGAAGATTTAGCTAAAAAATATAATTTTAAAATTGAAAATGTAAAAGAATTTAAAGAATGGTAAAATTAATAGTTGAAACTGTATGTTTTAAAAGACCTAATTCTGATACATTAGAAGAAGGTGTAATGATAGGTTTTCCTGGTGATCGTCATGTTATTATTGACTCTGATTTAAATATTATTATAAATTGTTCTCTTGAACATTATCACAATAATCAACAAACATTTATTTTAAATAATCAATTTGAATCTTAAAATTATAAAACTATGTATATTACTATTATTATTTGTGTATTACTTATTTGTGCTACAATATTAGCTTACAGATATTTACAAATTAAATTTGGAACTAATGAAACTATGCGAGCTAAATTTGATGCTGCTATAATTGAAATTAATAACATTATTGAAAAAGATAACAAAGCTGAAGTACTAAATAGATCTTATATGTGTGAAAAAGACGATTATAAAGATACTGTAAATAGAATTAAAGAAATATTAGAATTATGAGTATTTTAACATCATTAACTATTATAATTTGTATATTAATTATAGGTATTTTTAATATAATCTCAGGTTATTTTAAACCTGAGGTTATATTAAATAGAAGAAATAATAAGACAAAAAGAGCATTAAATGCTTATAAAATAAAATTAGATAGTCTTATTAAAAATATAGAAAATGCTATAATTGATGAAAACGGTGTAATATTAGATGATATATTAGAAGATTTACAAACAATGAAAAAAGTTATAGATAAATTATGAGTAGTATATTTGATATTCAACAAGCTTTAATTTCAGTATTTTCTGAAATTGAAGAAAATGAAGGAGAATTAACTCCTGAATTAGAAGAAAAACTTGGTATAACTCAAGAAGAATTTAGGTCTAAAGTTGAAGCTTACATAAATGTTATAAAAACTGCAAAGAATGATATAGAATTATGTAAGCAAGAAAGTAAAAGACTTAGAGAAAGACAGAAAGTTAAAGAAAACATTATTGATAGATTATCTAAGATTATAATTGCAGCTGTAGAACAATTTGGTGATACAAGTAAACAAGGAACTAAATTCTTAGATTATGGTACAGGAAGAATAAGTGTTAAAAATACAGAAAGTGTTGAACTTAATCTTCTTAATGCTCAAATAGAAAATGATGCTATAGGAACATTGAAATATATGTTTGAAAATAGAATGTTAGAAGGATATAATTCTGTAGATTGTAAAGAAATTATAAATCAAATTATAATTGAATCTACATCTGAAGATAATTCTAAATATCCTATTAATGAAAATGAATTAACAGTTGATGATATTTGTGCATTAGATGCTAAACTTTCATTTACAGTTAATGTTGGTGATTTGATGCAAGGTGAAGGATTTGAATTTATTCGTCATTTTCTTAAATATGCAGATGATTATAAAGTTGAAGATGGAACTACTAAAACTAAGTTCAAAGAACTTTATAAAAATGATGATTTACATGTAGGTAAAATTGTTAACAATAAAAGTTTATTAATAAAATGAGTAAATATATAGTTAGAGGTGTGCCATGGTCTAATGGTCTTACAAAAGATGTAAAAGGTTGTACTACATCTCATGAAGTAATGGAAAAAGCTGGTCTTGATTGGCAAGTTAAAAAGTGTGAATTAGTCGCTAAAATGCCATTTGGTATTTATGGTAATAACATTATAAATGAAAATCATAATGAATTTTCAAGAAATGGTTATATTTATAGAGGATTAGATAATGCCTTTGCAACTTATAGAACTGATATAAATGTACCTCTTGGTCTTGTTAAATCTAAATATGAAGTTGTACAAAATTTAGACGCTTTTAATTTCTTTGATGATGCAATTGGAGAAGATAAAGCTATTTATTTAGCAGCTGGTAGTTTAGGTTTTGGACAAAAAGTATATGTTACTGCAAAACTTCCTATTGAAACTACTGTAAATGGAGATAAAATTGATAATTATCTTGTATTTAGTAATGCCCATGATGGAAGCGGTGCTGTAGATATTATGTTTACTCCTCTTCGTGTTATGTGTACTAATATGTTAGCTGCTGGTAGACAATCAGCTTTTGCTCATATTCGTATTCGTCATACAAAGACTGTTAAAGAACGTCTTGATAAAGGTGCTGAAGTATTAAGAATTGCTTGTGAAATGGCAAATAATGTTCAAGATCTTTATAGATCTTTAGAGTTCTTTAAAATGGATGATAAACAAGCTATGGATTATTTTGCTAGACTTCAACTTACTGAAGAAGAATATGCAAAATTAAATAATTATAATCCTACTAAAGGTCTTGAATTACTTTTTAATAGAGATTATATGACTCTTGATAGATGTGAAATATCAATGAGAAAAGCTAATCAACTTGCAACAATGTTTGATTACTATTACAATGGTATAGCACAAAAGGAAATTAAAGGTACAGGCTGGGGTGTATATAATGCTGTTACAGGATACTATTCTAATGTATTAGAAATGGAAGGTCAAAAGAGAACTGAAAGTTTACTTTGGGGTAGTGGTAATAATGCAGTTACAAAAGCATTTGATTTAATGCTTAATTATGCTGAAGCTGTTTAATATGTCATTCTTCTTTTACAGGGGAGCTAATTAAACCTACCCGTAAAAGGAAATGATGCTAACAAAATAACTATTATGGAAACTCAAGAACTTAAAGTTAATAAACGTAGAAAAAAATTATATTTTTATGATATAAAAGATTGGGGCTATCATTCTTTTAAAGCTATAGTTCGTACTGATAAAAATACTAACATTAAAACTAAAGGAGTATTATTTTATTTTGATAAATTAGATGACGATAAAATTAATTATGCATTACAATATAAAAATACTGAAGTTTTAAATATAAGTAAAACATATGCTCCAGAAATACATTATAAAGGTATTGCAATATACGAAAAATGTATAAGATAGTTAAAAGTGTTAAAATTGTAGTTTTTGACAGAACTTTATAATATATTTGTAGCAAAGTTTAATATTAAAGATATGAGAAAAGAAACTATTAAAATCCTTGAAGAAAGAGTAAATAAAGACTCTGAAGGTAAAAATCAAAGTTTATTTGAAGTAGAGTTTATAAGAAAGCCTCTTAAAGTAAGAATTTTAAGACTTATTCCTCAAGCTGTTGTTCCTAAATATGCAAAACCTGGAGATGCAGGAATGGATTTAGTTGCAACTAGTTGTAATTTTGATCAGGAACATAATAATTATGTTTATAGTACAGGACTTGCAGTTGAAATTCCTGAAGGTTATGTAGGTCTTATATTTCCTCGTAGTTCTAATCGTAAAACTAATTGTTATATGACTAATCATGTAGGAGTTATTGATAGTGGCTATCGTGGTGAAATAATGATTACTTATAAAGATAGAAATGATCATCCAGAATTAGGTAAAGAACCTTACAAATTAGGTGATAGAATTGCTCAACTTATAATTATGCCTTATCCTTTTATTGAATTTGAAGAAGTTGAAGAACTTTCAAAAACAGAAAGAGGAGAAGGTGGTCATGGTAGTACAGGTGCTTAAATAATAAATATTATGACAGAAAATCAGAATAAAATAGTTGAATTACATAAACTTGCAATATCAGCAATTAATTTAATAAACGATATATCTCTTTGTGAAGATATACAACACGCTTTTGATTGTGAACATTTAATAGGTTCTTTATTACCTTTAATAAAACACAATGCAGAAGAAATGTTAGATACTGTTGGATTGCAATATCTTAATAATGTAACAAAAGATGGTACTTTAATATCTGATTATTACGAACAAGCAAAAATTGATAAAACAGATGATATTAGAGACCAATTTGATGATAATCCTGCAAAATCAGAATAATTATGGCTGAAGAACATAAATATACTATAATATTATTAACTACAGCAGGTTGTGAAGGTTGTCAAATAATGCATAGTAATACTCTTGAAGCTGTTCATATGTCACATAAAGACATTGAATTTAAGAGAATAGATATGCTTAAAAATTCAGATGAAACAAAACAATATTGTAAAAAATATAGTATAACTGATTTTCCTACAATATTAATGTTTGATAATAATAAAAATACTGAAACTCCTGTTTATAAATATACTGGTAGTATGCCTGTAAGTGTAGTTTTAAGATGGATTGATATACATTTTAAATAATATTTTCCATTTTGATAAAACAAGTAGAAATACTTGTTTGTGTTGATGACATAATAATAATCAAGAATACTGCTGCTTGTGAAAGTGGCAGTATTCATTTTATATATAAAGATGATAATAGTAATAGTAATTTATTGTCGTTTGCCGTTTGCCTAGAGTATATAATGACTGATATTTGGCAAATTTGGCTATTCTCGTGCGCTACAATCAATTTTCTATACTTAGGTGAACAATGTACTTAGTGAGCTATCAAACCCCCGTAGAAGGAAATTGAAATGTAGAAAATAGCACTATTAATAATATATTTTTTAAAAAC